>Ga0326728_10025760_pt1 | contig 10486 bp, 8 predicted proteins | sample MB3enrmetagenome_FD_207602 | JGI IMG/M metagenome (GOLD analysis project Ga0326728, IMG submission 207602) | Lab enriched peat soil microbial communities from McLean, Ithaca, NY, United States - MB31MN | ecosystem: Environmental > Terrestrial > Soil > Wetlands > Peat | place: USA: New York... | reverse complement strand
CTGCCCGTGGCCGTGCCCGCGCCTGGAACATCGAAGGTGATGACCCGACCTTGGCGGGTTCGCGGGAAGCCGTGCATGACATTGTTCGCGTCTGCGTACATTCCCGTGATCGCCCCTTTCAGGTTGATCTCCTCCCCTTGAGTGCCGAAGCCCGAGCCAGGGGTTTTGCCCGCGCCCGGAGCGTTAATTTCGATAATTACGATCGCCTGGCGGTTGTATCGATGCAGTTGGGAAATCTCGAAGACGCATTGGAGCAACTACGGCAGGCGACGCGCCTGGAACAGAGCGTATATTTGTATGATGACCTCGGCCTAGCTTACTTCAATCTCAACCGGCTGGATGAAGCGGATCGGCAGCGAAACTTCCACCGACCTCCTCGGCCCAATCCGTCGATAACCGTCCCGCTGTAGGGGGACAGCTTGCCCTCCCCGCATTTTCGTTGGTCCCGCCGCCGGCAGGGCAAGCCCTACCCCTACACCGAGCGGGTCCAGCCTCTGACCATCAGCTACAGACGATCACTCTTCTTCAATATCTCGTTCAGAATACCGGGAATCTCAAAAACCGCCCGGTTGTTGATGGCAGCAGCGTTGCTGCGGAAGCGGGCGAAATTGGAGGGATCAAGAAGCTTCTCGACCGTGGGCGTGATTCGGCCGAAATCGCGCACTACCAGCCCTACCTGCTTTTCGAGGACCCAGTCCGCATTGTAGCGTTCTTGGGGCAGGGTCCTGGCGTTGCGCTCCACGATGACCGGCAGTTTCATTGCCAGCGCCTCGCTGATGCTGCCCGGACCGGGCTTGCCAATGAAAAAGTCCGCGAGGTACATGTAGCAGGGAACCTCCGTGGTAAAACCCTCGACATACTTGCGAACCTTTCCCCGAATGCCGCGTAATATTGCAGCTAACCTTTCATTGTGGCCGCAAATGAGAATCAACTGCAGGTTCAGTTTCGAAGCTTCGAGCTTCCGGGCGATTTTCACCATGACACTCGAGCCGTGCCCGCCGAACATGACCAATCCGGTGGGCAAGCCGGGGTCAAGGCCCAGGCGCTGACGCTCCGCGGCGCGGTCCACAGCGACCTCTTGGTAGAACTTGGGGTGAAGTATCATTCCGGAAGTTTCGTAAATCTGATCGTCGCGAAACCCGGTCGAGCGGGCTTGAGCGACAGCCCGTTCGGAGCCGCAAATTACAAACTGCTCCTGGCGCTCGAGCCAGAAATGGGGCGGGTAATCGGCGACGTCCGTCAGCACCGTGACGAACGGCGTAACAGGCGAGACGCGGCGCAGGCCCTCGAAGAGCGCACGGTTAAAGTGCGGAACGAGCGATACGACCAGGGCCGGCTGGCTTTTGCGCCAATACATTTCCAGCAGCTTTACTTGTTGGGAGTGGTAGAGCCTTATGGCTGCCTGAAGGGCTCGCAGTCCCGCTCCCGCGCCCCATGTCCAACCCATTTTCAATAACCAGTTGTAGAGATCCTGCAAGCGCAGACCGGACAGCCTCAGCACGGGATCGATGGAATCCAGCAACTCCTGGAGGTTCATTAAGTGGACGTCCCATTGGAGTTGCTGCTCGGTGATGAGGCGGAGGGCTGTGGCGGCGGCGCGGTGCCCGCCCCCGGCATCAAAATAGACGAACTCGACTTTTCCCATCGGCAGGCATTCTCGCACAGCTTGAGGCGTCCGAACAACATCCCCTTGTGGATAGTCGGCGGTGTCACTCCGTGCTCGCAAGAAGCTGTGAATCAATCTATACACGGACGTGCCGGTTTCACGCCAAGACGCCAAGTACGCAAAGGTCGCAAAGAAGAAGCAGGGCCTCCAATCTGCGTTTCTTTGCGGCTTAGTCCGTCAGCCGACGGATGAGCTGTTTTGGTCTTTCCAGCCCTTCTTTCGCCTCAGGCTACTATTTTCCGCCGCTTCCAGGGCTGGTGCGATCTGTATCGCGCATTACTGTGACAGGAGACAAGAAGGAATCGTCAGGGGACGCGACTGTAGCCCAGTGAGCAAGCCTTGGTGAAGGGTGCACCTTTAACCAACTATTCATGTGCAAGCTATAAATTTGTAACATAGGAAATGCACACTGGAACGTGCGCTGTGACTTACACGTCCACACGGTCCACTCCGGCATGGCCACCTTGCCGTTGCTGAACCGTTTTTGCCGCGAGTGCTACAACCCGCCCGAAGCGCTCTACGAGAAGCTGAAGCGCCAAGGGTTGGATCTGGTCACCGTAACCGATCACGATTCCATTGACGCGGCAGAGTGCCTGCGACGCCATGCGGATTTTTTCCTGAGTGAAGAGGTCACCTGTCGGGCGCCGAGCGGCAACGAATTCCATATTGGCGTCTACAACATCAATGAAGGCCAGCACACCGAGGTTCAGCGCCGGCGAAACGAGCTTCCTCGCTTGCTGGCATATCTCGAGGAGCAGCGCTTGTTCTTCAGCCTGAACCACGTCTTTTCGGCCCTCACCGGACGCCGCGCGGCCGACGACTTCGACTGGTTCGAAGCCTGTTTTCCAGCCGTCGAAGTCTTGAACGGACACTTGCCGGCGAGTAACAACCGTCTTGCCGGCCGGCTGGCATCCTATAACAGAAGGATCGCAGTGGGAGGCAGTGACGCCCATGCGCTGGCTTCGGCCGGCAGCGTCTGGACGCAGGTTCGAGGGGCGCGGACCAAAGCCGAGTTTCTCGAGGGGTTGTGCGAGGGCCACGCCGAGGTGCACGGAGAGTCGGGAAGCTATTGGAAACTTACCAATGATGTCCTGGCTGTGAGCCGCGCGATGTTTCGCGAGAAGCCCTGCACTCTGCTTCTTGCGCCGCTCCTGCTCGGCGTTCCTTCCGTCACCCTGATCAATCATTTTTCAGAAAGGCGGTTCGCGCGTAAGTGGGGAAAGGCGTGGGCTCGCATGCGTGGTTTGGATCGCGGCCAGTCCGTCCGCCGCATCCCTGCTGCGACCGGGGAGGCGACAGCGTGACTTTTCCGACCACGATGTTGGGCTTCATTTCCAACGGCGATCAGCGCCTGATGCGGCGCCTGAACCGTTGGAAGCCGCCGCGCTGGATCAGGCTCTGGATGATCCTGGCAACCCGGGCCGGCGACGGCTGGCTGTGGTACGCGCTCGGAGTCCTGGTGTTGGCTTTCGGCGGTCCTTCACGCCACGCGGCAGTGGCGGCCGCCGGCATCTCCTGCGGCCTCGGCGTGGTTCTGTTCGTGGTTCTCAAGAGGCTGACCGGGCGGAAGCGGCCGTGCGCAATTGCTCCTCATTGCTGGGCTACGCTGCTACCGCCCGATCAGTTTTCCTTTCCTTCCGGGCACTCGATCAGCGCCTTCGCCTTTGCAGTCTCCATCGGTTTGTTTGAGCCCTCCCTGATGTATGGCCTTCTCTTCTGCGCCCTCAGCGTGGCGATTTCCCGAATCATGCTGGGTCTACACTTCCTCAGCGATGTGGTGGTCGGGTCATTGATCGGGGCCGGCCTCGGATATGCGTGCCACGGGTTGTTGAGCGGCGTCCTGTAGGGCCACCGGGGAAGACTCACCGCAGAGTGAACTTGATGGTGTGAATAGAAATTGGGATGTCAAAAGACGAAGAGGCGTTTGACTTCCAGCGCGAATTCCGGAAGGCTTGCAATAGTGAGGAATTCACCCTCGTGAACGTACTCGAGCGCACGGTCCGGATAGATCAGCTCGATAAAGCGCTTCTCTGGGTCAATCCAGACCTGAATGACGCCGCTCTCCCGGTAGTCCTTGCGCTTTCGCTGGATGTAGCTGGGGGAATTGCCGGGGGACAGTATTTCGAATGCAACGTCCGGGGCGAACTCGGCGCGGGTCTCGGGGATCACACCGTTGGGAAGACGCTCCCTCTTGAACATCGACACATCGGGCAAGCGCCAATTGCCCGAATCCATAGTGAAGACGGCGTTTGAGGGTACGCAAATCCAGTCGCGGTGAGACGCGCAATAGTGTGCCAGATACTCCATTAATTGCCACAAAACCATCTCATGCCGGAAGTTCGCGGGGCTCATCATAGTTATCTCACCGTCGACCAATTCCCACCTTTGGCCTTCGCCACCGCCGGCCAGGAATTCTTCCCAAGTGATTGTGGTCTTTGTTGCCATACGCGTCTCGCTGCCGATATTCTCTCACGCTGACCGGGGCGCTTGCAAGGAGCGGGAGAACCCCCAATCCCTCGATAACGACGCGCAACGTAGGGGGACGGCTTGCCGTCCCCGGTGGGTCACCAGGCCGACGAGGGTAGGGCAAGCCCTACTCCTACACCACCGGGGTGCATCCAGGCGAGGTGAAGAGGCGCATAGCTACGTGCCTCTTCAATCTTCAACTGCCGATGTCGATGGATTGGGGAGAACGGGGGTCTGCCCGAAAATGGGTTCCCGCTTTCGCGGGAATGACAGGTTCGGAGCAAGCGGACGTTGGGCGGGTCAGAAGCCCAAAGGGCGGCGCCGGGGCCACCCTTTGGGCCGCTACGAAACAACCACTAAGATTCCGATCGCAGTTCCAACTTCTCGGCATCCCAGAAGAGGCGCTGCTTCTTCAAGTAGGAAAGGTTCGCCATGTGGCAAGCCACGGCCGTACCGCAGCCAAAGTCCACGTTCTCAATGGGCTGTTGGCGGTTCTTGACGGAGGCAAAGAAGTTGCGGAAGTGGTCCTCGGTGCCTTCGGCCCGTTGCCGCATATTCTGCGGTTTCCGATGTTGCTGTTGCCGGTAAGTGCCGATATCCGCCGTCGGGTCATTCTTGTGCGCAGCCATGAACGGATCTTTGGTGTCTTTCGGCCAGCTCTCGAGCGGGTATTCGTAACCCCACACCTCGTCGTAGGGCAGCAGGCTGGCTGACTCCTCGGTGAGAACCACGGTGCCTTTGTTGCCCATGAAGCGCACGATCTCGCCGCCATCGAAGTTCGAAACGAGGTTGGCCAGAACGACCACCTGGAATTTGCCGTAGTCGTACATGGTGTTGTGGATGTCAGGGACTTCCCGGTCGCCCGTCCACTTGTAAATGCCTCCGTTCGCCACGGCGCTCAGCGGGAACTGCGTGTTCATCAGATAGTGGACGCGCGAAAGCAGGTGAACGTATTCGTCACCGGCGATGCCTGTGCCGTAGTCCCACCAATTGCGGAACTGGAAGAAACGCGCGGCGTCGAAGGGACGCTTGGGAGCGTTGCCCAGGTAGCGGTCCCAATCGATCGTTTGGGGCGAGGCGTCGGGTGGCACGGGATATTTCCAGGCTCCCACCGGGTCGGGCCGGTAGATCTCGCACTGGACCATATAGATGCTTCCGATTTCCCCTGCATCAACCCACTCCTTCCCTTTACGAGTGGATTCCATGCTCAGGCTCTGGCTGCCCACCTGGACCACCCGGCCGGTTTCCTTCGAGACCTTGACCATCTCGAGTGCCTCCTCGATGGTGTGGGTCATGGGCTTCTCGCAATAAACATCCTTGCCGGCTTGCATCGCCGCGATGGCGACGGGCGCGTGCCAGTGGTCCGAGGTGGCGATGCAGACGGCATCAATATCCTTGCGGTCCAGCACCTCACGATACTCGCGCGTGGTGGCTGTGTTCGCCTGAATCTCTTTCGCGCGGCGGAGGTGGCCATCGTAAAGGTCGCAGACGATGGCCACATTGGCTTTCACGTTGAGCACGGCCTGCATCTGCTCCAGGCCGCGAATTCCCACCCCTACAATTCCTACGGTAACGCGTTCGTTAGGTGACGCGACTCGCCCAATGGCAGGCGCTCCAAAGGCCAATCCCGCCGTCGCGGCGCCGGCCACCGAACGTCCTATGAACTCACGCCGAGTAATCCCTTGATCAGACATATCAGTCCCCCTTTGATAGTTGATAATTCGCGTTGGATCATACCCAATGAATTGCAATCGCAAGGGCGACGCTCGAGGTGGGCTAGTGTCCTGATCTGACTGGTATCGCCCCCACCTGTCGGGGCGTTTGCCGACCTGAAGGCCGGCGCTACACTCAAACCAGGACGCCACCCGTTGTCACCCGTGCGCACGTGACTTCGGCCTCACGAAGCAGCCAGGTTTTTCAGGCTCGCCTCGATCAGCGTCTGAACTCCTCCCATCGGCTCGCCTTGTCCTTCCCACTCCATGGAAAAGTAGCCGCGATAGCCGTTCGCTTTCGCGATCTCGAAGCATTTCGACACATCAACCGTATAGAGTTTACCCTTGTCACCAACTTCGGAATCTTTCATGTGCGAAATGTTGTAGGCGTGCTTGAACATCGCGTCCATGGCGCGGTTGTTGAACTCCTGATCGTGAGTCAGCATGGAGTTGCAGAAATCCGGCAAGGCATGCAAGTACGGATGATTCACCTTCTCGATCACCTGCACGATAAAGAAGGGGTCCTCGGTGACGTTATCGTCGTTTTCGAGGTTCACCAGCACGTTTTTTTGTGCGCCGTATTCGGCCAGCCGTTTAAGGCTCTCGGCCGCGCGGTCGACATCGGGTTTCACGTGCCGCGCTTCGGCAATGTGCAGGCGCACGCTGGGAGAGCCGATGGCGACAGCGACATCCATCCACTTCTTCCCGTTGTCCACCGCTTTCTGGCGCTGCGCATCGACGCTGTCGTAAAAGCTGAAGTGCGGGTCGGCGGCGACGTTGATTACGCGCGCCCCCGCCTTCTCAACGCCAGCCCGGAACTCTTTGAGATAGCTCGCCTCCGTGGAACTGAAGTGTTCGCTCAGCGGTTCGATGTTGCGCACATTGAAACGCTTCACCACCATGGCAGCAAAATCTTTCAAGTCCATTCCCGGCAGTTTGGGGTCGCGGGCCCACTTGTTGAGTGGGGCCACGATGTAGCCTCGGAACGGCCAGGAGGGCACGGCCAGGCGGTCGCGCGGCGCGCGCGGAAAGCTGAGGCCGGGCTGCGTCGAAGCGGGCATAGCCTTGGGGATCAAGGTTGATGCGGAGGCGGCAAGTGCGCCTGCGCAGGACTCAAGAAAACGGCGTCGGGGAATCGCGGGCATGGTTATTTCCTCCCTACGTGCAAAGTAAAGAGCAAGCAAACACAGAACTTCGCAACGTGATATGCAAGGCTGCAAATGTACTCGCATTCATTATCTGAGTCAACATAATGATTGGCGGGGTAGTGTCCTAATTTGACTCGTAGCGCCCCGACCTGCCGGGGCATTTGCCAACCTGAAGGTCGGCGCTGCATTCAAATTAGGACACTACGCTTGGCGGATACAGGGCGACCAGAAGGAACGCCCCTACGAGACAGCGAACTGTCACTCATAGCGCAAGGCGACGATGGGGTCGAGGCGGGCAGCTTTCATGGCGGGCCAGAGGCCGAAGAAAAGGCCGATGGCGACCGAAACAACGAATCCTGTCACCACTGACCACATCGGAACGGTGGAAGGCAGGGTGGGGACGAGAGTTCGAATCAGGAAACTGAGCGTATAACCAGTGAGGATTCCCATCACTCCACCGGCTCCCGTAAGGCTCATGGCTTCCAGCAGGAACTGCCAGGTGATGTCGCTGCTTCGAGCGCCGATAGCTTTGCGGACACCGATCTCGCGCGTACGTTCTGTCACGGAAACCAGCATGATATTCATCACGCCGATACCGCCCACCATCAAGCCGATGGACGAGATGACGACAGTAACCAAAACGACGGTACCCATGATATCGCGAAACTGCTTGATGAAGGTGTCCGCCGTGGCGATGCCAAAACTGTCAGGGTCGGAGGGCTTGTCGTTCCTCAATCGCCGCAGGAGGCCGGTGATTTCGTCAGTCGCTTGATTCACCTGCCCTGGAGCGGCCAAGGCGGTGAACAGGTTTTCTTTGGCGTTAGGATAACCCTTCTTGTAGGTAAAGTAGGGAACGCAGATGACTTTATCGTCCCCGTTGTCGCCCAGAAACGCTTTGCGCTTCGCCAAGGTGCCGATAACCTGATAGCTATGGCCGTCCACGGTGATCTCTTTCCCGACGGGATCCTCGTTGAGGAAGAGCCTCTCAACGACATCAGCGCCGATCACAACCACGTCCCGGCGGTGTAAGTCGTCAATATCCGTGAACAACCGGCCATCCTTCAGAACCGCGTTCGTATTGCGAAAGTCGTCCGCGGTATTACCTTGCAACTGGGCGTCCACCATTTCCGTGCCCTTGTACTTCGCCGTCACCGCGGGCCCCCAGGCGAACAACTCCACACCCACGGATTCCACCTCCGGGCATTGTTCCTTGATGGCCATCCCCTGTTCGTAGGTGAGAGGCTTGCGCATTCTCTGTTCGCGGGTAAGATTGAAATGGATCCCGGGTTGAAACTTATAAATGTACAGGGTGCGAGTGCCAAATCCCTGCGCCATCTCCACCATCTGCTGGTCGAGGCCTTTGAAGATCGAAGCCACGCCAATTACCGTGGCGGTTCCGATCAGTACGCCCAGGATGGTGAGAAAAGCGCGGAACTTGTGGGTGCGGAGCGTGTCCAGCGCCAGCAGCAGGTTCTCGCGAATGAATTGGCCGCGTCGAGTCATGGTCACGCCTCCGTCCGCAGGGCTTCAATAGGGTCGAGGCGGGCGGCCTTGTTGGCAGGGTAGATGCCGAAGAACAATCCGATCGCCGTGGAGAGGAACAGTCCAACCAGCACTGCGTTCAAGGGTACCGAGGAGGTGAAAAACACGTCCACAATTTTGCTGATCAGGAAGGAGAGTGCGATGCCGATAATTCCTCCCGCGCCTGCCATGAGGGCCGATTCGATCAGGAACTGCATCAGGATGTCGCGGCGCCGCGCTCCCAGGGACTTGCGGACGCCGATCTCATGGGTGCGCTCCGTGACGCTGGCCAGCATGATGTTCATGATGACGATGCCGCCCACGACCATGAACACCGCAACAATGCCGACGGTCACGGCGAAGATGGATGCTGTCAACTGATGCCACGAGTCCATGATCGTTTCCGAGGCGTTGATGCCGAAGGTGTCGTCCTGGTTGTAGGGCGTGTGCCGCCGAGCGCGCAGCAGGGCTCGGGTCTCATCCTCGAGCACGGCCATCTGGAGGGAATTCGCAGCCTGAACACTCACCGCCAGCGAGGGGCGATTTCGGAAGACCTTCTGGAAGGCGGTGAGGGGGACCTGGACGAAGTTGTCCTGACTCTCTCCGAACATCGAGCCAAGTTTCTCGGCGATTCCGATGATCCGGAAGGGAAGGCCGTTAACCTGAATTTCCTTGCCGATGGGATCGACATTGGGGAAGAAGGCATTGACCAGATCCTGGCCGATAAAACAAACCATCGACTCGTGACTGTAGTCGCCGTCGTTGATGTACCGGCCGGCCTCAACCTTGGTCTGCCCGATATCGATCATGTTGGGCGTCTCACCGCTTATTTGGACCTCGTAAACGGTCTTCCCCTTGTAACGCGCCTCGTTGGTATCGGAATTCATCCAGGCTTCGGCGCCGATGTTTTTATAGCCCTTCAGGTTATCGCGCAGGAACTCGAAATCTTCGATGCGAATGGGCTGGTTTCGGCGGCGCGCTTTCAGCCACGCTTCGTACCCTTGGGCCCACTTGTACTGGTGGACGATAAAGACGTTGGCCCCCAGGTTGGCGATGTGATCGGCGATGTAAAGATTCATGCCATTGATGATGGACATTACGACGATGAGAGTGGTGGTGGCTATCACCACGCCCAACAACGTGAGGAAGGATCGCAACTTGTGCGTGCGCAACGCCTCGAAGGCGATCCAAAAGCCTTCGCGCGAGGTGACCCAAAGTCCCACCCTCCGCTCCGCTTTGGGCCGCACCCTGCGAAGCAGCGCTTGCGTCTGGATGAGTTCAGCCAAAAGACCTCCTCCTCTCTTGTAGGCGCAACTCTAGCCGTTGCCCACCCTGCAGCCCAAAGCCTTCGGGCCGAGGGCAGACGCCCCTATTTCCTTATACGTAATTCAAGGCGCCCTGGTTTAGACGAAAATCCAACTCATTCGTACCTCAACGCCACGATCGGGTCGAGGCGGGAAGCTTTTACGGCGGGCCAGAGGCCGAAGAACAGACCGATACTGACCGAGACCACGAAGCCCGCGACCGCCGACCAGAGAGGGACGGCGGAAGGTAGGGAGGGAACGACGGTTCGGATGAACAAGCTCAGCGTGTATCCGAACAGAATTCCCATCACTCCACCCGTGCCCGTAAGGCTCATAGCCTCGAGCAGGAACTGCCAGGCGATATCGCTGCGCCGAGCGCCGATGGCTTTGCGCACGCCAATCTCGCGCGTCCTCTCCGTCACGGAAACAAGCATGATATTCATCACTCCAATTCCGCCCACCATCAAACCGATGGAGGAGATCAAGACGACCACCAGCACCACCATTCCCATGATGTCACGAAACTGTTTGATGATGGCATCGGCTGAAGAGATGCCAAAGTTATCAGGTTCGGACCACTTCACGTTTCGCCGCCGCCGCAGCAGACTCTCCACCTCATCCTTGGCTTGGTCGAGCTTGCCTGGGTACGCGATGGCGGTAAGGAAGTTG
>Ga0326728_10025758_pt1 | contig 10486 bp, 5 predicted proteins | sample MB3enrmetagenome_FD_207602 | JGI IMG/M metagenome (GOLD analysis project Ga0326728, IMG submission 207602) | Lab enriched peat soil microbial communities from McLean, Ithaca, NY, United States - MB31MN | ecosystem: Environmental > Terrestrial > Soil > Wetlands > Peat | place: USA: New York... | reverse complement strand
GCCTCGGCGGATGCCGATCACGCGCACCGCGTCGCTGAAGACGCGCAGCACCTCGGCCTTGACCTCCTCGGAGGCGGAGCTCGGCATCGTGTGGCCGAGCTCGACGAAGTATGGCTCGAAAAATACATGTCGATCGGCGAAGCCGCGGATGCGTATGTCTTCGCCGTCGACGAGAGCGTCGATCGAGAACTCGGGGCCCTCGATATACTCCTCGACGATAGCACGGCCCGAGCGGCTGTATGGAAGGGCCGCGGCGATCGCGGCGGAGAGTTCGGACACCGAGCGGACGGCGCGGCAGCCGCGGGCGCCCATGCTGTCCGCGGGCTTTACGACGAGGGGGAAACCTAGGCCCGCGGCCGCGATGGCAGGATCCTCGGGCGAAGAGGCTGAGGCGAAGCGCGGGGAAGGGACGCCCGCCTCGGCGAGAGCCATTCGCATCTTGAGCTTGTCGGAGGCTCTTAGCGCGGTCTCGAGCGGAATGCCCGGCAGGGAAAGCGCTTCAGCGACATAGGCCACCGAGGAAGAGAAGTCCGTGCCCGCTGTAAAAACCCCGTCCAGGCCGAACTCGGCCTGGGTTTCTCGAGCGGAAACAACGAGACCCTCGCGGTCCTTTAAATCCACGGGGAAGAAACGATCGGCTAAAGCGGCCCCTGGGGCCTCAGCATTGGCGTCCGCTACGACGACCTTCCAGCCGAGCTCCTTAGCCGCACGGATGGCAGGGCTCTGCATCACTCCTGCGCCGAGGATGAATATAGTCATAGCTTCGAACTCTCCCATCCTAGATCTCGCGTCCGCCGCGAAGGGCAGGACGCTCGACCTTCGCCTCGGAAGCTGCGGCTTTCCCCTTGTCGAGGGGCAAGACCGTCTCGCGGACCGCATAAATCTCGAAAGTATCGCCTAGCCCCGCGATGCGCGAAACCGCGCGCCCGGCCGAGACCAGGACCTTGTCGATCGGCCCGAGTTTGGCCTTGGTAGCGAGGGCTCGCCTCGCATAGAGGCAGCGCAGGCCAGGAAGGCGCTCGGGATGATGGCCCGTGACGCGGATACGTTCTACTCGAAAGCCGTAGGCCTTGAGAATACCCTTCGCCCTCGAGGGCTCCCAGACGGTGAAGTGGTCCTCGGGGCTGGCGGCGAAGAAGGCGCTCCTCCTGAAGCGCCCCGAGGCTCCCTCGAGCGAGGGGGTCGAAAGGGCGAGTATTCCGCCCGGCCTGACGAGGGCGGCGGCATTGCGCAGGGCCTTATCGAGCCGCTCGAAGTGCTCGATAACGTACCACATCGAGAGTACGTCGAAGGGTCCGCCGAAGGAGGCTGCCGCGGTCGGGTCTATGAAGTCCCCCGCAGTCGCGGGGATGCCCAGCTCGCGGCGGACATAGTCAGCGGCCTCCCTCGCCGCGTCGAGGCCGTAAGGCTCGTGTCCTCGTGCTTTCGCGGCCGCGAGGAAGGGGCCGTAGGCACAGCCGACGTCGAGCATCGACAGGCCCTTTCGCCGGCCGAGGCTCCGCTGTGCGATATCCTCGATGGCCTCGAGCCTGGACTTGGCGAAGGCGGTAAGGGCCGGCCAATCCTCAAGGTAGGTCTTCCCGTATTGGCGCTTGTATTCCTCGAAGAAGTAGGCCTCGGTGTAGGGCTGTTCCCTGCCCGGCTCGAAGCGCATCATCGACACGGAAGAGCAGGAAGCGCAGCGGAAATAGCTCTTCGCGGGATCGCGGTAGAGGGCCTTTCGCTCGGAGCCACCGCAGACGGGGCAGGCAGTTTCTCCCTTGGGCTCGAGGGATGCGATGCAATCGGCGAGGGACTGCCGTTCTTCGGGGATGATACGCTCGAGCTTCGAGAAGACCGAGGAAGGCGAGCGGAGGTAGTTGCGCAGGGCCTCGCGGTCCGCTCGAAGGACGCCTATTTCGGGGAAACCAACGACGCGGGAGAGCTCGCGGTGATAGCGGCTGGGGTTCAAGAGGACGACTCCACAGCCGGCCCAGGCCGCCTCGAAGGCGGTGAGGCCGAACTGCGTGAACACGAGGTCATAGCGCGCGAGGTGCTCCTTGAGGTCCTGCACCGGCCCGAGGATGGTCGCGCCGTCGAGCCCTGTTGGCGGAGCGCCTCGCCGAAGCGCCCCGGATACGACCGTGAGGTTCTCGGGCCGGACGAAGAGCTCTGCGACGAGAAGCCTGGCAAAGGAGAGGGTGAGGCCGAAAGCGTCTTCGCCCCCGAAGGAGACGAGGACTCTCCGGAATTCGAGAGGCCGGGATCTCCGCGAATGGGGCAGGTCGAGGAGGCCTATACCCGAGCGATTTGCCTCTCCGCCCGCGGCCTTGGGATGGCGGGGGAGTATGTCGACGAGGTATTGAATATAATCGCGAGCTTCCCCGCCCTCGTCGATGGCGAGGACAGGAGCAAAACGTTCCCAGAAAGCGAGTTCAGCCAGGCTCGTCGCGCGGCGGTCGAGGACCACGAGGTCCCAGGGACTATGGCGCCAGCCGAGGGGAAGTTGGGAAACCAAGCGCAGGCCGGAGAGCTCGCGCGCGTAGGACATTAAAATCTCCGCCGCGGTCCACTGGGCGCCTTGGAGACCCTGGCCGGAAGTTTCGGGCACATAAATCGAAGCCCCCTCGCCGAGCTCATGTGCGAGGGCGAGGCAGCGTACGAGGTGACCCGAGCCGTTGCCTTTCGCCACCGATGGGACCAGAAGTATGGAACGGCTCATGTCTTGTCTCCTCGTAAGTAACGCAGTACCGCGGCGCTTGGGATGGGAGAGCCATCGAAGAGCTCGCCGTAGATCCGGAGGATCGCCTCGTAGTCCGCGGCGGAGTCGACGGTTACGCTCGCTCCCGGGATGAGGTACTCGGCCGGAGCCTCGGGCCGATCGACACGGAAAAGCTCGGGGTGGGCGTACAGATACGGACAGACGTGCTCGCGCTCAGGGCCCTCTCGGGCCTCGGCCTCGGCGCGGAAAAGAGCCTCGGGTTCGATGAGCTCGACGCCCATGCCCGTGGGCATGCCGAGGTAGCCTGAGTAATCGGAGGGATGCGATGCGCGACGGTCCAAAAGCAATGTAGCGAGTTCGTGGGATACCAGGGGATTGTCTCCCGTCGCGCGGAGCAGGAGGTCGGGTTTGTAACGTCGAAGGGCGAGGCAATAGCGCGCGAGGACGTCCTCGGCCGGCCCAACAAGGAGCTCGAAGCCGCGGCGGTCGGCCGCGGTCGCAAGAGCTTTCGCGCTCGACTCGTCGGTCGCGAGGACCCGAATCTCAGCCTTGACTTGGCAGAGTCGAGCCATGGCCTGTTCGACGAGAGTCGAGCCTCCTAGAGGAAGGAGGGCCTTGCCCGGCAGGCGCGTCGAGCCCATACGGGCCTGGAGGACGATCGCTAGCATCAGTCGCTCTCGTCCCAGAGATCTACGAGGCTGGACGCATCGGTCCGGAATCGATAGCGGTTCAAGGCCGTCCACCCGCGGGCGGAACGAAACTCGCCTATCGCCGAGGCCGCGCCCCCGCCGCCTCGGCTGCGCAGATACGACCAGAAGCGCGAGAATCCGATCGAGGCGTAGTCGCCATGGAAGCTCGGCGCGAGGTTTTTGAGCCAGAACCACTTATAGCCATCGTCGGGCGTCTCGTCCTCGCTCTCTGGCGAATCGGCATAGGAGAGCTTTAAGGCTTGAGAGACACGGATCTCCTCCCCCCAGAGCCAGGCGCGGAAACCGAAATCGAGTTTCTGCCAGTAGGGATTGCGGAGGTTCGGATCGAACCCCCCAGTGAGCACGAACTTCTCACGGGAGTAGACTCCTGCGTAATCGAAGGGATAGAGGCTCTTCTCGCCGTCCTTCTCGGGGACGAATCCGACAATCTTCAAACTTCCTTCGCTTATGGCCGGAGCCGCAGCCGATGGTAACTGCTCCGCGCCCTTTGCGAAGAGCAAAGGCGCTCGGCAGAGCGCGTCGCGCTCGACTAGGCGTTCGAGGAAGCGGCTGGACAATCCTTGAGCGGCGAGGGACATATCGTTCCACAGTACGAATACATAAGGCCCGGCGGATTCTCGCATCGCGAGGTTGATCTGCACTCCGGCAGAGGCGCTCTTGGAGAGTAGGAGAAAGCGGGCCGCGGGATGTTTGGCCGAGATGGCCTCGATGTCGAACGCCTCGGGCTTCGGCTCTATCGAAAGGATCGGCCCCAGACCGGCGCGCTCAAGTTCGCCTATCGCGTCGCCGCGATATAATCGCGAACCGCGGTTGAGGAGAATAACTGACAGAGGACTAGCGCGTCCCTTGGCCTTAGCCTCGCCCTCCGCCTTGGGCGCTCCCACCACTGTGTAGGGCACGGCTCCAGCGTCAAGCGTTGTAGGTATAGAATTCATCACAGGCCTCGCAGGGAGAAGGGAAAATGCCGCGGGCAGCGCCGCCGGAGGCCGCGCCGCGCGCGCAGGCTTCGATATGCTTCACGTGGTAGGCGGCTCCGACTTTCCATGCAGCCGCGATGCCGCCAGGGGCGAAGGCATTGCCCATCGTCAGCTCCAGATGAGAGGCGTCGCGGCAGAGTGGGACCCTCCCGTCCACGAGGATCGTGAGGTCGCGCTTCAAGTGCCAGCAGGGTCTTCTGCCTAGGGGCGAGAGGTCGGAGACCTTGAGCTCGGGCAAGAGTCCCGCCTGGCGGGAATACTTCTGCACTATGACCGTGTCGGTCTTCTTCTTCCAACCGCGCCAGAAAGCCTCGAGCTCGACCTCGTTCTCGCGACTCCGGACCATTTGCACATGGGCATGAGCGGGGAAAAGCGCAATGAGCCTGTCGGCGAAGGCGTAAGCCTCGGCGTAGCCTCCGCCCCGGAGGCGCTCGTAAAGCTCAGGGCTCCAGGCGTCGAGGGAGACGATCCAATCGATCCTGCCCGCGGCCTTACGCGACAGCTCTTCGACGAGCGCGGCTTCCCAGCCGAGGCCGGAAGTCTCGACGATGAGCGAAAGCGAGGGACGGACGAGGACCTCGTCGATAAGGCCGCCGATATCGGGGTGCATCGAAGGCTCTCCCCAAAGCGAAAGGTCGATGACCGCGTCTTCGCTTAGGGCCACCGCCTGGTCGAGCACCGAAGCGAACTTGTCTCGGCTCATGTCGCCCCGAAGGTTCGTCACCCCGCCTGACTCCGCCGCGCCGGGCGCGAAGAGCGGATAGGGGCAGAGCTTACAAGACTGTGGACAGCCGGAGACGACCTGTACCTGGATAAAAGCGGGCAGGGTCCGCAGGAGTTCCATCCTCTCGGGGATGAGCTTCAGGGCGCTCGGCGCATCGCAGACGCCCGCCTCGGCGAGAGCGTTCACGAGGAGCGTATTGCGCTTCGTGTCGCAGGCCAGTTCGAGCCTGAGATCGCGGAGATCGACCGGCGAGATGTCAGTCTCGATGTCGAAGGCGTTTATGTCTTTCTGGATGGCCGCGAAGAGGGATCCTCGAGTGATCACGCTCGGAATCTGAGAAGCGAGCTTACGCAGGGCCGAAAGGACGCGGGGAGAGACTATCTCGGCGGCGAGACCCACCGGATAGCCGTCGGCGAAGCAATACTCGGCCCGATAGCGCTTGAAATCGCCGAGCATCTTCTCCGCAAGGGCCAGATCGAGGAAGGGCTCGTCGGCCCAAGCGAGGAGGATGGCGTCCATCCCCTCTCCCGCCCTCTCCATTCCGGAAAGAAGGGAATCGACCGTCCACTCGTCGTGGCGGATCTTCTCGACCTCGCCCTGGGGCAAGCCCACCTTCCCCTCGGCGACCACGATGCGCTCGAGATCGGGCAGGGAGGAGGCGAAGCCGAGACAGCGGTCGTAGGAGGAGAGCCCAGCATTGACGGGTTCGAGGGCATGGGGCGATACCGAAGCTGCGTAGATGAATGCGGCTAGTTTCATAGGCATCTTCAATTATCGGGCATATAGAGCCCCCCCCTTAGCGAGGATACCATGTGCGGTTTCTAGACTGTAAATTCTATAGATTGAGTATTGCAAAGGAATAAACCACAATATATAGTAGCCCCTCAGCCAGAATATGGCTACTGGAAAGGAAATGACTAAAGTTTTCCCCTAATTTAATCGGGAGGCAGGTCGTGCACTTCGATCGCAAGTTTACCCAAAAAGGTCAGAACCCCTACGAGGGCATCGAGTGGATAGCCAGAAAGAGTGAAATCAGAAATCCGGACGGCAAAGCCGTCTTTCATATGGAAGGAGCCATCGTCCCCTCCTCCTGGAGCCAGATTGCGACCGATATTATCGCCCAAAAGTACTTTAGGAAAGCGGGAGTCCCCGCGGACAAGGCTTTAGCCTGGACTGCCTTCGTGCCCGCAAGCCAGCGCGTGGGCGCGGTCTCAGGCCAAGGCGGGGAGACGGACGCGCGCCAAGTCTTTCATAGACTGGCCTACACGTGGACCGAGTGGGGCAAGGGCGCGGGCTACTTCGACTCCGAGGAGGACTCTTCTGCCTTCTACGATGAGCTCCTTTATATGCTCGCCCATCAGATCGCCGCACCCAACAGCCCACAGTGGTTCAACACGGGCCTGTACGCGGTCTACGGCATCGAGGGCCCGGCACAGGGCCATTACTTCGTCGACCCCTCGACGGGAGATGTGACCAAGTCGGGCTCCGCCTACGCGAGGCCCCAACCCCACGCATGCTTCATCCTCAACATCGAGGACGACCTCGTGAACGAGGGCGGCATCATGGACCTCGTCACTCGCGAGGCGAGGCTCTTTAAGTACGGCTCGGGTACGGGCTCGAACTTCTCGAAGGTTCGCGCCTCCCGCGAATCGCTGTCGGGCGGCGGGTTCTCGAGTGGCCTTTTATCTTTCCTGAAGATAGCAGACCGCTCCGCCGCGGCCATAAAATCGGGCGGAACCACAAGGCGCGCAGCGAAGATGGTCATACTCGACGCCGACCATCCGGACATCGAGGCTTATACGAACTGGAAGGCCGAGGAGGAGTACAAGGTCGCCTGCCTCGCGGCGGGATCGGCCCTCCTGCGCGCCAGAGGAGCAGCCCTGGCGAAGGCAGTACGCGGATCGGGCCTGTCCGAGGCGGATCGCTTCTCCATGGAACGCAACCCTGTGCTGCGCCGTCAGACGAAGGAGGCTCTCCGCGCCGGTGTGCCTGCGCCCTTTCTCCATCAGCTTCTGTCCATGTTCCGCCAGGGCGACTACTCGGCGGTCGAGTTCGACGAGGTTGAAGGCTCCTCGGCTGACCTGCGCCGCAGGCCCTTGCCCCTCTACAACACGGCCTGGGAAGGCGATGCATACAACTCGGTATCGGGACAGTCTTCGAACAACTCGGTACGCCTCGACAACCGTTTCATGCAGGCGGTGCTGGACGACGGCGACTGGGAACTCATAGCCCGCACGACGGGCAAGTCCATGAAGAGCATCAAGGCGCGAGAGCTCTGGGATACGATCGCCCGCGCGGCCTGGAAGTGCGCGGACCCAGGCCTGCAGTTCCACGGCACCGTGAACGAATGGCATACCTGCCCAGTGGACGGCCCTATCCGAGGCTCGAACCCCTGCTCCGAATACATGTTCCTCGACGATACGGCCTGCAACCTGGCGAGCCTCAACCTCCTCTCCTTCTATGATGAGAAAGCGAAGCGTTTCGACGACGAGTCATACCGCCACGCGGTTCGGCTGTGGACGACCGTGCTCGAGATATCGGTCGTGATGGCGCAGTTCCCCTCGAAGGAGATAGCCCGGCGCAGCTACGACTACCGCACCCTTGGCCTTGGCTACGCCAACTTGGGCTCGCTCCTCATGGTCATGGGCCTCGCCTACGACTCGGAGAAGGGGCGCTCGGTCGCGGCCGCCCTGTCCGCGATACTGACCGGCGAGGCCTACGCCCAGTCGGCACGCATGGCCGCAGCCTTAGGCCCCTTCGCCCGCTACGAGGCGAACAAGGATCCGATGCTCCGCGTTATCCGAAACCACCGCCGCGCGGCCTACGCCGCCGCTGACTCGGAGTACGAGGGCCTCACGATCCTTCCAGCGGCCCTCAACGCAACAGCCTGTCCAGAAAACCTCGTTCTCGCATCGCGCGATGCCTGGGACCAGGCCCTCGAGATCGGCGAGAAGTCTGGCTACCGCAACGCCCAGGTGAGCGCTATCGCGCCCACGGGCACGATAGGCCTGCTCATGGACTGCGACACCACCGGCGTCGAGCCAGACTTCGCCCTCGTAAAGTTCAAAAAGCTCGCGGGCGGCGGCTACTTCAAAATCATCAACCAGTCCGTGCCCCCCGCCCTCCGCGCGCTCGGCTATTCCGAGAAGGCGATAGGTGACATCGAGGCCTACGCTCTCGGGCACGGAACGCTCAAGGGCGCCCCTGGCGGGCTCTCCTACGCATCCCTCGCCGTGAAGGGCCTCCCCGAGGCTTCTCTAGCCAAGGTCGAGGCTGCGCTCAAGGACTCCATCTCCCTCGAAGCCTGCTTCCAGCCCTACATTCTCGGCAAGGAGGCATTCAAGGCCGTCTCGGTGCCCGAGTCCACCTACTCTCTGCCGGGCTTCAGCCTATTAGAGCACCTCGGATTCTCCGAGGCCGAGATAAACGAGGCCGAGTTTTTCGCCTGCGGCACCATGGGCCTCCAAGGGGCGCCGGGGCTCAAAGACGAGCATCTCGCGGTCTTCGACACCGCCACTCCTTCGGGCAAGAAGGGCAGCCGCTCTATCTCCTGGGAAGCCCACATCGCGATGATGGCGGCAGTCCAGAGCTTCGTCTCGGGCGCGATCTCGAAGACCATCAATATGCCCAACACCGTCACCTACGAGGACGTGAAGGGCGCCTACATGCTCGCCTGGCGCTCGATGCTCAAGTCGATAGCCCTCTACCGCGACGGCTCGAAACTCTCCCAGCCGCTCTCGGCCCTCGCTCCTGGCTCCGACCTCATCGCCGATTCCATAGTAGCCCTCCAGGAGGGCGCCTTCGAGGAGAATGAAGAAGGGGATGAAGATGAGCCGGAGACGATTCACAGCTCTCAGCAGCGTGGCGCAGTGGCTCAAGAGCTCCCCGGCATGCCCGCCTCGCCCCGCGGCATACGCAGGGCGCTACCGAATCGGCGCTCGGGCTACACGCAGAAGGCGAAGATAGGCGGGCACTCGGTCTTCGTGCGCACGGGCGAGTACGACGATGGGTCTTTAGGCGAAATATTCCTCGATATGCACAAAGAAGGCGCGGCCTTCCGCTCCATCCTCAACTCCTTCGCGATCGCCGTCTCCCTCGGCCTCCAGTACGGCGTGCCGCTCGAGGAATACGTCGACGCCTTCACCTTCACGCGCTTCGAGCCCAACGGCATGGTCCAGGGCCACGACTACATCAAAATGTCGACAAGCGTCCTCGACTTCATCTTCCGCGACCTCGCGATCGCCTACCTCGACCGCCACGAGCTCGGGCAGGTAAAGCCCGAGGATCTCGAGGCCACTTCCGCCCAGTTCGGCCGCGGCGTCAACGGAGTCGCGGGGCACAGGACGGCAGCCACCTTGAACGGCGCCTCTCCTTCCCACCGCGCGCCCGACGTCGGGGAGGCAGCGCGTCTCTATAACCCGGATGATGCGGCTCGTCTCAATGACGCTACGGATGGGACTCGGCTGGGCGAGCCTCAGAGAGGCTCTGGTATATTAGGCGAAAACGGCGACGCCGCGGCACGTTTCAAGGCCGAGCGCGAAGGAAACCGCGTCGCGCGCCTCAAGGGCTACGAGGGAGACCCCTGCCCCGTCTGTGGCCATTTGACGCTAGTACGCAACGGCACCTGCTTGAAATGCGAGACCTGCGGAAGCACCACGGGTTGCAGCTAAGGTAGGGCTCTCTGATCACGGAGATTAGCGCGGAAGGGCGATTGCCCTTCCGCGACGCTGGAGCGCGAAGCGCGACAGCGAGGCCCCGACGAAGCGCGCCATTCTAATCGACAGGGCTGCGCCCTATTGCTCCTCGCCTAAGTATGCCTTGCGGACACCGTCGTCCGCAAGGAGCTCCTTGCCCGGCCCCTGGAGCGTGATGCGTCCGGTCTCGAGGACGTAACCGTAGTCGGCTATTTCGAGCGCAGCCTTCGCATTCTGCTCGACGAGGAGAACCGTTGTGCCTTCCTTGTTGATCTCGCGCACGATCTCGAAGATCATCTTCACGACGAGGGGCGCCAGTCCCAGCGAAGGCTCATCCATCATGAGGAGCTTGGGGCGTGTCATGATAGCGCGACCGACCGCGAGCATCTGCTGCTCGCCGCCGGAGAGGGTGCCCGCCTTCTGCCTCTGCCTCTCCTCGAGGCGGGGGAAAAGGCTGAAAACCTTCTTTCGATCGGCCGATATCTGGGCCTTATCGTTGTTTCCGTACGCACCGAGGGAGAGATTCTCGTCGACCGTGAGGTTCGGGAACACGCGCCTGCCCTCGGGCACGAGGACGACACCCTTCGAGACTATATCCTTAGTAGCCATGCCGGTGAGCTTCTCGCCGTTCCAGCTCACTTCTCCGCCCGAACTCTTGACGAGGCCGATAATCGCCTTGA
>Ga0326728_10025757_pt1 | contig 10486 bp, 10 predicted proteins | sample MB3enrmetagenome_FD_207602 | JGI IMG/M metagenome (GOLD analysis project Ga0326728, IMG submission 207602) | Lab enriched peat soil microbial communities from McLean, Ithaca, NY, United States - MB31MN | ecosystem: Environmental > Terrestrial > Soil > Wetlands > Peat | place: USA: New York... | reverse complement strand
TATAGGATATTGTGAAGTAGCCATATCAAACAATATGGCTATAACCTGTTAGTCAAATTTCTTTTTGAGACAGGCTCGTAAGGTCGTGGGAAGTTTATTCCCTAAAGTCATCCCTGAGGACGAGCTCCGGCTTTTTGATGAAGACCCTCGTTTCTGGAAGGACGGATTCTGTCAGCCAAACATTACCGCCGATCACAGAGCCAGCTCCGACAACAGTCTTCCCTCCCAGTATCGTCGTACCTGCGTAAATGATCACATCATCTTGTATGGTAGGATGGCGCTTTTTGCCGCGCAGCTGTTCTACTTCCTCTTTGGGAAGCGAAAGGGCGCCGAGTGTAACCCCTTGGTAGATTCTAACCCTGTTACCGATATCGGCAGTCTCGCCAATAACTACCCCAACCCCATGGTCAATAAAAAAGCTCTCTCCGATGCGAGCGCCAGGATGAATATCGATCCCTGTAAGCCCGTGAGTGTACTCGCTCATGATACGTGGCATGAGTGGGATCTGCTGGGAAAGAAGCTGGTGGGCTATCCGATAGACTGTTACGGCGAGTAGTCCGGGATAACAGAAGATAATCTCATCGTAGCTGCCCGCAGCAGGGTCTCCCTCAAACGCTGCTCGCACATCTTTAGCCAAGAATATTCTGAGATTGGGCAATTCGCGGATAAACTTCATGGCTTCTTCCTGTCCTCGTTCTTCACAGTGGGTGCAGGGCAAATCATGCCTAATGCAATCATGCCTTATGCACAGGGCTATTTGACGCGAAAGTTCTTCAAAAAGGGATGTTGTTTCCTGTCCCAGATAGTACTGTAGGTTGACCAAATCAAGTCTTGTTGGGATAAAATATCCGGGGAAGAGAATCCGCTGGCATTGACGCATTATTTCGATTATTGCGTCCTTGGAGGGAATTGGCTCCGAACTAACATGGTCGAAGCTATCACTGTGGTTACAGGTTCCAACCAGCTTCTCGACGATTTCCGGGAGATCTTCCCGGTAATCAGTCAATACTTGGGTTTTAGCTTTGCATTTATCTTTTTCCACTTTATGTTCCAATTTCAACATCCTCCCTGCACAAATTAATCATGAACAATATTCAGAGCATAAGCCAATGCGTTTAACTAACTATTTTAGCACTATTTGACTTAGCTTCATGTCTGCAAGAACAGTTTTTGTACGTATCGCAAGTATGATCCCGGCAAAAATCGGTCGTCACTAAACACACTATGTTTTGTTAATGTTTGTTCTACCATAAAGTTACACGACCGGTCACAATCCACCAAGAGGGCCAATGGTAATAGGACCGTAGAATATCTACGGCCTTTTTAGTCGGGAATTTTTGTGCTTGATTGGGATGCGAATTTCAGGTCCCATTTTGTTTGAGAAAATCGCCCGACGGCAAAAGCTAAAATCCCCAAGGCCAAGCCACAAACAATGTCCAGGACATAATGCTGCTTTGTCAACAACGCAGACGCCAAAATAAGTAACGTGGCAAATATCCAGATTGGTTTGTACTTAGGCTTCCAACGGTTAATATAGAGAAAAGACAATACACTGTAAAACGTATGCCCGCTCGGAGCTGCATTATAGGCTCTGTCAGTCTGATATATTATTAGGAGCACCTTTGAAAATAAATCTTTGGAAGTAATCGCTGGTCGAGTAACAAACGTAGGGAAAATCAGATAAACAAAGTAACTTAGTAACGTTGCCATCAAAATGGAAACTGCATAGGCTTCAAATTCCCCAGGTTTTACTCTAAGGGCAGCCCAAATTGGGAAGACAATAAACAGAATATCCGCGAGCAGATATGGAACTACCGCTGGAGGATATAAGGGGATCAACTTATCAATGGGTAAAGATAACTGCACCCCGCCGTGTGCCAGACGGTTAACAGGAAAATACAATGCTAAAACTATTAAAATAATGATCAGCCAAAGTAGTCTTCTTCGAGACATCAAAATCAAGTTCAAGTCCTTAACGGGTCCTGCTTCACCAAAATTTACAAAATCTAGCATACCAAAGAATCCATTATTTTGTTGGCTTTATGAAAGTAACATCTCGACCAAATACTGATGATAATAGCCAATCCATGATGATTCTGATACGATTTGGTGTCCCGGTCACGAGAGAAGAATAACCAATCAGCCAAAGGATATTTGCCAAAAAGCCATATAGTCGCAGTCCATAAAAGCGTACCACTGCATCGGAGCTGCCCAATGAGACAGCTTCGGCATTATTGGAATAACGGTACTTTTGTCTATCTCTGCCTCTTATGTCAGACAAAATATTATAGGCGACTACTTTAGCCTGGCGCACTGCAATATGGGCTCTGGGTGGTGCCGGTTGACCTGACCGTAAATCTTCAAAATGTGCGCAATCACCAACTGCATAGACCCCGGGCACTTGAGGAATCGCCAGATATTCATCGACCAAAACCCTGCCGATATTGTCTCGTTCAACAGGTAACGCTGCGATTAACGGGTGTGAAACAACGCCAGCCACCCAGACAATTGTATCAGTGGGCACGATTTCAGTACCATTGATTTCCACCCCCTCTTTCGAAATCCGTGTCACCCTTGACTTTAGCCTTACATCGATTCCAATACGCTTCAAGCGGTTCATCACGTGCACGCTAAGATTAGGATGTAACTCTGCGACAATCTTTTCTTCTGCTTCCACCAGCACAATCCGGATGTTACTTACATCAGAAACTCTGTAGAATTTGACCAAGCTCCGATAGATGAAGTCCCGGAGTTCGGTTACTAATTGCACACCGATATGCCCGCCTCCGCAGACGACAAAAGTCAGCAGCCTTCTTTTTCCCGCGGGATTGTTTTCTATGCTGTCTTGCTCGAAAACTCCAACGATGTGATTTCTGATTAGCCTGGAATCATTTAGGGTCTTAAGAGTAAATACGTTCTTCTCTTCATTTGTCAAATCTAATTGAGAGGTGTCAGTAACACTGCCTAATGCCAGGACAAGATAATCGAAATCATAAATTCCCCTGCTGGTGAAAACTCGGTGCTGATTAAGGTTTATCTTCTCGACGTTGGCTTGAATAAAGTTGAATCTATCGCGCCAGTGAAGTTTTCGCAACGGATAGGCGGCATTACTACTCTCAATCCGGCCCATGGCGACTTCATGCAATAAAGGGGAAAAGAGAAAATAGTTTTCATCGCTAACCATGGTAATTTCCACGTTCTCATTTCGGTTGAGCGTTCGAACCAAATGTCTTAAAACGTAATTTCCTCCAAAGCCGCTACCCAATATTAAAACTTTTTTGCCACCCACGTGCAATTGTCTTGGGCTAATATTCTGATGGCGGAAAAGGCTCCTAACACCTTCTTGGGACCAAGCTGAGGAAAATTTGATAAGGGAAACGGGGTTGAGAGTCATCCCGGCAATGTTTCGATAACTATAGCTTCCGGTAAACATCCCCCAGGCTGCTTTGGTAAAAGGTTGCGCACCTTTCGTGTTGTTCTGCTCGTCACCAATCAGTCGATACTGCGCGAGAAGAAAAAGCCGGGAATCTTTGGCCCAACCATTTATGGCGAACAGCAGTCTTCCCCACCGGTTGTCCCGGTCAATGCTGCGGCAGAAAGGTCGATAATATCGCTCAAAATCTCCTCTGGATCGCCCGTGATAGACCACGGTATGAGCGGCCTCGCGTGCGATGAGTAGGGAAGATCCAATTCCATCTTTGTAAAGTCGGGAGACGGCAGCGTCGCCAATCGCCACAAACCTGTCGGTGTAGTAATTTCTGGCGGTGCTAACAGCGGCTCTAGGCCGACAACCACAGGCCCGTTCATAACTTTCTGGCAACATCCGTTGCACAGAATCAAGCTTCAAAAAATCGTTAACCGAAACGGAGTGTCCGCTTTGACTCAAGACCGAAACATTGACAAAAGATCCCTTGGGCACCAGAGTTCCGAAAATGATCCCAGAATGTGGAATAAGAAACGCATAAGCAGTGTTACCAAGCTTTGAATCCTTCTTAGCGGCAGCGATATAGAGTTCATCCTGAGACATGATTTGTGTTTTCGGTGGAATATATTCTAGTCCGCCAATCTTTATTCGACCAGAATTTACTCCTGAGGCCAAAACTACCAGGTCGTATTCCGAAATTGTGCCTGAAATTTCTATTCCCGCTTTTTCACCAATATCAATGGATTCTACTCGTTTGTTTTCAACCTTTACACCTTGCATTTGGGCTTGTTGCAACAACCATCCATCAAACCCTGTAATACTGATTCCTTGGGACAGAAGCGGACCACCTCCCCTGTAAATACTGACAATCTGCATATCCTTTTCCGGCTTACTAATCGTAATTGAAGTTTGAGAACTGTGGACGGTATAGTGCTCTATCCGTCGTTGGATTATCTCTTCCGGTAGTGTCAGGCCGAGGTCGGCCAGATTGTGGAAAGCTGTCAAAGAAAGTATGCCGGCGCACCCTTTGCAGCCACTTGGACCAGGCTTGGAAAAGTTGCGTGGTTCGTAAATAGTGATTTCGGGATGTATCCCTTTTTCCCTGGCGTATTTCAACAGATAAAGCGCAAAGAAACTACCTGCTGGCCCTCCGCCAACAATAGCGATTTTTGAGCCAGTTTTAATGCTGGCAAGGTCTCTTTTCACCACCTCACCATCTCGCTTCTGACAAAATTGTTGTTATGCAATTATATCATATGGTCAACATACAGTAGCTAACAACATTTAACATATTGCGGATAGGCGCCTTTTGCGCTAATTTGGACTAATAAGCTTCATGCAGAAAGTTAAGGAGATATACGAAAGGGTGTCATTGCATTTTTCCAATTTCAGTCAATTTAGATAACGCCAACTTTTCATAATCTCCTCTCGAGAATTATTAGCAATTTTTGGTTTCAGCAAGACTGCTTCGGCGAGTTTCGGCCATTGTGCCCATCAGCGATTAGTTTTATGGTCTGCCTTTGTCGCGGCGTTAGCAAATCGTGTGGATCAGCATTTTCACTCTGATGCTGGTACTCGTCAACCAGCGCCGAAGCGACAGCCGGATATAAAAAGAAAGCACCCGCATATACTTCGTGTATTGCTGACAATAAATCCTTGCCTAGCGCTATCTTAGGGAGGTACCCATCAGCTCCAGCTTTAATAGCTCCCAGCATGTATTCCTTAATAGCATACTGGGTCAAAATCAGAATTTTTACCTTGCTGTTTCGATTCTTGATCTTGCGGGTGGCTTCTAGCCCACCAACTCCCGACATCGCAATATCCATGATGATTACATCGGGAGCTAGCTCTTGTGCCTGCTGAATAGCGCCTTTCCCTTCAGAAGCCTCGCCCACGATATTGATATCTCCATCTGCTCTAAGCAGCGCACGGATGCCATCCCGCATTAAGGTATGATCGTCAACGACCAGGACCTTGATTTTATCCATTTCCGTATCTTGCCTTGAGTTCTTCAATCGTAGCCCAAACTTTTGGGCGTAATTCCACCCCTGTATATTCCACCCACTATTTCAGTTGGTTTGCAGGTGCAGACTTGTCTTTCCTGAACAATATTACACCTACAAATATAATCGCAGCGCCGATAACTAATAGTGTGATGCCAGTCACTTCGGTTTCCTGGATAACCCCGAAAGCTAACACCACCAGATTAAACGAGTTCTCCATGTTTAGCCCCTGTGTGTAAGACAAATCGGTAGTATTTGACGGATCATATTTGCCATTCGGATTCGCTGCTTCCAGATCAGTGTAAGTTTTGGCGATACTGCTAAGGTGCTCAGACAGAGTGTTAGCCGCAACCTGTGCTTCCTGCATATTATCCACCAAATCGCCCTTCGCTACTTGGGCTGAGGTCAAACCCAACGTCACGTCTTGTGCGCGCAACTGTTTGACCAGATAGTCGTTTTTCTGCATGCCGAGGCCGATATAGACTCCACCAGCGGCCACACTGATTACCCCTAATACCATTACTATCATCGCCAGTTTTTTGCCCATGTTTTTTCTCCTTTTTTTACATATCTAATGGAACATCCATCATCATGGTACCGCCAATAATCAGACCTGTCATCGGTCTTTTACCACTATTAACTGATAAAAACTACTACATTTTTCCTGATATTATTAGTGTTTTCACGGGTAAAAAAGTCTTGTATATCAGTGAGTAAGTACTCGAAATATTAGTGAATAATACCTGAAAATGGTTTACAATTGTTTTGGGTTGAAGTAGAACAGTGTTAAGCTACTTTCCTTCTTGTTCTGTTCGCCAAACATTATTAAAAGCATTTTGTGAAGAACAGCAGTGGGCACAAAAATGGAAAACATGACAAAAATCAGACTATTGGCTCTGGTGCTAACATTAATCCTGGTTTTAACGGGTGTCATCGGTTGCATGCAGTCAAACCACCTTACGTCTTCATTGTCGGCCAATCCTGTTCCTGTTGCCAACGTTGTAGTACATGACTCTTCTTTTAATCCAGCCGACATCGTGGTGGCGGCAGGCGCATCGGTCACCTGGACCAATCAGGACAAAATACCTTATTCCATTGTCGCTGATGATCAATCATTTGCTTTTATTTTGTCCCCAGAAGGCTCATTTAGCGTAACTTTTCCCGATACTGGCGTGTTTGATTATCACTGTACGGCTCATCCCCACATGCAAGGAGCTATAGCCGTTGTAAACGCAATAGGAGTTTAGAATAAACGATCTCCAGGAGACAAGAGAATAGAGAGAATAAAGGGCAATTCGATGGGGAATTGGGTAAAAATAATATTTATTTGTGTTTTCGCGATTTTTGCATTGGCTTTTTTTTCAGGGGAAAGGTATGCCCGACAATCCAATATTACCTTGCCCGCTGATGCCTTTCTCACAGGCAACCAAGCACCTAAAGTACTCTCCAACTCCAATCAGCCCATATCACCCGTCGAACTCGCTGCCATTGAATCTAAAGTCGACCCATGTGTGGTAGCGGTCGAGGCCGAAACAGCATCTAACAATATTTGGGGGAATCCGGTCACAAATACGCTTGAAGGAACGGGGTGGATTCTAGACGAAAATGGCCTGATTGTTACTAATAATCACGTTGTGGAAGGAGCAACCAGCGTTACCGTCACGTTACAAAATGGTAAAACTTACCCAGCTAAGAGCGTGCGAAGCGACCCGATCGATGATCTCGCGGTAATCGATATCGGAACTGGCAATCTACAGGCTCTTACCATGGGTGATTCGTCTACGTTGATGGTGGGAGATGTAGTCATGGCTCTAGGAAACTCGCTGGGCAAGAATATAGAAGCCACCCAAGGCATAATTAATGGAACTGATTTAACTTTCACTGCTGGTTCCAGTGAAACGCTTTACAATACAATTGGAACTACGGTGCAAACCACCGATGGGTTCAGTGGTGGCCCCCTGGTAAATATGGATGGACAGATAATAGGTATCAGCATTGGCGCAACGCTTACTCCCACGGGTCAAGAAGTCACCAGCTATGCCATTAGCATTAACACGGCCAAACCGGTGATCGAGGAATTGATACAGCAAGGTTATGTAACCCGTGCATGGCTTGGAACAACTGTCTGCAACGCAAATAACTTTCAGGCCATGGGGTGCGGCCCGTCTGTGGACACAGGCGCATTTGTTATTCAAATTGCCGCTGATAGTCCGGCTCATAAAGCTGGATTACAAGCTGGCGATATCATTACGAGTTTCAACAGTAAAGTAATAAACACTACGGATGACCTGATGCAAGCCGTCTGCTCGAGCAGCATCGGTCAGCAGGTAGCTATCACTTTCTGGCGTAATGGCACGAGAAGTACTTCTGACGTCACCCTAATACAAAATCCGGAGCCTTGAGCCTTATTGGAAGAGCCTTTACACCAGCTATCGCTTTTTTTAATTATTTCAAACCTAATATGGGACGCGCTGGTTTTATGCTCACATAGCCGAGCGTCTTTCTACATGTATAATTTTTTATAATTCATGCATCAGAAAAAGTTCAAAGCGAAGCAGGTACAAGGAAATAGAAATAAATATGCCTCTGTTTGCCCTTTGCATTGACTAGTGATGGATTTCGGTTGAAGCTGTTTGCCTAGGTATCTAGTGTTAACAATCCTTTGCGGACAGCGAATTTGAAGAGTTCGGTGCGGTTTCGCAAACCCAGTTTTTCCATTATTTTGGCACGGTGCCCAATAACTGTCTTCAAACTAATAAAAAGGGTATCTGCGATCTCGCGGGTAGTATGACCCTCGGCAATTAACTTTAGTATTTCTCTTTCCCGAGGTGTTAACCGATCGTATGGTTCGGTAGTTTTAGCTTGCAATCGGTAATCATCAATCAGTACAGTAGCCGCAGAAGGATACAAAAAAGATTCTCCACGGTACACCGCGCGTATTGCTGACACCAATTCTGATCCAAGAGCTCGTTTCGGAACATAGCCGACAGCCCCGGCTTTAATAGCCGATAATATGTATTCCTTATTGTCATACTGCGTGAGAATAATAACTTTCACCTTTGGTGATTGTTTCTTTATGCGACGGGTAGCTTCTAGTCCATCCATGCCGGGCATGGCTACATCCATAACTATTACATCTGGAGACAAGTCCCGCGTTTTCTCAATCGCTTCTTGGCCCTCTAATGCTTCACCTATTATCTCAATATCGTCATGAAGTCCGAGGAGAGCACGAATGCCGTCGCGCATTATTGCATGGTCATCGACCAGCAAAACTTTTATTTTATCCATCACTTGCTCCAATGTTTAATGGGACATCTAAAGTTATTTCAGTACCCTTACTGGGTGCTGATTTGATAACCAAAGACCCGTTTAAAAGCTCTGCACGTTCCTTCATGCTCAATAAACCCAGACCACGAGGCACATTCTTCAAACTCGTCGCTTCCTGAACATCAAAGCCTGCACCATTGTCTTTAATATCGACTTCGATACGATCCTTCTTAAAATAGAAATTGAGAATTACCTCGCTTGCATGAGCATGGTTGGCAATATTATTAAATGCTTCCTGGATAATTCTAAAAAGGGCTATCTCCGATTGGGATGAGAGCCTTCTTTCTTTTCCGGTGATCTTAATGCTTATTTTGACACCTGAAGATTTCAGACGGGAATCTCCCAGCGAACTAACTGCTGCCACCAGTCCCAGACCATCAAGAGTAGCAGGGCGAAGCTCGTATATCAGCTCACGAATCTCATCAAGAATAGTGGTGGACATGTTTTGAGCTTTTTTCAGCAGAGCCTCTGACCTATTGGCGTCTTGTGGCAGAGCAACAATCGCGGCTTCCAGGTAGGCATGCAGGCTCGATAAAAGCTGACTGGTTTCATCATGAAGATCGCGGGCAATTTTCATTTTCTCTTCTTCTCTCACCGATTCAAGGTGGGCTGAAAGGGCGCGTAGCTGTTCATGGGTAATTCTAAGTTCTTCTTGAGCTTGCTTACGCTCAGTAATATCAATCACTGTATGAAGAAAAACCCTCCTATTGTCGGTTGTAACGCCCCTTATGGGATATACTGCGGATGTGACCCACCGTCCTGACTGCTGATCGAATAACTCGCGTACCACTGGCTGATTTTTTTGGGCTGACTCCTCAAGTGGACAACCTGGGAAAGGATGGTTAAGACCGTGGATTACCATAGGACAGTATTTACCCAGAATATCTTCTCGCTTCACCCCAAATTGTGCATAGACCGCATTATTCGCTTCCAGAATATAGTGATTCTCATCCACCAATAAAACATAAAAGGGAAGTGAATCCAAAATATCCCGGATACCCAAGGCAGACTTACTATTCAGAGTCTGAGTTAAGTCTAACCCCTCACTCTTTCCGAATAATGGGCTTTCTTTTTCCATCATTATGACCCAATCATACGACTTTATAGATTGATAAACAAGCGTAAAGATGCGGCCTCTGAAGCTAATATAAAAATGATCAATCTCGCAGGCGGTATTCTAAAATGGAGGTGTTATTTCTAAAAAGGTCAAAGCACCATGATTTTAAGCAACATCTTATGTTTGTTTATGGCGACATGGAAAGAGCGCTAGAACGGGTTGACATAGGGTGCTTGAGCTTTATTCCACCCCTTGCTCAACAAACTTGACTCGGGTTACTAATTTGCGAAAGTCAATTTCTTTGGTTGTTATGTTTTCCAATGCCATTTTAGCTATGGTTTTTTAGAAGCACGGGGGAGCCTAACGATTGATCTTGTTCTATATAACGGCTAATTCAATTGTGTGAGACCGTTACGTGCCGGTAGATTCTAGGATATTTGCCTGTGTCGGTTATTTATCAATTTTCTTGAGATATTTGTTCACAAGTAAAACTAAATCCTTCGGTTTGATGGGTTTGCTGACATATTCTAAAACGTCAAAAGGCACCGGCTGGTCCAACGGCGATTCGATGTACGAAGTAAGCGCAACCACCGGTATTTTAGAGATAGTTTTATCGTTGTTGAATTCGTTGGCATATAGATACCCATCCATCACCGGCATCACGATATCCAGGAT
>Ga0326728_10025756_pt1 | contig 10486 bp, 7 predicted proteins | sample MB3enrmetagenome_FD_207602 | JGI IMG/M metagenome (GOLD analysis project Ga0326728, IMG submission 207602) | Lab enriched peat soil microbial communities from McLean, Ithaca, NY, United States - MB31MN | ecosystem: Environmental > Terrestrial > Soil > Wetlands > Peat | place: USA: New York... | reverse complement strand
TGTCGCGCTCGCTGCAATGAATGACCTTGACGCCGAGTTGATGGGCAAGGTGGTTGAAGTTCCGCGCCTTGGCGTGGTGAGCGACCTTCTCCCGCTGCGCCCCGCTGAATTTATCTTCCGCCAGCGCACGCTGCGCAATGTCCAGCAGCGCCTGCTTGGTGAAATGGCTGATCAGGCCGGGGTTGGCCCCGTGTTCGACCACCGCCGTTGGCCCGGGCTCGCTCCACGCGGAGGTCATCCGCCGCAGGTTCATGTGGCGCCAGTAGAGGGTCCGTTCGGTGGGGTGCTTCTGGCCGGCCCCAGCGTACGGGTCCCACAGCTCGACCGACGTGTTCACGTAGAGGACGCCGTGGTCGTGGCACCACTGCACGATTTCGCAGCAATCGATATTCCACGCCAGGTCGATGAGCAGGTCTCCGGCCGAGAGGTGCTGTCCCAGCAGGCTTCCCATGTTCTCCGCTGTCACGCGGTCCTTGACGAAGGTCATGCCCTGCTCGGTCCAGGGCTTCAGGGCGGCGTCGTTCGGCTCAAAGTCCAGGATGGTGACCCGCTTGGGATCGATACTGAGGTGTTTGATCAAAATGGGCAGCGTACAACGCGCCACCGCTCCAAAACCGACGAACACAACTCGATTCGGAAATGCAACCATCGTTATGATTCCCCCGCTGTGGTGCTGGAGCTAAGCAGGCCAACAGCCGGAAGAACCATACCACGGCCCTGGCAAACCAATCCGCTCCGCTTCGGCAAACAAAAGCAACTCATCTTATCATCCCATTCGGGTCGCGAGCGCCCGACGGCGGAAAAACAACTTTGGCTCTGGGAGATGCCCGATGCCAGGAGGGCCTCTCGTTTGACGACAAGTCGCCGAAGTTCAAATCGAAGAGAGGCACAGCGAAACAGGGCGAGTTGGTGACCGCAGACTCGTCGCCCAGAATCGGTCCCCTGAAACGACGCAGAGTCCGATTATCCTGCCTCGACCGGTCATGAGATCACGGTACACTGGCCGACTTTCCATCCCTATCCGGTTCTGAGAGCCGATGTCATCTCCGCGACAAAACAATTCTCCCAGAGGGTGGAGCAGTTCCACCGACGGCGATTGTGGGGTATCGTGAGGGCAATGCCCCAAGAATTTCGACATAACCACTACGTCCCGGAGTGGTACCAGAAACGCTTTATACCAACGAATCAGATCGATCGCGAGCTGTATTACCTCGACCTCAAGCCGGGATCGTTCGTCGACGGGAAGGGGCGCGTCCACGAGAGAACGGGGCTGCATCGTTGGGGCTTCAAGTTCTGTTTTGCGGAGCGGGATCTATATACGACACAGCTCAACGGAGTGGATTCGACGGAGATTGAAAAGCAATTCTTCGGGGCCATTGATCGGGAGGGGCGCAAAGCGGTCGAGTACTATACAAACTTCGCCCATCCATGGGATGGCGGCAACGCGTTACAAGAACTGATGATGTACATGAGTACCCAGAAGCTCCGTACGCCGAAGGGCCTGGGTTGGCTGCACGAAGCTACCGGCGCAACGGACCGGAACCGGCTTCTAGCTGCCCTGCTGCAGTTGAGGCAACTCTACTGCGCGATTTGGACGGAATGCGTCTGGCTTTTGGCTGACGCTACCCAGTCGGATACGAAATTCATTGTCTCCGATCATCCCGTCACGGTGTACAACCGCCGCTGCGGTTTACGCTCCCAGTGGTGTCGCGGGTTCAACGATCCGGAGATCCAACTCCATGCGACCCATACGATTTTCCCACTGTCCATGGAAAAAGCTTTGATCCTTACGAACCTCTCCTGGGTGAGGAATCCCTATCAGTCGGAGGTGGGGGTAAGGCCGAATCCGAATCCGTTCCGAAGCACGATGTTTAACGTTCTTGACATACAGACTCTGCGCCACCTAAGCGAACAGGAGGTCAAGGAGATCAATTTCATTATCAAAAGTCGAGCCCTGCGTTACATAGGGGCCGCCCGCGAGGAATGGCTGCATCCGGAGCTATACGTCACCAAATCAGATTGGAATCAATTTGGACACGGCTACCTCTTAATGCCGGACCCGCGTTCGGTCACCTACCACAGCGAAACCATAATCGGATACAAAGACGGCACTGCTACCGCTTTTGACGAATTCGGTCGCCGTCCTTGGGACAATGACTTCAAGAGAGAGGGTGGCGTAGATGACGACTGGAACACATTCCACCGCTTTCAGGGTGAGTTTGCGAGACTCTTTGGTCCGTTCAGGAGAGGGCGCGCTTCCAGTGTCATGAGGTTGGACGATGAGCGCGACAGTGATGATTACCATCAATATCACTTAGGGTTAGAGCGGAAAGGGCTGAAACACGGCCGCAAGAGTCGCTAACCACCGCGAAGTCTTCGGCAATTTATGTCCTGTCGGTCCTGACAAACGCCGATTTGTTCAGTAATCCAGCTCATTGTCTGCGCGATTGACCACCGGGCACGGCCTCAGCTACACCCCTCCCCAACCACCCCAAAACGCCCCTTCCGCCCTGCCCATTCCACCCCTCAAAACGCCTATAATAGAGCCATAAATCATGGCTGACGAACTCTTTCCACCCGACCCGCAAAACCCTGAAAACTCGCTCCCGCAGGACCCCTCCGTGCCTCCCTCCGGCCCTCCGCCCGACGGCCCCAACATCGTGCAGGGCCGCGGCGCCGCATTCCTCTCGCCCGTCAACATTGAAGACGAGATGCGGCGCAGTTATCTCGACTACTCCATGTCGGTCATCATCGGCCGAGCCCTCCCGGATGTGCGCGACGGCCTCAAGCCCGTCCATCGCCGCATCCTCTACGGCATGTCTGAGATGGGGCTCCAGTTCAACAAGAAATATACGAAGTCAGCCAAGGTCGTCGGCCACGTCATGGGCAACTACCATCCCCACGGCGACTCCGCCATCTACGACACCATGGTCCGCCTCGCGCAGGACTTCAGCCTGCGTTATCCCATGGTCGATGGCCAGGGCAACTTCGGCTCCGTCGATGGCGACCCGCCCGCCGCCATGCGGTACACCGAGTCGCGCCTCACCCGCATCGCCGGCGAGATGCTCGCCGACATCGACTCCGACACCGTCGACTTCGCCCCCAACTACGACGAGTCCTCGCTCGAACCCACGGTCCTGCCCGCCAAAATTCCCAACCTCCTCGTCAACGGCAGCTCCGGCATCGCCGTCGGCATGGCCACCAACATCCCGCCGCACAACCTCACCGAAGTCGTCAACGCCTGCATCGCCCTCATCGACAAATCGAAAGACGAGACGCGCTCCGACCTCGACCTCTGCCTCGACCACGTCCTCGGCCCCGACTTCCCCACCGGCGGATACATCTTCGGCAAGACCACCATCCCCGGCGCGTACAAGACCGGCCGCGGCCGCTTCATCATGCGCGCCAAGTGCGCCATCGAGAACATCTCCGGCGGACGCCAGGCCATCATCGTCACCGAGATCCCCTACCAGGTCAACAAGGCCAAGCTCATCGAGCGCATCGCCGACCTGGTCAACGACGGCACCATCACCGACATCGCCCGCGACGAGTTCCGCGACGAGAGTGACCGCGACGGCATGCGCATCGTCATCGGCCTCAAGCGCGGCGCCGAGCACCAGATCGTCCTCAACCAGCTGCACAAGCACACCCAGATGCAGGAGTCCTTCTCCATGATCTTTCTGGCTGTGCACAACAATCAGCCCAAGGAGCTCCCGCTCGACGCCGCCATCCGCGCCTTCCTCGAGCACCGCATGGAGGTCGTCCGCCGCCGCACCGCATTCCTTCTCGCCAAGGCCCGCGACCGCGAGCACATCCTCGTCGGCTACCAGATCGCCCTCGACCACCTCGACAAGGTCATCAAGATCATCCGCCAAAGTTCCTCGCGCGCCGACGCCCGCGAGAACCTCTTCCAGTATTTTTCCGGCAAAGAAATTGTCCTCCGCGGTGCCGCCGGTCCGGAAATGATACTGCCAAGCGGAGATAGGGTCAGCTCAATACCGGCCAAGGGCGTGCCGTTGAAGGGTGTCAGACTCGATCCGACGCGCTACGCCGTCGACATTACCTTCCTCCCCACCAACTCCGCCGGCCTCGCCACGCTCATCCTCAGCTACAAGCAGATCGACGCCATCCTCGAGCTGCAACTCTACCGTCTCACCCAGCTCTCCATCGACGAGCTGCTCAACGAACTGCGCACCGTCCGCGACGCCATCGCCGAGTACGAATCCATCCTCGCCTCGCAATCCAAGCTCCGCAAAGTCATCGTCAAGGAGCTGACCGAAATCCGCGACAAGTACGGCGACGCCCGCCGCACCCAGATTCTCGACGAGACCGCCGAGCTTGGCCTGGAGGACCTCATCGCAGACGAGCAGGTCGCCGTCACCGTCACCAACACCGGCTACCTCAAGCGCACGCCCATCTCCATCTACCGCCAGCAGCGGCGCGGCGGCACCGGCCGTCTCGGCATGAAGACCCGCGAAGAGGACTTCGTCGCCCAGCTCATCATCGACTCCACCCACGCCTACCTGCTCTGCTTCACCAACACCGGCCGCGTCTACTGGGTCAAAATCTACGAAGTCCCCGACGTTGGCGCCGCAGGCAAGGGCAAGGCCATGGCCTCGCTCATCGACCTCCAGCCCGGCGAGCGCGTCGTCACCATCCTCCCCGTCCGCGACCTCACGGAGGAGAATCGATTCATCCTTTTTGTCACGCGCAACGGACTCGTTAAGAAGACACCCGTCTCTGCGTTTCAACATGTAATGTCGCGTGGCATTAACGCTATATCTATAGACAAGGACGACGAACTCATCTGCGCCCGCCAGACCAGCGGATCAGACGTCATTTTCCTCGCTACCCACGACGGCATGGCTGTCCGCTTCGACGAGACATATCGCCAAGTCCCGATTAAACCCGGCGAGACGACTGAAGACGACGAGACAATCGCAGAAGACCGAAAGGAGCGCGTGAAGACATATGGCCTCCGTCCTATGGGTCGGGTCGCCGCAGGCAATAAAGGAATTACGCTGCGCAAAGGCGACTATGTTGTTGGCGCGGCCGTCACCGACTCCCCACAGGAACGCGACAGACAGCGGGATGAACTAGCCAGCGAAATGTCCCTCGAAGCTAAGCTGGGTAAAGTACGTTCTGTCATTGATGCCGCTGAATTGAAGCTTCGCGCACTTCGCGAGAAGGCCCGCGATAGTGTTGTTTTCCTCGCTGACAAGAAAAAGCTAAAAGATACGCCAGAGATTAAAGAGGCTCGAAAAGAACGGGATGCAGCTCTTGAACGGCTCAAGAAGCTAGATGAAGAACTGGGTCTGAGCCCCTGTTTGATCCTTACGGTGACGGAAAACGGGTACGGCAAGCGAACCGATGTTGATGAATACCGCCTTACGGAGCGCGGAGGCGGAGGCGTGATCAATGTTAACGTCACCCCCAAGGTCGGCAAGGTCACCGCCATCAACCTGGTCGACGACACGACGGAAATGATGCTCATCAGCCAGTTCGGCAAGATCATCCGCATCGACACCAAGACCGTCCGCTCCGCCGGCCGCTCCACCTCCGGCGTCAAGCTCCTCAACCTCGACACCGACGACAAAGTCGCCGCCGCCGTCGTCATCCCCCCCGAAGACCCCAAATCCCAACCCGAAAATGGTACCCTGCTACAGTAGGAAGGGCTTCTAGTATGCGTCAAGCTGATCAAACAGTTGATTCAATATCTGGGCTGATTAATTTGCTGCGTAGGGATGTCGGAACGTACCAAGGGCCAGTTTGGTATCGTGGGCAGCGAGACGAGGCTTGGCGACTTGAGCCGAAACTTCTTAGAGGCGGCGGAGATTCATCGCGAGAGTCACACCTTATCAACCGTTTCAAGCAGAACGCAGCTATGTTAGTTGATCGTGTTCCGCCCGGGGAGTTCGATTGGCTATTTCTTATGCAACATCATGGACTTCCCACGAGACTGCTTGATTGGTCGGAAAATCCTCTGGTCGGTTTGTATTTCGCAGTAGTTGATCATAATTCCACTGAAGATTCAGCAGTCTGGGTTCTACTTCCAACAGAGTTAAATGTAAAGGCGAGTATACGGCCAGCCTTCGTACAGGAAGTTCCGTCGTTCGACGACGATATTCTTATGAACTACAAGCCCACTGTAATCGCAGCTGAAAATAAATCGCACCTCAATCCGGTAGCGGCGATTGCTCCACGGAATAGCCTGCGGATGCAAGCACAACAAGCAGTTTTTACTATCTCTCATAGGGACAATGTTCTGATAGACGCTTCAAGAGCAATTATTGATATTACAGACCACGTTTGGCGTTATGTCATTCCAGTGGGAGCTCGGCAGTCAATCCGCGAAGACCTTACTCGGATTGGTTTTAGCAAATTCCAACTCTTTCCTGAACTCAGTTCTATTGTGGACATCCTAAAATGAACACAATTCGCACATATCCATTGCAAAACAGCGCGATTCTCCGTTTGAATGCAGAGCGTGAGGCAATCAACGTAGCTCCTGAGTACCAGCGGCGTGGGGATGTCTGGACTAAGGACAAAAAACGTCTGCTCATTGACTCGATCCTGAATGACTATGACATTCCAAAGTTGTATTTCCACGCGTTATCGGCAGATCAGCGAAAGAGCCAACCTGGCAACTTTTCGTATGCAATTGTGGATGGTCGGCAACGTCTTGAGACAATTTGGTCCTTTATTGACGGCGAATTCTCACTAGCCGAAGACTTCTGCTATCTGGCCGATCCTTCCATTCAAGCTGGGAGCCTCACATACTCGGCCTTAGCCTCTAAGTATCCCAAACTAAAGATATTCTTCGACTCGTATACTCTCCCTGTTGTTTGCATCGAGACTGAGGACATCGATCTAGTAGAGGATATGTTTTCTCGCCTAAACGAAGCAGTGCCACTAAATGCAGCTGAAAAGAGGAGTGCGATCGGGGGACCGATGGCACAGATGATTAAGGATGTTGCCACACATCCCTTCTTTGGCCAGAAGGTTCGGTTTAGCGATCGTCGTTATCAGTATCGTGAAGGAGCTGCAAGGCTTTTGTTCTTGGAGTTTTCGAGACGCGAGTTTGGTCGAATCCACGACACTAAGAAACCTTTCTTAGACGACATGGTAAAGACTTACAAGGAAGGTCGAACGAAGGTCAGCATCGATGATATACACGCAGATGTGATCACGATTCTGGATTGCCTTGTTCCGCGTTTCGAGGATAAGGATCCCTTCTTAAGGTCGCAGGGTTCGATACCTGTCTTCTACCTTGTCATGCAAAAAGCAATTACCCAGAACGAACAGTCGATTTTTTCAAGATCGGCAATTGGTGCATTCTTTGAGATGCTTAGTAAAAATGGAGAAACCGCAGAAGTTGATATGTCACTAGCGAACTATGAACTCTTGACGTTTGACCGAATGTCAGTACAAGGAACTAACGATGCGTCGTCAATCGAAAACAGAACAGAAATCATGTATAAAGCTTTGAAGGCGATCTCGTCAGGCGACGCTCAAAAGGAGTTCCCGTTCCTAGAATTTCCAGAAGCCACGGATTCCACGGGATCGAACAATATCCCTATCTAACAGTGTGTGATGCGGCCAACCCAAATCTCGCCTTTTCGATGGGGCATCAAACCCTGCCCTCGACCTCGCTGCCCGCTGAGTCAAGAATCGGAAGGGCCCGCGTTCACGCGGGCCAAAAACGCCGCGTCCGCAGGACGCTTCCGCGCTGCCGTAGGCCGGAGTGGAGGCGTAGCCGGAACGATCGATATCGCCTTCCGCCCCGTCCTTACCGCCCCTGCAAATCCTTCAGCATCCGTTCCCGCGCTCGTTTGTTTGACTGAAAATTTACGCGACGACTTCGATCCCCATCGACCGCGCCGTGCCGCGAATGCTCTTGCAGGCCGCCTCCACCGAGTTGGCGTTTAGGTCGGGCATCTTTTTGGTGGCGATCTCGCGGATCTGTTTCTCCGTCACCTTGCCGATCTTCTCCTTGTTGGGCGTGCCCGAGCCCTTTTCGACGCCCGCGGCCTTCATCAGCAGCACCGCCGCCGGAGGCGTCTTGGTGATGAAGCTGAAGCTGCGGTCGGCGTACACCGTGAGCACCACCGGAATGGTGATGCCGCTCATCTCCGGCGAGCTGGTGCGCGCGTTGAACTGCTTGCAGAACTCCATGATGTTGACCTGCGCCTGGCCCAGCGCCGGGCCCACCGGAGGCGCGGGCGTGGCCTTTCCGCCGGGAATCTGCAGCTTCACGTATCCAGTGATCTTCTTCGGTGCCATGGTTCAATCCTCGTTCGTCTTCTGGCTGCGGGCGCCTGGCCGGCTGCCGATTTTGTGTTGCAAAACTCTTGCCTGCACTGTGCGGGCGACGGAACTACGCTTCCATCTTGTCGACCTTCGAAAACTCGATCTCGACCGGCGTGGAGCGTCCGAAGATCGAGACCATCACCTTCAGCGTCTGGCGGTCTTCGTTGACGTCGTCCACCGTGCCGTTGAAGTTGGCGAACGGGCCTTCGTTGATGCGCACCTGCTCGCCCTTCTCGAACTTGATCTTGCTGGACGGCTTGTCCTTGGCGCTCTCGGTGCGGAACAGGATCGAGCTGACCTCGGCCTCCGACAGCGCCACCGGCTTGTCGCCCGTGCCCAGGAATCCCGTCACCCGCGGCGTGTTCTTGATGACGTGCCACAGGTCGTTGTCCAGCTCCATCTCCACCAGCACATAGCCGGGCAGGAAGACGCGCTCGATGGTGTACTTCTTGCCGTTGCGCAGCTCGGTGACAGGCTCGGTGGGGATCATGATGCGGCCAATGCGGTTCTGCAGGCCGAAGGCCTGGATCCGGCTCTCCAGCGACTCGCGCACCTTGCGCTCGAAGCCCGAGTAGGCGTGGATGATGTACCACTTGTAATTCGCGTTGACCGGCGGGGCAAGCTGCTCGGCCGGCTGTTCGCCGCCGGGTTCCTGTGCCTCCGGAATCTGCTCGTCTACCGCCATGGGGAGTGTGCCTTCTTGCTGCTTATATCTGGTCTGTGTTTGTCCGTCTCTGCTTCGCAACGATCGTCCCTGCAGCGAACCAGAGGGCCTGCTGCTAGTGCTTGGTGAGGTACTGAATCAGGTGGGTAACGCTCTGGCCGAAGATGGCATCCACCACAAAAAAGTAGGCGGCAAACAGGAACACGGCCGCAAGCACCACCGTGGTGGTGGACTGCACCTCGGCGCGCGTCGGAGTCACCACCTTGCGCATCTCGCTGCGCACGTTCTGCAGGAACTCCTTTAGCTCCCGTGGCCGCGACTTCAACCGCTCAATCCCTGAGTCTTGCTGGTCTGCTACTGCAATCGTCTTTGCCATGCTGCTGCCTCAAACCTTCATGCGGATTGGTCTTCCGCCGTGTCGCCGCCTCAAACCTTTATGCGGATTGGATCTCCGCCGTGTTAACCCTTCATGCGGACCAAACTCCGCTGTGTTGCCGGACTGCCGTGCTCCGCCCCGGAAGATAAGCGGCCGGGACCGGAAAAACTGGCGGGGGAGCTCGGATTCGAACCGAGAAGATCGGTTTTGGAGACCGACAGTTTAGCCGTTGAGCTTACTCCCCCTAGCTGTTAGCTCTTAGCCGTTAGCTTTTAGCTAAAAGCCAGAAGCTAAGGGCTGCTCCTTACTTCGTCTCTTTGTGGTCCGTGTGCTTGCGGCAGGTATTGCAGAACTTCGAGAACTCCAGCCGGCCCGTGGTCGTCTTCTTGTTCTTCGTTGTTGAGTAGTTCCTGTTCTTGCACACCGGACATTGCAATGTGATAATTTCGCGCACTTTGTCTCTTCTCCTAACGTGGCCAGCCACCTCGGCTGGCAAGCAGCTTGTTGGTATGGATTGGCTGTTAGCCCGCCCATCTGACACGCCGCGACACAGGGCTTGTTTGCCCCTTCTGCCAATCCTGAATTGTCCTGCGGAAAGCGGTGCGTTCAGGCCGCGCACAACCTTCCTCTAGTATCCAACAAAAACCGGTTTTAGGGAAGTCGCCGAACCCCGTCCTCGGAAAGAGACGCGGCGAGCCGAAGCTCGCCGCTTGCACGAAGCTGTCTGTTTTAGCGATCCACGCGCGAGCGAAGCGCGTCTCCCGCCGTCCGCGCGGCCCTACTTGATGATCTCGCTGATGGTGCCAGCGCCGACGGTGCGGCCGCCCTCGCGGATGGCGAACCTCAGGCCCTTCTCCATGGCCACCGGCGTGTGCAGCAGGACCTCCAGCTCCACGTTGTCGCCGGGCATCACCATCTCGGTCCCGGCGGGCAGTTTCGCCGAGCCGGTCACGTCGGTGGTGCGGAAGTAGAACTGCGGCCGGTAGCCGTCGAAGAACGGCGTATGCCGCCCGCCCTCCTCCTTGCTCAGCACGTACACGCTGCCCTTGAAGTTGGTGTGCGGCGTGATCGATCCCGGCTTGGCCAGCACCATGCCGCGCTCCACGTCTTCCTTGGCCGTGCCGCGCAGCAGGATG
>Ga0326728_10025754_pt1 | contig 10487 bp, 7 predicted proteins | sample MB3enrmetagenome_FD_207602 | JGI IMG/M metagenome (GOLD analysis project Ga0326728, IMG submission 207602) | Lab enriched peat soil microbial communities from McLean, Ithaca, NY, United States - MB31MN | ecosystem: Environmental > Terrestrial > Soil > Wetlands > Peat | place: USA: New York... | reverse complement strand
CAGCGCCGGATCCCAGGTGCTGGCAAGGGCAAGCTCGGCAAAGCTGGTGGCGCCGTACTCCATCAATCCGTGCAGGGCTTCGCTATAGAAGAGCGCCGGTATGCCAAGCCGCGACCTCTCGCGCTGGTACCGCTGCACGCCATTGCGCAGGATCGCCATCTGGCGAGGAGTGACCTTCTGCTCGGCGCCCCACTCGCTCTGGATGACCTTGCGCGCCTGTTCGCTGGTATAGGTTCCGGTAGGGTCGATCACTTCGATCCGCTCTTCCCAGCCTGTGGCGATCTGATCCACTTTTTCTTCCAACGTCATGCGCGGAAGCAGGTCGGCCACCCGGTCTTCAATGGGAAGGCTGGCATCCTTGTAGCGGGGTGAGGCAGGCTGAGCGGCAGGCTTTTCCTGGGCGAAGGCCACGGAGGAGATCGTCAGACTCATCAGCAGGGCGGAGGAGGTGTAAAGCAGGGCATTGCGCATGGGGTTTGTCATCTTGAGTGCAGGAGCCTCAAGTCCTTTCTCTTTGAGCCGGGGATCATTCTAACTGCATTACGAATGCAATGCCAGAATGGTTCACCGGAGCTTACCGATTCCGGCCGCTTGGCAAAGTGCGCCGGGGTCCCCGCCCTCGCAGCTCTCGTGCGTCGAGGATCGGATACCACCAAACACCCAGCTCCGAAAACACCGCCTTGCCGCCTTCTTCGATCTAGGCCTGGCTGGGTTTGCCGATGGGCTGGCGGATCGCCCACTTGTGCCCGAAGGGGTCGCGCAACTGGCCAAAGCGTTCGCCCCAGAACTGGTCGGCCAAGGGCATGGTGACTTCGGCGCCGGCAGCCACGGCTTGCGCCCAGACAGCATCGGCATCGCCGACAAACAGATGGAAGGTCACCGGGCTTCCTCCCAGCGCCTCCGGGGTCTCGGATTTGCCGCCCATGGTACTGGAAAAGTCATCGCCCATCATCAGGTGGCCGCCGTGGATCACCAGGTGGGCGTGAAAGAGCTTGGCGGTTCCGGGCGCCGGGTGGCGCACCAGTTCCACCGCGCCGAAGGCGCTTTTATAAAAGTCGATAGCCGCGGCGGCGTTGCTCACAACGATGTTCGGGGCAAAGGTTGGACGATCGCTCATATGGGCCTCCAAAGGTTATTCAAGGGGATTTTGCGCGGCGTGCAAGCGCGCGCGAAGCCAGTGTACCACCGGTCGCGCAAATGCCGGCCACACCGTCACCGTCAGCAAAGTGCCTGCTCAATCGGACCCCGCCGCAGTCTCCATCGCCGCCCGGTTTACGGCGAAGGATTCCCCGCAATATGCAATACGTTCACAATTGACCGTTCGGCGCTTGCGTTTGGTGCTACCCTTTAGATCGTGCAGTTGGCGGAACTCTCTCGAAACAGTCGCTCCGCCAGCTTGAGAGAACGGCAATCCCGCCGCTCAGCACAGGGGCCCTCAACGTTGGTTACCTCACCGGGACCGCCGCGATCTATACGGTGCAATCTCCGGGAGAGCTGGCTGTAGCGCATCATCGTTTCCCAGTTGTGCGTTTTCGGGATGCAAGCCTGCGACCCCCAAGATCCGCAGGCTTGCACCTCGAATCCATCTTTCCCGCCCCCCATCCTCTTCCATAATTCGCGCGCCGTCCTGGACTGTTGCGAAAAATGAGACAATCGGAGTAATGTTCGATTTGCTTTCCAGATCGATTTCGGAGAGCCTCTGACCATGCAGCGAGTCTTGTCCACGCACCTGTTTCTCAAACAGCGTTTGCACCCAGGCCTCCTCGAGCTGGCCTCCCGCTCCGGCGCGCAAGCGGTGGAGATCTTTGCCGCCCGCCAGCACTTCGATTACGCAAGCCGCGAACATTGCAGCGAACTCGCCAACTGGTTCCGTTCCAACTCGCTTGAGCCCTTTTCCATGCACGCCCCGCTTTTTCCGGACCGCGAAATGGGCCGCGCCGGGGCACACGCCGTCAATGTGCTGCACCCCGACAAGGCCCGCCGCATCGAAGCCATGGACGAGATCAAGCGCGCCCTTGAATCCGCCGAGCAGATCCACTTCCGCAACCTCATCCTCCACCTGGGCGAACGCGACGACGGATGGTCGCTGCGCAGCATTGAGCACGCCATCACCGCCATGGAACACCTGGGCGCCTTTGCCCACCCCCTGGGCGTTCGTCTGCTGGTTGAAAACCTGACCAGCGAGCCCACCACTCCCAGCCACCTTCTCACCATCCTTGAGATGGGCCACCTCGATCAGGTTGGCGTCTGCCTGGACCTTGGCCATGCCCACCTCACCGTTGGCATCGCCGAGGCCATTGCCACCCTCGGCCAGCACATCGCCTCCGTTCACGTCCACGACAATGACGGGCTGAAGGACGAGCACCTCTGGCCCGGAGACGGTTCTATTGCCTGGGCCTTTACCGTCCGAGCTCTCAAGACCCTCCCCTCCGCTCCCGCTGCCGTCCTCGAGATTTCCCAGAACCTCTCCGATACACCTGCCCAAATCGCTATCCGCATGGGTGAAGCCTTCTCCCTGTTCGACTGAGGAGCGCGCTCTTGTGAGCCGGAGTGTACGACCCAAGTTCCATCTGTCACTCAACTGTCAGAGTGATGGTGGCGGAGTGCGACAGCACGCCCGAAGTTCCGGTCACTGTCACTATGTAGGTCTGCGCGCTTTGGCCCAGGGGGCCGCTGACGGAACCGCAGCCGTTCAGTCCGGCCGTCGCCGCCAAGCCGGCGCCTACCAGAACCAACAGGGGGATCAGCCGGCCAATCCGCCTGCCGCCACGCCGCAGTCGGCCCGCAAGGGGCAAAAAAAGCAGAGCCAGCGAAAGTGGGGCCAGGCCGCCGCCGCTGCCGCCAGCCCACTCCGAGTCTGGCGAAGCTTGCGGCAGCTGGATGGCCAGCGTCACCGTCGTGGTTCCCGACCCTGCCGCGACGCTCGCCGGCGAGAAGACGGCCGTCGCTCCAGCGGGCAGGCCACTGGCCGTGAGCGCAATCGCATTTGTCAAGGCGCCGGCTCCGTCCGCAGGGCTCACGGTGAAGCTTTCAGTTACGGATCCGCCGGGCAGCACAGTCGCCGAACTGCCTGTGCCGCCAGCCGTTTGAATGGTGAAGTCACTGGAGGCGGCCTGGTCGATAACATTTGTCTGCACCTGCAAGGCGACACTCTGGCTGGCGACCAGACCGTCCCCTGCAGCCGTCGCCACCATTGTGGCAGACCCGGGAATCGCAGTCGCGGATGCCGTCAGCGTAAGCGTGGCCAGATTGGTGCCGACGCCTGAAGCCGCCACAAGCGGGTTGGCCGACCACGCCGCCGTCACCCCTTCCGGCAGCCCGGTTACCGAGAAGCCGATGACGCCGCTAAACGACCCGCCCGTAGCCGCTGAGAAGCTCACCGTGCTGGAGCCGCCCTCCACCACCATGACCGCACTCGAACCTGCTGTCAGCGCCAGTGTCGGCGCGGAGCCACCGGAGCCCTCGCCCCACTGCTCCACCAGCAAGGCTCCATCCACCGAGCCAAGACCAGTGGCCAGGTTGTACTCGGCACCGCTGGCTGTGAACCCTGTCACGCCCGGAACACTGTTGTTCCCTGATGGCGTTGCGTGGAAGGGACTGTGCGCCGCGCTCAACAGGGCGTACAGGCCCGGGTTGGCGCTGCCGATTCCCGCCCCGCCCTGCCGCTCCACCACCAGCGCCATCACCCCCGCAAAGGCAGAACAAGCGATCGATGTTCCCGAAAAAATGTGGTACGAACCGTTCTCATAGACGACGTACCCATCGTGCGCCGCCGCCGTCACCGCCACGTCCGGTACAGACCGCATTCCATTGGCCGCGCTCGTTCCCATTACCGCCTTCTGCCACCCCGGTTGCGGATAAACCACGCTCGCCCCGCCCCCCGAGGCCCACAGGCCCGTCCCGCCGTCGAGCGCGCTCTCGTTCCACACTTCCTCCGGGATGTAGCTGAGCGCCGTGCCATAATTTGCTGCGTTGGTTCCAGCCCAGTACTGCGCCGGATTCGACCCCTCGTTGAACTCCGTTCCGCCCACGCAGGTGGCATAGGGCGAAGTGCACAGCCCGTTAACCGCGGTCCCCGACCCCAAGGCGGATGAACCCTCATAGCAGCCCGCCGCGCCCGCGTCTCCCGAGGCCACAAACGCACTCATCCCCTGGCTCGCCGCCTGCTCCCAGAGGCCGTTGTAGAAGGCCAGCTCGACGGTTCCCATCTCCTGCTCGCAACTGCCGTAGCTGGTGCTTACCACCTGGGCCAGATCGTGGTTCACAATGTATTCGGCCGCCAGGTCCACACCGTCGGTGGTCTCCGCCGATTCCCCCACCACAAGCTCCACGGCAGCCGCCGGAGCCACCGCCCCGCTCCATTCCACGTCCAACGTGGCCTCATCCTGATCCCCGCCAACCAGCCCGGGGTCTGCTCCCGCCAGGATCACCGCCGGATTGTTCGCCGCCAGCCCGGCCGCCGTCCGGAACGCCGCAACGTCGCCCACGGCGATATTGCTTCGCCCGGCAATCGCAATCGAGATGCCGGTCCCCGCCGTACCCGCGCTGTAAAGCGAATTCAGATCGTAGATCGCCGCCCAGTCGGCCGGAAACAAATAATGCGTGCTGCCGCTGGTATAAAAGGGCTGCGCCCCAACCAGGCTTTGCTCACCCAAGAGAGCGTCAACCGCCATCGCTGTTCGCGCCTTGATCTCGGATCGCCGCCGAAAGTCGTGCAGCGACACCACGCCACCCACCACCCCTGCCAGCGCCGCCGGAACCTGAGGGTTCCCGGAGTTGGCGATATGCTCCATCCCATCCACCAGATAACGGTGAATTCCTGTGTGAAAGGTCTCCGCAACCTGCCCAGCCGTTCCGGAAAAGACCATCAACCGGTTGCTCGCCGGAATCTCTTCCACCGTGAATCCATGCGCATCGAGCCAGGCCGCAACCCGCGCCGCATCCTCCGCGCTTACCCCAAACCGCGCCCCAAACTGGGCCGGCGTCAGCCATTGCCGATAGAGGGGCGAATGCGGATCGAGCTGCGCCGCCACCAGAGCGTCAAGCTCCGCCTGCTGCCCGGCCGAGGGCTCCAGCACAAGCACCATCCGCCCCAGCTCGGTCTCGGCGCTTACCAACCCCCGGTCAAACTCCGCCCGCGCCAGCGGGTGCACATTTCCCTCCAGCGTCACCAGCCGTGACTCATCGATCGGCCCTGCAATTCGGCTCGGAACGGCTAGCCAGTTCACGGGGGCCTGACCCACGCCAACCGCGCACCTCGCGCCCAAGATGAGCAGCGCTGCGCAGAATGAGCGAACTCCAATAGAACTCCGCATTCCGGCCTTCAAGACGACAAAGTCCGCCTCAGGACCGGAGAACCTCCCCGCATTCTGAGCGTCTTCTTATCCATCGGCCTGAAAAGCGCGCCGTCCGAGGCGTAGCAACCGGATTATTGGAAGGATGGGCTTACCGCGGTACTTAGAAAGAAATCAACGGAGGCCGCACAACCCTTCACCCGCGCCCCCTTGAACACAGCCCTTTTACAAACTGTTCACCTGTCCATGCTATAAAGGCGCGGTGCCTCTTGCCTGCGTCTGCTTCCGTCCCCGGCCTTGTGATGGAGGCCACGGCGCAGGCAACCGGACGAGCCTATTCTTTTTTCGTGCATGCGGAGACCGTGTGCGCCGGAAAGAGCACGGGCGAGGTTCGCCGCCCGCTCAGAACCGGGGAAGTTGAGGAATATGCGAGTTCTCGTTGCTTACGCAAGCCGCTACGGAGCCACACAAGGAATAGCCGAACGCATTGCCGCCACGCTGCGCCGGCAGGGCATTGAAGCCACGGTTGAGAGCGCGCAGCAAGCTCCCGATCCGGCAAGCTACGACGCCGCCGTCATCGGCAGCGCCACCTACTATTTCCGCTGGATGAATACGGCCGCGAAGTTTGTCCGGCGCAACGTGGACTCGCTCGCCAAACTGCCCGTCTGGCTGTTCAGTGTCGGTCCGCTGGGGACAAAGGAAAAGGATGACCAGGGCCGCGACCTGTGCGCGGTTCTGGAACCCAGGGAGATCGCGGAGTTCCGGCAGAGCGTCAAGCCCAGGGATCATCGCGTCTTCTTTGGCGTAATGGACGCGAGCAAGCTCGGCTTTCTGCACCGCCTCATCTGCAAATTGCCGGCCAATCGCGACAACGCGCTGTTTCCCCAGGGCGACTTCCGCAACTGGGCCGCGATTGAAGACTGGGCCGGCGGCATCGCGGAGGCGTTGAAGGCCAAGTAGGGCCTGTTCCGCCTTCACAAAAGCTCCAGCCGGCAGCGGTGAGTCGTTTCGGCGGGCTCGATCCCTCTTGAAGAACTGAGACCTGCGGGTGTCCTCAGTGTGCCGTTTCCCGACGCATGGCGCGGAGCTATGGCAGTTTGAAGGCCTTGACGGCGATGGCGTTGGGGGCTCGCCCGGTGGGGAGCATGGTGAAGAGGGAACTGGAGGCCGTGCGGACCACGGCAATGTCGTTCGAGCGGTTGTCAACCACGAAGATGAGGTGACCGCCCGATGAAAACGCCAGAGCCGAGGGGCCATCGCCCACGTGAATGGAGCGCAGGCGCGTGCCGTCGTCGATGGCGTATGGAGTGACGTATTGGGAGTGGAGGTTGGCGACGTAAAGCATGGAGTTGTCAGCCGAGACAAGCCCGCGCACCGGGTAGTCGCCGATCAGGTAAGCGCCGCCGACCTCATCGCTGGTGGTAGCCACCTCGGAGATGGAATCGCTGAGGGAGTTGGAGACGAAAAGCTCGCCACCGTCGGGCTTGAGGGCGAGTTGCACGGGGGCGCGGCCCACATCGAGGAGGGCCTCCAGGCGGTCAGGCTGCTCCGGGTTGAGTTTCGAGTGAGCCAGGGCGATGGCCATCACCTGGTGGCCGGCGGCGCAGGCCACGAATGCCTTGGATGAATCGGGAAGGATGACCGCGTCGCTGGCGCCGGGGCAGCCCTCGAAGACCGAGCGGAGAGACTTGGCTGCGGGATCGATCAGGCTGACGCTGTTTCCGCCGCGGTTGGCCACAACCAGGGTCTTGCCGTCTGCGGAGATGCGCGCCGCGACGGGAACCTCGCCAGCGCCCAGGATGGCGACCTCGCGGCGTGCCTTCAAATCGAGGACTGAGATGGTGTTGGAGCCGGAGTTGGCTACGTAAGCCAGTTTCCCGGCCGAGTCCAGGTCAATGGAGACCGGCTGGCGGTGAACGGAAATGGTGGCTGCGACGGTGTTCGTCTCCGCGTCGATCACGGAGACCGACCCTTGCCCGCCTTCGGCGCCAAAGTTCACTATATAGACTTCATTGCGCGTTGGGCTGGCGGCAACGGCCACGGGGTTCCGGCCCACGGGCAGTTCGCGGTCTACGCGCACGTTCACCACGTCCAGCACGGTGACGGTGCCGCTGCCGCCGTTGGTGATGTAGGCGTACTCGCGATAGTTCGGCGGGTATTGCGGAAAGTCGTTCGGCCGGCACGCTGTCAGCGCAAGCGCCAGCACGGTGACGGTTACGGGTATGGCGCGCCGCGGGGTCATGGGCTTAGCCGGCGGCAGCCTCGATGTGGATGCCGCGGGCCAGATTGCGGCCGACCACCGGCGCAATCTGTTCGATCTCGTCCATCATGGTGGCAAATTGGCTGGGATAGATGGATTGGGGCCCGTCTGAGAGCGCCTTGTCGGGTTGGTGGTGGACTTCGACCAACAGACCGTCGGCGCCCGAGGCCACCGCGGCGCGAGCCATGGGCAGCACGCTATCGCGCTTGCCGGTCGCGTGGCTGGGGTCCACCAGAATGGGCAGATGGCTGAGGCGGCGGACGGCGGGGATGATGCTCAGGTCGAGGGTGTTGCGGGTGTGGTCGGTAAAGGTGCGTACGCCGCGCTCGCAGAGGATCACCTCGTAGTTGCCCTCGCTCATCACGTATTCGGCGGCCATCAGAAACTCTTCCAGAGTGGCCGAAAGGCCGCGCTTGAGCAGGACCGGCTTGCGCAGGCGGCCGGCGCGCTTGAGCAGCGAGAAATTCTGCATGTTGCGCGCCCCGATCTGGACGACATCCGCCCACTCGGCGACCAGTTCGAGGGATTCGTTGTCGAGGGCCTCGGTGACGATGCGCAGGCCGAAGCGGTCGCGGATCTCGGCCAGGATGCGCAGAGCTTCAAGGCCCAGACCTTGAAAGGCGTAGGGCGAGGTGCGGGGCTTGAACGCGCCGCCGCGGAAGAACTGCGCGCCCGCTGCCGTTACCTGCGCGGCGATGGCGAAGGCCTGATCGCGACTCTCGATGGAGCACGGGCCAGCGACGATGGCCAGGTTTCGTCCGCCGATGGCGGCGTCCGTTCCGGCGAAGCGGATGACGGTGTCCTCTTCCTTGACCTCGCGGCTGGCTAGCTTGTAGGCCTTCGATACCCGGATCACCTCGGCGACTCCGGAAAGCGATTCCAGGTTGCCGCGGTCGAGCTCGCCCTTGTTGCCGGTGATGCCGATGGCGGTGCGCTGCGCTCCTGGAAGCGGATGGGCACGCAAACCCAACTGCTCTATTTGCTCGCAGACCGCCTGAATCTCCTCTGGCGTAGCCTGCGCTTTCATCACAACCAACATGACTGGCCCCTCAGTCCATCAGTCTAATGGCTGGAAGGGCGAAGGGCAATCGCATGACGGCGGCTGCCGCTCGGCTTGGCTGACGCGAAGCCCGCCAGGTCTCCAGCGGGGAATTGTAATCGCTTTGTGACAGCTGCGCCGGGATGGCGCCATCCGTGCTAATATCGCCTTCATTCCGTGGTGCCGCGGCATGACCATGCTTCCTCTCCAGCAAGTCTTTCCTGATTGGCGCAAATCCCAGCGGTTGCTCCGCCGGCTGGGTATCTGCGGATTGGCGGCGATTTTCTGCCTGGCGCGCACCCAGGCTCAGGACAACCCTCTCGACACCGTGCATGTTCCCCCGCCCGCCACTTCCGCGCCGGCTACAGGAGAGCCCGCGGGAGCTGAGGCGCCTGCTGCCACCGGCGCCGATGCGCTGAAGATCCGTCCCGGCTCCCGGATCAGGCTCGATGTGGATCTGGTGCTGATTCCGGTCTCGGTCACCGATCCGATGAACCGCCTGGTCACCGGCCTGGAGAAGGAGAACTTCCAGATCTTTGAGAATAACGGCCAGCAGAAGATCGCCACCTTTGCCAGCGAGGACGCGCCGGTCTCGATTGGCATCATCTTCGACCTCTCCGGTTCCATGACCTCCAAGCTGATTCGCGCCCGGGAGTCGATTCTGCAGTTCATCAAGACCGCCAACCCGCAAGACGAGTTTTTCGTCATCGGCTTCAACGACCGGCCGGAACTGATTGAGGACTTCACCAGTTCTGTAGACGACATCGAGGCCCGGCTGGCCACCGTGCGCAGCGGCCATCGCACTGCCCTGCTGGACGCAATCTACTACGGCGTGGCCAAAATGAAGGATGCCCGCCACGAGCGCAAGGCGCTGCTGGTGGTCTCCGATGGGGGAGATAACCGATCCCGCTACACCGAAGGCGAACTGCGCGCCCAGGTGCGCGAGGCCGACGTCGAGATCTACTCCATCGGCATCTTCGACCCCTATGCGGCCACTCCCGAAGAACGCGCCGGACCCCAGTTGCTCTTCGATTTGAGCGAAGAAACCGGCGGACGCCTCTTCCGCGTGGACGATATCGCCGATATGGGCGACATCGCCGAAAAGATCTCAGCCGAGCTGCGCAACCAATATGTGATCGGCTTCCGGCCCAAGGATCTGACTCGCGACGGCAAGTGGCGTAAAGTGAAGGTGAAGGTCAATCCACCCGCAGGGTTGCCTGTACTCACTGTCCATGCTCGCACCGGCTACTATGCGCCTTTGCAATAAAGCGGCTCTCGCGGTTCTTCTTGCCGCGGCAGCGCTCTCGCTGCTCGCGCAACAACCGCCCACACAGCCTGCCCCCGCGCAAGCTGCGCCGGCCCAGGCTCCCTCCCTGACGGTAGACCGCGACCCGGTGCGCTCGCCGGATGCCGAGCCTGTCGCCGCGCCCGCCCCCCTGCGCAAGGAGGGCGGCGGCTTCGTCCTGCACACCGATGTGGAAGAAGTGGCGCTCAATTGCACCGTGCTCGACGGCAACCGCCTGGTCCCAAACCTGAAGAAGGAGAATTTTTCCGTCTTCGAGGACGGAGTCCAGCAGACTCTCATCAGCTTCCAGCACAGCGACCTTCCCGTCTCCATCGCCATGGTGGTCGATAACTCCGGATCCATGTATCGCAAGCGCCCGGCGGTAAACAAGAGCGCGCTCGACCTAATCCAGGCCTCGAATCCCCAGGACGAGGCCTTTGTGGTGAACTTCTCCGACGAGGCCTTTATCGACCAGGAGTTCACCTCCGACGTGAACAAGCTGCGCGACGGGCTGAGCCACGTCGAATCCAGGGGCGGCACCGCGCTCTACGATGCCGTGGCGGCCTCGGCGGACAAACTGGCGGCCGACGCCAAGCGCCCCAAGCAGGT
>Ga0326728_10025753_pt1 | contig 10487 bp, 8 predicted proteins | sample MB3enrmetagenome_FD_207602 | JGI IMG/M metagenome (GOLD analysis project Ga0326728, IMG submission 207602) | Lab enriched peat soil microbial communities from McLean, Ithaca, NY, United States - MB31MN | ecosystem: Environmental > Terrestrial > Soil > Wetlands > Peat | place: USA: New York... | reverse complement strand
CAAATAGTTACAGAGCCGCGACCGTCAGGGAGCGGTCACTGGGCACCGACTTTCCCGAGATCGCTTAAGCACCAGACCGCAACACAAGGAGTTTTACATGACTGAAAATGACCGTATGAGGTCGAACCCACTCTTCACCCGGCGTGAAATACTGGAAACATTCGGTAAAGCGGCTTTGCCCGGCATCGCAGCCGGTACTGTTTCGCATGCTGCGGAAAAACGGCCTCGTATCGCCTGTGTTGTCACCTATTGGGCTGCTCCGGGATCACATGCGGACTGGATCATAACCAAGCTGTTGGACGGTTATTGGTGGAAGGGCGCCCATACTCCTTCGCGGGTGGACGTAGTGTCCGTTTACATCCATCAGCTTCAGGAAAGCGGATTGGGTAGGAAAGTGTGCAAATCGAAAGGCATTCCGATCTTTAACACAGTAAGTGAAGCCCTCACGCTCGGGGGGAAGAAACTTGCGGTGGATGGTGTTGTCCTGGTCGGAGAACACGGGATTTATCATAGCAATCTCAAAGGGCAGAAATACTATCCGCGCTGGTGGCTCTACCAGCAGATTATCCGGGTTTTCGAGCAGAGCAAGCGCTCGGTGCCAGTCTTTAACGACAAGCACCTCTCCACCAGTTGGGACGAAGCCAAGTGGATGTTTGACAAATCTCGTGAGCTGGACTTTCCCTTGTACGGCGGTTCCTCCATACCGTTCTACTACCGCAAGCCCGAGATAGAACTCGATATCGATACGCCCATAAAATCATCGGTCGTGGCTGGAAGCGCTGAAGATGAGGGAAGCCTTTTCCATTGTGTCGACGTGCTCCAGTGCTTCGTGGAACGCCGCAAGGGCGGTGAGACAGGTATCGAGGCGGTGCAGTGCATTCAAGGGCCTGAAACATGGAAGTGGACCGACCGCAATCCTTGGGCGGGCAATCTGCTTGATGCAGTGCGGACAAGCTTTAACCTGAAGCCGGGACACTTTCAGGAGACCGTCCGCGAGCCAAGCGTCTGTATCGTGGACTATCGTGACGGGACGAAAGGGGCGGTATATTCGGTCCGGGGTGTGGGGTGGACCTACGCCGGCAACATCGAAGGGCGTAAGGACCCGACGATCATTTCGATGCTTGGCTGGCCCGGGCCCTACTCCCAGTACCACGCCGCGAACGCCTACGAGCACTGGCTTATCGAGATGATGCTGACCAGAAAGGAACCATTCAATGCGGAGCGACTTCTTCTGTCTACAGGGATTGTATCCTACAACATGGATTCAAACTGGGAGAACGGCCGTCACTATGCCATCGGACGCCGCATCGAGACGCCGTTCATGGACATGACCTACCGCTCGACACGGGGACCGCTCTTTAACACGGGGCCGCGGCCGCCGGTCATCCCATACATACGGGGTTTTGAAACATAGGCTCTGCGCGAGAGTGTGGCGAAAGGCGCATTTTTAGCCGCTTTTTGGAAACCACGAATTCGGTTGTGGCCGCTGCAGGATGATTGACGTAAAGATAACGATGGCGAGTTATACCACGGCGCAGTACCTCCAAACGCGGAGCACTCGCGGCTGCTCTGTCCGCCTTGTCGGCTGCCCGTACATTGGCCACAAGCGGCGTTCTGGGAAATGACTCTGACTGTCCTGGGCGGATCGCGCGCGGTCGCGCTGCCGGTCATCGCGGCTCACGAGCCTCCGTCGCGCCCGCGGGCCAATCGCGCGAATGCGGCGGAAGGCGACGGCCGCGTCGGCGGCGCAGCGCCCGGCGGTCGCGGTTTCGGTCCGGCACGGCCCAGACGCGGGCGCTTCGCAGCGACGAGAGCGCGTTTGGCGTCGGCGAGGCGCGGCATGCCAGCGCGCGATCGCCTGCTTCCCGTATCGCTTCCGGATTCGCTTGGCCTGCCGATAGCTGATTCCCAGAATCTCGGCCGCGTCTCGCAACCGTAGATCTCCCTTCTTCACTCGCGCCATCACCTCGATGCGCTTTCGCTCCTCGTCGCTCATCCATATCCTTCCCAATCGATAGACCTCCACCTGAGGTCTTCAGATTAGGGGACATTTCTAACGAGGCCACAAGGGGACATTATCATGGAGGCGCAACAGCCTTTTTTTCAAGAAAGGGAAAGGGCTTGACCCTGGGCACTGGCCTGATGCAGAATGTTACCCGAGTTGGCGTGTGGGCCTGTGCCGCGGTCCGCCACCGATGCCGGCGCTGCCGTGTTGAACTGAAACTGGCCCGGAAAAACCGCGCGGCCGGAGGCTTGTCGGGCTCTTCTGCAAACCGTCTGGCACCACTACCCCGTAGTGCTGCATGGACGGGCAGTGCGTGGAAACTTGCGGTTTTGGGAAGGGATCGCCGGGAAAGCCATTGAAGATCCAAAAGATTGTCGTAACCCATGTCCGGTTGCCCTTCGTGGAACCGTTTCGCATCAGTTCCGGGGTAGTTTCCGAAAAGGACGGGCTGGTCGTCGAGCTTCATTCCGACGGGATAGCCGGCTATGGGGAATCCTCCCCCATGAGCGGCAGTTTCTATTCCAGCGACACGCCGGAGGCGTCCTGGCGGGAACTCTGTGAAGTGGTCGCGCCCGCCATGGTCGGCGGCGAATTCGAACGCCCGGAGGACTGGAATCGCGTGTTGGATGGATTGCCCGCCGGAAACTTCACCAAGGCCGGCGTGGAAACCGCCTTTTGGGATTTAGCGGCTCAACAGCGGAACCAGCCGTTGCACCTGTTGCTGGGCGGCACCAGAACTCGAATCGAATCCGGTTTGGCCGTGGGCCTGTACGACAAGATCGCCGACATGCTGCGCACGGTCGAGCGTTACCTGGCGTGTGGCTATCGAAGAGTCAAGCTGAAAATCGAACCGGGCCACGACGTCGAAATCGTGAGAGCGGCCCGAAAAACCTTTGGCGACATACCTTTGTATGTGGATGCCAACGGCGCCTATACGCTGCGCGATCTGGACGTCTTTCGCGCGTTGGACGAATTTGGGCTGATGATGTTCGAGCAGCCTTTTCCGGGTTCCTTGCTGAACGAATCAGCGGAGCTGCAACGCCAGGTTCGGACGCCGGTTTGCCTCGACGAGAGTCTTGACAGTGCCGATCAGCTCAGGCGCGCCATCAAGTTGGGCAGCTTGCGGATCGCGAACTTTAAGATCCAACGGATCGGTGGCTTTCAGCCTGCCCTGGAAATGGATCGGATCTGCCGCGAGCACGGCATACGCGCGTGGGTGGGAACCATGCCCGAGCTCGGCATCGGCCAGGCCCAGGGCGCGGCGCTCGCCTCGCTCTCGAATTTCGTCTATCCCACCGACGTGGAAGCCAGCGACCGCTGGTTTTGCGACGATATCATTGGCCCCGGTATTCAGGTTCGGAATGGATATATCGACCTTCCGGATTCCCCGGGGTTGCCTTATCGAATCGACCACTCCAAAATCCGCAAGTATCAGTTGGCAACAAGGAGCTTTCCGGAATAATGCTTATGCAACGACGCGGTTTTCTCGCTTCTCTCGCCGCCACGTTGGGTTCGGCTGCCAGGTGGCTGCGCTGCCAGAAACGATGAAGAAGCCCGGGAGGTCATCATGGCGTGGCGCGGGGGGTATGGTCCATCGGAGGTCAGAGAGCTGTGGGGCTAACCCAAAATGCGTACAATACCATCGTTCGTCGAATTCGTTCACATGGCGAAATATGGCCCTTACGCCCCATCCGTGTCCTCTTTCGACGGGCGGTTGCGCTTTCTTAAGATGACCCCGTGCAGGGAAAGAGAGGCAAACTGAAGATGATTGCAACCCCGAGTGTCGTGCCGTATCCCAGAGCTCATCCAATTTCGTCTATAATGGCGAAACCGTTGTATACCGACACAGACAAAGGGCAAGTCACGCTTCTGCTCGACCGGTTCGCCGAGGGAGACCGATCGGCCGAAGAAGCGCTCATCGCACTCGTTTACGTCGAGTTGCACCGTCTCGCGCTGTTACGGCTGAAAGCGGAGCGCCCCGGGCACACGCTTCAGCCGACGGCGCTGGTGAACGAAGCCTATCTGCGTCTGTGCCGGAGCCGCGAGATCGACTGGCAGAATCGTGCGCACTTCTATTGCGTCGCCGCCCGGATCATGCGTCAGATCCTGGTGGATTATGCCCGCCAGCACAACGCCCAGAAGCGCAATGAAGGGACATCGGCAATCCCGCTGGAACAGGCCATTTCAATCTCCTCCGCGCAATCCTTAACCGCGCTGGAAGTTGACGACTTATTGCGGAGACTGGCCCTGGTCAGCGAGCGGCAGGCGCAGGTAGTGGAGATGCGGTTCTTCGGCGGCATGTCGGAGGAGGAGGTTGCGGCAATTCTGGGCAAGAGCGTCCGCACCATCCGACGCGATTGGCTCATGGCGCGCGCCTGGCTTCACGAACAGTTGAACCCTTCCTAAACACTTTCCGGGGCTTTGGGGCGATTTTGTGAAAAACGAGGCGCGCTGGGACAGCCTGACCGAATTGTTCGACCGGTTGCTTACGGCCGCCGACCCGGCTGCCGTTCTTGCCGCCGAGCCCGATCCGGAACTCCGCCAAGCCGCCGAAGCCCTCTGGAAGCACCACCTGGAAGCCTCGTCCGAGAATTTCCTGGGCCGGTCGCTCGAATTCGAAGTCGTGCCCATGTTCCAGCCCGGCCGCGTTCTGGCCAATCGCTTTCGCATTGAGCGGATGCTCGGCAGGGGCGGCATGGGCGAAGTCTACCTTGCCGCGGATATGCGGATGGAGCACGAGCTGGTCGCTCTGAAGACGGTGGCGCGCCTGCTCACGCCATCGGTCTCGGTTCGGCGCCGCATCGCCGCCGAGGTGCAAAACGCCCGCCGCGTGACGCATCCCAACGTATGCCGGATCCATGAGCTGTTTGAAGACGGCGAGACCCTGTTCTTCAGCATGGAATTCGTGGAGGGCCGGCTGCTCTCGGATTTGCTGGGAGAGCCGTCTGCCGCGCGGAATGCGCGGTTGCTGGTGCGGCAGATGGCGGAGGGGCTGGAGGCTGCGCACAAAACCGGTGTGGTTCACGGCGATTTCAAACCCGGAAACGTGATCGTCGCCGGCAGCCAGAATCCCAGGGTTGTGATCATGGATTTCGGACTGGCACGCGCTTTGGACCGTACCGATCCAGCCGTGGATCGCCGCCTGAGCCTCCGCGGCGGCACCGCCGAGTACATGGCTCCCGAGCTGCATAGCGGATCTCCCCCGAGCGTTCGCAGCGACATTTTCGCGTTCGGCATGGTGGCGCGCCAACTGATGCCCGGAGAGCGGCTGTGGGATGAGTGCACGCAGCATCACCCGGAGGACCGTCCGGATTCGCTGGCGGCGATCCTCGCGCATCTGGAGCTTCCGAGTTCGCGGCGGGCTTGGATGGCGGCCGTTTTTGCCATGTCGGCCGGGGCGCTGGGGTACTCGCTTTGGCCGCGCCCTGAGCGGAACGCCGGCCTGCCGAATGGCGCCCGGGTGCTGGTGAACGGCTTTCGATCAGATCCTGGCGGGCGCGAAGCGCGTCTGGCGCGCTCTCTGCTGCTGACCACTCTCCAGCAATCGCCCCGGCTGCACGTGATCGCGGACCAGGATGTGTTGCCCCTGGTGAAGAAGGTGGCGCCGCAGGCAACCGGGATGCCCTTTAGCGGGCCATTGCTGCGCGATCTCCTGAAACAGCTCCGGGCGGCGTTCTGGATCGATGCCGATTTCCATCAGCACGCGTCGCGATATTCATTAAACCTCACGCTCATGCGCGTCTCCGACGGACAGACGATCACCGAAGCGGCGATCCGGGACCGACCGGGTATTGTCGATCTCGTCCAGCATGCGGCGCTGTGGCTGCGCAGTTTCAGCGGTGAGTCGGAGCGATCGCTGGCCGTCAACCCCGTGGCGGTCGGTTCCTACACCTCGAAAGTGCCCGAGGCGCTGCAAAGGTATTACGACGCCATGGAGCACTACGCACTTGCCGAGATGGATCGGGCGATTCCGCTGCTCGAGCAGGCGGTGAATCTCGATCCGGGTTTCGCGCAGGCGCACAGCATGCTCGGCATGTGCCTCAATCCGACCGGCGCCTACGACCGGGCGTTTGTCGAGGTCGCCCTGGCCAAGGACTTGGCAATGAACGCCAGATATCCGGAGCGTGAGCGCGCCTGGATTCTGACGAACTACTACACATTGTGCGAGGACCCCCTGAAAATGGTGGAAGCGGCTAAGGCCAATGCCGACTATTACCCGGATGAGCCGCGCTTTCAACGCGTGCTAGCGCACACTCTGTGCCGGACCAGGCGCGCCGCGGAGGGGATCGTTCATAACCGCAAGGCCGTCGACTTGGCCCCCAATGACGACTTACAGAGATGGAGTCTCATGGACACGCTTTGCGAGGCGGGACAGTTCCAGGATGCGCTGAACGAATTTCAAACCGCTATGGCGCGCGGGGCCACCGATCCGTGGCTCTACAATGCCGTGGGGATTGCCTACCTGGGACTGGAGCGTTATCAGGAGGCGCGCGATGCGTTCGAACACGAGCCGGATCTGCGCAACCGGAACCTCGATATCCAACGCGTGAACGCGATGGAGGGAGATTTCGATCGCGCCATCATCGGCATGCGCGAGTATCGCGCGGGCGCGCGCAATGCCGTGGACGCGCACCAGGCCAACGAATTCCTGTGCGGCCTGTATTATTTGACGGACCGGCCGGACCTGGCGCTCGGTCCTTTGCGCGAAATGGCCGATTTGCCGGCCTATCCGCCCCTGGCCCGCAATCTGGATTGCACGGCGTTCTGGGCGCGTCGCATTGGGGCCGATGACGTGCTCGCGGAAGCGCACGACCGCCTGGCTAAAATTCGCGAATCCTGGGAGAACGACTTCACCCGCACCGCGGAGCGCCATGCCTCGGCACTGCAGTCGTGGCGGGCCGGTGCGCTGCCGCAGGCAGAATCGCAATTGCTGGATGCTTCGGACCTGGCGTTGAGCCCCTGGCGGCTTTTCGATGCGGCCGAGTTTTTTGCGGCATCCGGACATGCCGAAATAGCCGCCGATTACTGGCGCCAATTCGAAGAACATCGCGGGACGGTGGTAGTGTTATGGTTTCCCGGAGCGCTGGTCATGGCATGGCTGGGACAGGCGGCGCTGGCGCAAGCCCGGCGCGCCCCGGCGGAAGCCCGAAAATATTCACGCAGGATCCTCGATCACTGGGGAGCAAAGAACCCGGGTCTCAAAATTGTCCGGGCGGCTTGGGCCGTCCAAAACGCATCTCGATCACTGTGAAAGGAAGAAAAGCACATGTACGACTACTGGTTCACCATTGGCAGCGGAATCATGGATACCGGCCTGCTCGTAGCCATCAACGCCGTTCCACCGGTTTTCAACCTGGTGGACCGAACCATATCCGAGACTGTCGGAGGCGTCACTACGACGCTCCCGAAGAACGCCACAGCGGGCCTGCTTGTGAAGGACCCCACCACCAATGTGCGCTTAGCGATCTGGAATTTTCTCAAGCAGAGCCCGGCGGTGCGGCCGTTTCCCGTACCGCCGATCTCCATCCTCACTGCCGGACGGTTCTGTCAATTCCTCACCGTGGCAGCGATCGGCTATGCAGCCAATAACAATCTCGCGAATCAAGCTTACACGGCGGCTTTGCAGGGAGCGGACCCCGGAACGTTTTCGCCGGGCTTTCCGGCTTTTCTCGGCGCTTGCCTGATCGATTCCACACTGGCCACCAAGGTGGCAACTAATAACCTCCTGGACCCCGATGTGCAAACTGCTGTCACACAGTTCGGGATCGATACCAGCCCGCAGAGCAATGAATGGCCGGTGCTCACCCGCTTTGCCGCCGACGGCAACTTCGTGACCGCCTCGGGCAACCTGTTGAACGGCGCCACGTGGGCCACCGGATGCCTTGACCAGTTCCTGTTCTGGGTGGGTAAGAATGAACATGCGATCCTGTAGGATCCTGCTGTTGGCGGCGATGGGCGCGCTCGTATCATTCGCCCAGAACGTAATTCCAGGCCGCATCGGCGGAATTCAAGACCGTAGCTTCCCGGTGAGGCCCGTCCTGCTTAGCACGGGGGACCCTCCGGAACTAATCGAATTCGAGCAGTGGATCTCACCGTTCTATTCGCGGATTCGGTTCGAGCGGAGCCTGTTGATCTCCGATTGCGGAGAAGGCTCTTCGTGGTGCGGCCGCGAGGAGTTCGGCTTCCAGGAGGTTTTCAAGAAGGCCGCCCGCATCTCCGGCTCGTCCGGGGATGCGGCGGCCTCCGCCTGGTATCGGTACGCCACCAGGAATCCCTCGCTGCAGTTCAACAAGGCGGTCCAGCCATGGACCGGCGCGCATTTGAAAGGCGCGCCATTTCAGACGCTCGCGGTCGTCAATCGCATGGATCAGGCGCAGTGGGACGCGAAGGCGTCGCGCTGGACGGGAGTCGAGGTGCGATTCGTCTACGGTGTGATTCCGCCGGAATCGGCGATTACGATCGACGGGTGGAACCTCTTCACGATTATTCTGGAATTCACGCTCGAGCCGCTCGATTGGCGGCACTTCGAGAAACTGGCGGGGAAATGGCTGGCGCTGTCGGAGACGCCGCGCGACGCGTTCGTGGACAAGTTACGCGAGGCGCTCGATGACAGTCATCTGGACAAGTCTCCGCTGGTGCGAATGCGGATGAATCGCTCGGTGGGCGGGACGCGGTGGGCCCTTTCGCAATATGAGTTCACGGCCAAAAAGTTCGCGCCGGCGCCTCTAACCGATCAGATCGCTATGAAATACCGCACGGCGGCCCCAGGCACGGACAACTACAAAACGTACCTCCAACTCTGGATCCCGAAAACACCGTTGCCCGCTTTTTCCATGAAGATTCCAATCGATTCGGCCATGCTGGAGGAATCGGATTTCACTTATACTACGGAGACTTTGGAAACCCCTCGTGGAACGTGCGGCCAGTTTTCGCAGCCCCAGTTCGCCAGCACGCGAAATATCCTGGCCCTGCAGCAGTGCAACATGTGCCATACCGGGGAGACCGATACGAACTTCAATCACATCAGCAACCGGCTCCGCAAGGGCCGTGCGCAGCTCTCGCCATTCCTGGTTGGCAACACGCCTAAGCCGACTATTCGGCAGCTTTGGTACGGACTGTCGGATGCTTTCTTTCCGGCGAACGTCCACTTTTATGCGGAGCAATCGCCGGGCGTGCCATGCCCGGCGGCTAGCACGGGTGCGGATCGGAATTTCCATGACCTGGCCCGCCGCGCGCTGTTCCTCTCGGCGGTGCTGAAATCGCCCAAACAAAGCCAGGAAAACGTCAATATAATCCAAACCTTCAGCACCGACTTCTCCCATTAACCTGCCGGAAGCATGGCCTGTTCCGAAAGTGGATTTCGCTTTAGACAGGCAGGAGACCTCGTTTACCTCGTGATGTTCCCGTTCGGTACGTTGGCCATGGCGGCGCTCATCGGATTGGGGGTCCTCATAATGGCGGCTATCGGAAGGCCCGATGACACCATCACGACCGGAATCACAACTATAGTGATCATGGTCGTCGCCGCAATCGGTCCGGAACACGCCTGGAAGCAGCCTATTCTGCGCCTGTTCGACACCGTCGTGGGAATCGGCGTCGGCGTCGGGGCCGCGTGGATCAGTCTGCATACGGATCCACGCGCGCCGGGAGAACAGCACGCAATCGAGCACCCGATTCATCACGATTCCGCGAGGCCCGAATGAGCCCTTGGCCGGCCCGGGCGACGGCGACTGTTCTCGGCAGCCCACGATCTGCTCGAAATTGTAACCCTCGGCCTAGTTCCGGACCGAATTGAATCGCAATCATGCGCGTGACGCCGCGCGGATCGCCAATGAACTTCGACTATCTGAGTTCCCCCTTGTTCGGCCAGGCGACGCAGATGCTGGGGGCGTCGCTGGGAGCGGGCAGCGACAGCGGCGGGCTAAACCCCCTGTACCAAATCGGCGGCCCGCGCTCGGCGCAACTCGCGCTGACGCTCATATTCTGATAGCCAAAGAGCGGCACCACGCACCCGCTGGCGCCCGCCGCCGAGCTCTTTTTTGCACTCGGCAGTAGTGATCAACGGCTCTTGCCGGATGACGCGCCACTCGGAAACTGGCCGGGTGCGCGCGTTGCGAGCCCCAAGTCCCCTTATGCCGGCCAATCCGCAAGGTCCGCTAATCCGCAGATTGAAGTATTCTTTTTTCGTTCGACGATGAATTCACCAGTCACAAGAGCCTCTTGCAAAAACGAAGCGAGCCACCTTTCCCCAACCCCCAACCCCCAACCCCCAACCCCCAACCCCCAAACCCTGCTTCATCCACCTGCGCCAGGACCAGGGAGACGATATTGTAAAAACCACCCTCCAGATGCGTCTCCCGTTCCCGACCCTCCCCGCAACCCACACAAACAGAGGAGCTTCCAGATCGATGATTAAAAACTTCACACACCCGCGGACGATGCGTCACCCGCCCCCTGGCCCATCCCCCTGGCCCCCGGCCTC
>Ga0326728_10025752_pt1 | contig 10487 bp, 7 predicted proteins | sample MB3enrmetagenome_FD_207602 | JGI IMG/M metagenome (GOLD analysis project Ga0326728, IMG submission 207602) | Lab enriched peat soil microbial communities from McLean, Ithaca, NY, United States - MB31MN | ecosystem: Environmental > Terrestrial > Soil > Wetlands > Peat | place: USA: New York... | reverse complement strand
AGCCAAAAAACTACGAAATGCACGAAAATTGCCCTTGAGATGCCCAAAAGTGCTCTCCTGGTACCTGTTTTTTCTCTTTTTCCTGGGTTTTCTCATCGGGCCGGATTTCTACTGAGTTGTCCCAGTATACGAATTTCTCGCTCCAAACGCACGCCAAAAGTTCCATAAATTTCATTTTGTATTTTCTCGACGAGTTCGACGAGCAAATTCGTTTCACAGCCTTGAGCGACGAGAAGTCCAAACTGAAACGGCCATTTAAGCACTTTGAGTCCCCTCGGCCCTGCGCCTGATACTTTGAAGAAGCGACTCGCCGACCTGCAGGATGCTGCCGGCCCCAAGCGTCATGACTACGTCTCCGGGCCGCACCATCGAAAGTAGTTTATCGTGCATCTCTTCCAGGGTTGGACAAAAGTGCAGGTCATGGTGCCCATGGGCAGCTATTTCTTCGGCAAGCCTGCGTCCTGTAACGCCGGGTATGGGTTTTTCGCTCGCCGCATAGATTTCGGATATGAGCAGCGCGTCGCAATGATAAAAGCACCTCGAAAACTGCTCCATGAGGGCCTGAGTCCGGGTGTAGCGGTGCGGCTGGAATGCTATTATCCGGCGACGGTCCGGATAGCATCCTGCGAGGGTTTCCAGCACCGCCCTGATTTCTGTCGGGTGGTGGCCGTAGTCGTCCAGGACCAGCACCCCCCCGGCTTCTCCCTTTATTTGAAATCGGCGCTGGACGCCTGTCATGTCACACAGCCCGGCCTGAACCGCGGGCCATGGTATTTCCAGTTCGTGGGCCACCGCAACGGCCGCGAGTGAATTGAGCACATTGTGGCGGCCCGGAATTTGGATTTCTATTTCGCCCAATTCTTCTCCGCCATGGAAAACTCGATATGAGCTGCAAAGGCCTTTGGTTTTTATCAGCCTGGCCTGAAAATCCGCCTGCGAAGAAAACCCGTAGGTTGCGAACCGCTTTTCGATTCGAGGCAGGATTGCCTGGATATTCTCGTCTTCGAGGCACAGGATTGCCTGGCCGTAAAAGGGGATTTTGTTTATGAACTGCAGAAAAGTATCCCGTATGTGATCGATGTCACAATAGTAGTCCATGTGTTCGAGGTCTATATTGGTGACCACGGCGATAGTAGGGGCCAGCAGAAGAAAAGTGCCGTCACTTTCATCTGCTTCGGCCACCATGAACTCGCCGCTTCCGAGTTTGGCGTTGGTGCCCCAGGCATTCAGCTTTCCCCCTATTACCACCGTAGGGTCGAGACCGCCACGCGCCAGCACCGTGGACACCATCGAAGTAGTCGTGGTTTTTCCGTGCGCTCCCGCCACCAGCACCGAATATTTCAGACGCATCAGTTCGGCGAGCATCTCGGCGCGGCGGATAAGTGGGACTTTGGGAAGCTTTCGTGCCGCCTGGAACTCGGGATTATCCTCGGAAACAGCCGATGAGACCACCACGACATCGGCGCCCGCGACGTGAGCGGGATCGTGTCCTGAATAGACTACGGCGCCCAATTGTGCAAGGCGTCTCGTCAAGTCCGATCCCTTCAGGTCCGAGCCGGTCACCTTGTAGCCGAGGTTGAGCAGAAGCTCGGCTATCCCGCTCATTCCTATCCCGCCAATGCCGATAAAATGTATATGTTGATAACGTTTGAACATGGTCTGTTCGATTCTTCCTGCCGGCGGCTAGCCGGGATATTTGTCCGTTCTTTTTTCACAACTCCTGGCAATGCTCATCAGCAGACCGACAGTCAAGCAGTTCGCGGTAAACGCGCTGCCGCCGTAAGAAATAAAAGGAAGCGGCATCCCCTTGGTCGGCACGAGCCCCAGTACGACCCCCATATTGAGAAGTGCCTGCAGGGAAAGCAGCATGGTAAGTCCGAGCGAAAGCAGGCTTCCGAGAAAGTCGGGCGCTTCTCTCGAGATTTGCAGGCCGGTGCGGAAGAGAAAAAAGAAAAGCAGGCAGGTCAGTACGATGCCGACAAAGCCCAGTTCCTCTCCGATCACGGCGAGAATGAAATCCGTGTAGGATTCCGGCAGATACAGAAGTTTCTGTTGCCCGGCCCCGAGTCCCTTTCCGAAAAAACCGCCCGATCCTACCGCTATCCAGGCCTGAATGAGCTGATATCCTGAATAGAGGGGGTCGAGCCATGGATTGAGGAAAGCTTCCCAGCGAGTTCTGCGGTATGGGACAAGGTAGACGAACTTATAGAGTCCAAGAGCGGCAAAAGGGGCCATGAGAAAGAACCAGCGGCACGGCACCCCGGCAGTCGCGAGCATGACGATCATGAGGACCACGAACATGAAAGTGGTCCCGAAGTCGGGCTCCTTCAGCAGCAGGGCGCTGAATATCGCGCAAAGGACTACAAAAGGCCAGAAGCTCACACGCGATTCCTTGATGCGGTCCTGCTTCTTGACCAATCCGTAGCTCAGAAATAAAACCCAGACCACCTTGGCGTACTCGGCCGGCTGGAAATGCAGCCCGCCAAAGCCGAACCAGCGCCGTGCGTTGTTGTATTTCACTCCAAGTCCCGGAATCAGCACAATAACGAGCAGCATAATCATACCGAGCAGCATGAGGCCGGAGTACTTCTTATAGGAACGGTATGAGGTGCGGCTGACCAGGTAGATGATCGGCATCCCCATGACGACACAAAGAAACTGGCGTTTGAGGTAATGATTGGCGTCGGAAAACCTTGTCAGAGCTGGAATCGAGCTGGCGCTGTAAATCATTATGAATCCGAAGGCAATCAGCAGGCACACTTCGACCCAGAGCTGCAGCTCCAGTGGAAGAGGCTTCCAGGCGTGGCGCTGCTTTTCCTTCACGTCGGCCGCTAGGGCCTGAGGGATGTCTGATGCCGTTCTAGACAATATAATCGCTCCCTATCGGGTATCAGTGTCATTCCCGCTCGTCACCCCGACAAAAGTCGGGGTCCAGCGCTTTTTAGTTCCAAAAGGATTCCTGATTCATCCCGGTTTCCAACTTGGTGGGCGCCCGAATGACTGAGCACCACCCCTCTACTGCGTAATGTCCTGGTTGACAATGCACCATCCCCTCGGGCTATTATTCTTCAAGGTCTGCCACGAGCTTCTTGAAGTGATCCCCCCTGTGCGCATAGCTTTCATAGTGGTCAAAAGAGGAACATGCCGGTGAGAGCAGGACAATGTCTCCCGGCGAAGCCCGTCCGGTCGCATCCTTGAATGCCGACGCCAAATCGGGATAAAGCGCGGCCGGGACTTTCCCGCATAATTCACTGTAAATTCTCGGCCCGGCTTCTCCAAAAGCGAAAACCCCTTTGCCGCGTGCGGCGAGTGGTTCGAGCAGTGGCTGATAGGTTCCGAGTTTATCCCTGCCGCCAAGCAGGAGCAGGATGGGCCGGTCAAATCCCTGCAGAGCTTTTACCACTGCGCCGACGTTGGTTGCCTTCGAGTCGTCGTAGAAATCGACTCCCCTCCAGTTTCGGACCCACTCGACCCTGTGCGCAAAGCCGCCGAACATGTCAACGGCCGCCTGAATTTGCCCGGCGCCGGCCTCCATGCACGAAGCCGCCAGGGATGCGGCCATTATGTTTTCACGGTTATGCAAGCCGTGCAGCCTGGTTTTTTCGAGGCCGATCTCAAATTCAGTCTTTCCCGGGATGGAAACTTTTATAACGCAGCCGGTAAGCCTGGCGTTCGCGGTTTGGTCCGAACAGCTAAACGAAAGCACCTTTCCCGGAATCTCCTCGATGCGCCCGCTGCAGATCGGGTCGTCTCGATTGATTATTGCCACGTTTGAGTTGTCTTGCCGCCGGAAAATGGAGAGCTTGGAATCCGCGTAGGCTTTGAAGCTTTCATACCGGTCCAGGTGATCTTCCGTTACGTTCAGCAATATTGCTATGTGGGGGTGGAACGTGGGCGCGGTGTCCAGTTGGAAGCTGCTCAGCTCCAGCACCAAAATGTCGGCCGGTTCACCCGAAAGGAGCCACTGGCTCAGGGGTGTACCTATATTTCCCCCGACGAAGGGATGCTTTCCTGCCTGCTTGAGCATTTCACCGACAAGGGCGGTTGTGGTCGTCTTTCCGTTGGTGCCGGTTACCGCAATAATCGGCAGACTCGTCTGCCGGCAGGACCATTCGAGTTCTCCCACTATCTCTATTCCCCGATCCCGCGCCTGTTTAAGAGGTTCGATATCCAGAGGAACGCCGGGACTGACGATTATTCGGTCCGCATCGAGAAAATCTTCGAGCCGGTGCGATCCAAGACGTAACGAGCAGCCGGCCTCTTCGATACTATCCAGTGCGCCATTGAATTCCGGGCGGGAACGAAGGTCCGTAGCGCTCACCGCCGTGCCCCGGCTAAGCAGCAAAGCGCATACCGCCCTGCCCGATTTCCCCAGCCCGACAACCAGGGTCTTTTCGGAGCTCTTCGTGTCTCTCACGTGTACCCCCCGGTCACTGCCCCGACGACTTTTTCCATCTTCATTCCGCGCGAGCCTTTAACCAGGATCCAGGCATTCTCGGGAGCAACCCGGCGCAATAGATCCGCCGCTTCCTCATGGTCGGCTGCATGAAAGCAGAGTGACTCATCAAGTCCGGCGGCCTGCGCTCCCTTGATAATCTCGACGCCCAGGTCTCCGAGGACGATCAGCGCGCTCGGCCTTGCGGCGCCGACGTTCCTGCCTACTTCGAAGTGCAGAACAGGTGCGTCCGGGCCGAGTTCGCGCATTTCCCCGAGGACCGCAACAAACGGACTGCCCGCGCTCGCTGAAACGACAGCTTCCACGGCGGCAATCATAGAGCGGGGATTGGCGTTATAGGTGTCGTCCACCAGGAATCGGCCGTTGCTGAGCTTCAAGCAATTCATACGCTGGGGCACAGGATCGCAGGCAGCCAGTCCTGCAGCTATTTCCTCGGCTGAAGCCCCTGTACTCAGAGCTGCGCAGGTTGCGGCAAGGGCGTTTTGTGCGTAATGCACCCCCATAACCGGCAGCGATACGGGAATTTGAATGCCGCCCGCGTTTATTCGAAATGAGGTATTTCCTTCCGAGACCAGGATCGGGGAGCATACGGACACATCCGCTGTTTCATTTCCAAGAGAGAAAGTTATTTTCCGCGCTCTTATCTGTTCCGCAAAGTGAGAAAGCATCGGGTCATCCAGGTTCACCACTGCAACGCCGTCCGAGCCCAGTGATTTCCAGAGCCTTCCCTTCTCTTCCAAGATGCGCTCTACCGAACCAAGTCCCATAAGGTGAGCCGGATGTACGTTGGTGAGAACTGCGACAGTGGGTGAACCGATCTGCGCCAGCCGTTCCATTTCTCCCGGTACGTTTATTCCCATTTCCACGACAGCTACGCTGTGCTCTTCGCTCAGGCCGAGCAGCGTGAGGGGCAGTCCGATCAGGTTATTGAAATTGCCCTGGTTCTTGAGTACTTTCCGGGTGCGGCTGAAAATGGCGGCGATCATCTCCTTTGTGCTGGTCTTGCCGTTGCTTCCGGAAACGGCAATCACCGGAATGTCGAACCTCATGCGGTGATGATGCGCCAGTTCTCCGAGCGCATAAAGGGTGTCGCCTACCTTTATTACGGCGGCTGAATCCGCCAGAGAAAGGACGATCCGTTTCGATACGATTACCGCCCCCGCGCCCTTTGTGATGGCGTCGGCAACGAAAGCGTGCCCGTCGTGGTTTTCCCCTGAAAGGGCAACGAAGCAATCTCCCGGAGCAATCTTGCGAGTGTCGGTGGAAATTCCCCTGACTCGCGCTCCGGGGTCTCCGGAGAGTATCTCACCGCCCGCTGCCCGGGCCAAAGTCGCTACACTGCTGAACATATTCCGGATCGGACCTTTCGCGTAAATAGTTAACCGTGAATCGTTAAAACAGTCCCTCCTGCTCACCCATTCACTGGTCACTGTTTTCATGGCATTTGAGTCTTTCAAAGTACTCTTTCACCACCACTCTGTCGTCAAATGAATGTCTGAGGGTTCCTACGATCTGGTAGGTTTCGTGTCCCTTGCCTCCGATAAAAATCACGTCTCCGGGACAGCCGAGCGCCAGGGCGATCTCTATTGCCTTTCGCCTGTCGACTTCACGAATGTAGCCCTTTCCAGGCAACATTTCTCCTGCATTTCGAAATGGCGGCAGCCCCGCCTGTTTGACCCCCGCCTCGATTTCGTCAACGATACTATCCGACGGCTCGGACCTGGGATTGTCGCTGGTTATAATTACGAGGTCGGCCCGCTCTGCTGCGACCTTTCCCATGATCGGGCGTTTTCCCTTGTCGCGGTCTCCGCCGCAGCCGAAAACCGCGATAAGCTTCTTTTCCGTCATTTCGCGCAGGCAGGCGAGAGCCTTTTCCATCGCGTCCGGCGTGTGCGCGTAATCCACGACTACCTGGAAGCCGTACCGGTCCGGGATTGCAACACGCTCAAGCCGGCCGTCCACGTTCGAAAGCGTCCGGATTCCTTCTTCGATGGCCCCCGGTTCGACATCAAGCGAGACCGCCGCGGATATCGCCGCCAGAACGTTATAGAGGTTCAGTCTGCCCATGAGGGGAGAGTCAACTTTGACTAACCCGATTGGCGTATGGACTTTCGCTGTAATACCCCCTGGACCGAACCGGGCTTCTTGGGCGAAAACGATGTCTTTCTCTTTTCCCGCACGCGGTTCCGGCGAAACTCCGCCGGAGTAACGGATGATCCTGGCCGCCCGGACCCCGCTTTCAATTAATCTTCTGCCGTGATCATCGTCTTCATTTATGACAGCCGCAGAAAGTTGCGGGTCAAGATAAGAAGAGAAAAGAAGTTTCTTGGCGGCGAAGTACTCCTCCATAGTGCAATGAAAATCAAGATGGTCCTGCGACAGATTTGTAAAAACCCCTGTCCGGAACTCGCATCCGGTAATCCTGCCAAGCGCGAGCGCATGAGATGAGACCTCCATGACTACGTGTGAGACTCCGTCCTGGAGCATGCGGGAAAAGAGTCTCTGGAGGTCCAGAGATTCCGGAGTGGTCATTGGAGCGGGAATTTGATTTTCCGCCCACCTGTAGGCTAGAGTGCCAAGCACTCCCGGTTTTGACCCTCCGCTCCGGAGAATGCTCTCGATCAGCAGTGAGGTCGAAGTCTTGCCGTTCGTCCCCGTTATCCCAATAAGGTTCAGCCTGGAAGCAGGGTGATCGTAGAAATTCGCGGAAATCGCTGCAAGCGCCGCACGCGAATCCCTGACGCGCACAAAACCGGCTTGGAAGCCCGCGGGCATATCCGTCTGGGCGACAATCGCAACGGCCCCGCGCGACACGGCATCGTCCACAAACTTGTGCCCGTCCGTACGCGTTCCGGGAACGCAGACAAACAGGCTTCCTTTTTTCGCTTGCCTGCTGTCGTAACATACATCGGATACGTGAACGTCGAGCGGTCCGCCGCTTGCGCCAAAGATTTCCAGACCATGAATAAGTTGTTTGAGCGTCTTCATTCAGACTCGCTAAAAACCGAATTGGGTCTATTTAACAAACTTTGTCCGGAAGCAACAACCCCCTTTGACAAGGAATGCTTCCCTGTTAGAGGAGGCGCCGCCTCGGAGCCGGTTTTCGGCTAACCGCAACGCCTGCCGGCTAAAGCCGTCCTCGACGAACAGGTTGTGTCAGATTTTTGGAAACGCGATCCCTCAATTATCTGCTGCCGAAACATCCGATGCCCGATAAATCTCGGCTAATAAACTCCTGCTCGCCGTTCGTCGAGCTTCAGCGAGTATTTCCCGGGCGGCGCCTCTCGAGGGAGTGCGTTCGGACTTGGCTGAATTTTCTTCTCAACAATCGGAACAGTCCCTGAGTTTTTTATCGGAGCCGGCTTCTTCCAGGCCGTTTTTTGAGCGGATTTGACGCCAGGCTTCTCGACCGCAGCTTTCTTGCCGGCGGAGGTCTGTTTTGGATGGATTGATGAGGCATCAGCCGTACGGATGTCAGGACTGGGGGTGGACTTTGGTTCGGAAGGCATTACACCCAGGTAAGGCAGGGCCTTCGCGGCAACCTCCCGAAATACGGGCGCCGCTACTACTCCGCCAAAAATAGCTCCCAGGGGTTCGTGGACAACTACGGTGATTACCAGTTTAGGATGCTCAGCCGGGATAAACCCGGTAAAAACTGAGGTATACTTGTTCGAAGCGTAATGCTTCGTCGCTCTATCCATTACCTGAGCCGTTCCAGTCTTGCCAGCCGCAGTGTAACCCTCAGGCGCCACATGAGCCGCCGTGCCGCCTTCCTGAGTTACCAATTCCATCATAGCACGAACCTGGTCGGCTGTCCTCTTTGAAATAACTCTTCTCGTCTTGATCGATTGGAATTGCTTGATAGATCTCCCCTCGCCGTCAAGAACATCGCTGGCGATTATCGGCGAACCGTATTCCCCGCCGCAGGCTATGACTGCAACGGCGTTGGTGAGCTGAAGGGTTGTCACTCCAATGCTTTGTCCAAATCCGGTTACAGCCAGGTCAATCGGCCTCCACTTCTTTTGCGGTCTCACAAGGCCCTTGAATTCTCCGGGTAGATCGATCCCGGTAAGCGATCCGAAGCCGAAATCGTGAATGTAGCGGGAGTATTTTTCGCTGCCTATATGCAGTGCAATTTTGGCTGCCCCAATGTTGCTCGAATACTTTATCACCTCCTGCATGGTTAGCCATCCGTGACCGTGGACGTCCTTGATGGTGTGCCCCGCAAGCATGCAACTGCCGCCTTCGCAGTTTATTTTGTCGTGCTCCCGGACCACATTCTGATCGAGAGCCGCGCTCATCAGGAAAACCTTGAATGTCGATCCGGGCTCGTAAGCGTCTGAAATGGCGTGATCGCGTCCAATCTCCTCATTCGGGTCCTTTTTTTCCGGAATTATGTTCGGATCGAAAAAGGGCCAGCTTGCCATTGCAAGCACTTCGCGGGTCCCGGCGTCCATGACCACCACTTCAGCCGATCTGGCCCTGTATTTCTGGACCGTCTTCTCGAGTTCACTCTCAACCACGTATTGAATGAAAGAGTCCAGAGTGAGCTTTACCCCACAGCTCTCCGCCGGCTCGGGAGGCGCAGACGAATTGAGCCACAGCGTCTTGCGGCCGCCGTCTCTAAATTGACATACCGGGATTGGTTTGCCGCGCAATACTTCGTCGAAAGATTTCTCGACGCCTTCGATGCCTGCACCGTCGATGTTGACGAAACCCACGATCTGCCCGCCCACCTGCCGGTACGGATAAAACCGCTTGTATTCGTCCGTAAGATTAAGACCGGGGGTCTTTAGCTTCTCTATTTCGGCTGCCTGTTGATCGGTGAGTTGGCGTTTTATCCAGACGAAATGGCTCGAGGAGGTGAGCTTCTTTTCAATGGAACCGGCTGGTTCGTTCAGGATTCGACCGAGTAGGACCGCCGTTTTCGGAGGGTCTTCGACTTGGCCTCCGAAAGCGTAAAGAGAACGCTGCGGGACCGAGTAAGACAACACTCTCCCCTGCCTGTCATAAATTGTGCCCCTGTAAGCGGGGACTGTAAACTTGGTGTTCAAACAGGCGTTTGCGCGATCCACCCAAAATGAGTGTTCAATCACTTGGAGGCGAAAGGCCTTCACTACAACGGCGCACAAGCCAGCAATCACAATAAAGTGGAAGATCACGCGGCAGGACCAGTATCGGGAGTTGAGAGATTTCCGCTGTTCACGCAATTCCATTTTTTTTATCCCGAATTCAAGTGTGGCCGTTTGTAAAAGCTGCTAGCGCATCACCACTTTCTGGTCGGGCCTTGGCGGCGCCAGGCCGAACTGATTTCGACCGATCTCTCCCAGTCTCTGTGGGTCTCGAAATCGAGTCCACTCGATGGTCAGTTTCCGCTGAACATTACTGAGCAGTTCGCTTTCTTCATATGCTTTCGAAAGCCGGTAACCGTTTTGAATTTGTTGAACGTATAACCAGACGTAAAAGACTGCACAAACAACGAAAACAGCGCCCAGAAGGATTGACGACGCAAGCCATGCCCACATGCGCACAGGTTCGGGCGCCTTGTGCTGGAACCCGGGGTCGCTCTCCAGCCTGATGCTGAAATCCGGCAGACTTTCTCTAGCTCTTTTCATACATTGCCCATCAACCGGCAGCTTTCACAAACAGGGTCGGCTCCCGAATCGATGCTCTCCTGCCTGCTCGCCGGTTTGGCTCTTAACCGCTGCCCGGGGATAAAGAGGGCAGCCGAAATCCATCCAGCCGCGAATCCTATGGAAACAGCTAGCAAATATCCCATTCCGGCCTCCTGTGGCCAGGTGAGGCGCAATGGAATTCCTCCACAAAGCTGCGTCCGGTTGACCTGCAGAACATATCGGTCCTGGCCATCCGGTTCAGGCCTTTGTGCCCGCAGTAATCCGCCAGGTCATGCCTGAAGAGAAAATGTGCTGAGGGGCAACCGCTTCTGGAAAACCTTTTTCTTGACGTGTCTGCCTGCATGGATGCACCCTTTCCTTCGGTAAAATAGAGGGCTGATTTGTCTAACTACAAC
>Ga0326728_10025751_pt1 | contig 10488 bp, 7 predicted proteins | sample MB3enrmetagenome_FD_207602 | JGI IMG/M metagenome (GOLD analysis project Ga0326728, IMG submission 207602) | Lab enriched peat soil microbial communities from McLean, Ithaca, NY, United States - MB31MN | ecosystem: Environmental > Terrestrial > Soil > Wetlands > Peat | place: USA: New York... | reverse complement strand
GGGTTGGGCTGCCTGGACAAGCTCGCCGGCGCGGCCTTCGGTTTCGTGAAGGGAGCCCTGCTGGTGATGTTGGGTATCCTGGTGGCTGTGGCCTTCTTTCCCAGAGCCGGCTGGCTGGCGGAGGCCAGGCTGCCCAGGCTGTTTTTCGGGGCCTGCCATGTGAGTGCGCACATGAGCCCGGCTGACCTGGCCCAGCGCGTGCGGGACGGCCTGAAAATCGTCGAGATGGAGTCGCCTCCGTGGTTGCATCCCGGTGGCCGCGGAGTGTAATTTTTGTAACGCACGGCGGCGCTGATTAAGGTAAAGTTAAAAAAGCGACAAGGGACGGACGTGAGACGAGAACTGGACAGCCTGGTGACGCAAATGCATTCCAGCGGCATCCGCTATGAAGATGCGGTGCGCGAGTTCAAAAAGCAGTACCTGCATGAGGTATTGGTGGCGCACCGGGGAAACCAGTGCAAAGCCGCCGATGAGCTGGGTATCCACCGCAATACGCTCAGCCGAACCATGGCCGAGCTGGGCCTGAGCCTGGCCGAGGTGCGCGCCGGGCTCAAGCGTCCGCCGCGCAGTGAACGTCCTGTATTCAGCGCTGCGCAAAAGCTCTACCGCCAGGGCTGACGATTCTCCTCACAGGCATGCCGACAACTCCCGAGACCGGCGAAGCGCGCGTCCAAATCCAGCCTGGCTTTGCATGGGACGGTCAGGACGCCTATCTCTTCGACATCGACGGCACGCTGTTGCGCGACACCGGCCGCGTCCACATGGGCTCAATCGTCCCCAGCATTCTCCGCGTGACGGGATTCGATGTCTCGCTGAAGGACGTCCCGGTTCAGGGCAACACCGATACGGCGATTCTGCGCGAAGCCTGCCGCCAGGCTGGGATTCCCGCCGAGGTTCTGGAGCCGCAACTGGGAGCTATATTCGAGGCTATGAGCCGGAGGGTCGCCGGGCAGCGGCACAACCTGGTCCTGCGGCTGATGCCGGGCGTTGAAGAGATGCTGAGCCACCTGGCGCGGAGGGGCGCGCTGTTGGGCGTGGCCTCCGGAAACCTGGAGGCAATAGGCTGGATCAAGATTGAGGAGGCCGGATTGCGCCATTGGTTCCGCTTCGGCGGTTTCAGCGACCGCTTTCCCATCCGCGCGGATTTGATCGGACACGCGGCGCGCAAGGCCCGGGAGCTGGCCGGCGCCGGGGCGCGCGTCTGCGTGGTCGGCGACACCCCGCGCGACATCGAGGCGGCTCGCGCCAATTCCCTGCCTGTAATCGCCGTCGCCACCGGCAACTCGAGCTTCGATGAGCTGCTTCTTCTTCGGCCCGAGGCCTGCGCCTCATCTCTGGCCGATCTGCTCGCGCTCGCGCGGACTGCGCAATGAGACCGCTAGGCTGCAAATCGGGCTTCCGGGCGGCGCGGGCAGCGGCCTCAGCCGGACTGCTGCTGGCGCTCGTAGCGAGTGCCGCGCAATCCCCTGCGCCAATCCAGCCGGCCCCTGCGCTGAGCGCTCCGGCCGGCCAGGTCGCGCCACCGGCCCCCACTCCCGGCATGCAGGCCAAACCGCCAAGCGGCAGCGAAAGGAGGCGCGCGGCCAAGCTGTTTCTTGAAGCCACCAAACTCTTCGAAAAAGAAAAGTTTGAAGAGGCGATGCGGGACTATGCGCAGGCAGCCGCGCTTGACCCCTCCAATGCCAACTACGCTTTGGCGGCCGAGTTGGCCCGCGGTCATGCCGCTACTGCGCTGATTCAGGCCGAGGCCAGGAGCCGGCTGCGTGGGGATCAGGCAGCAGCCCGCAACGCCCTGGCGCGCGCGCTTGAACTCGACCCCAAAAATGCCCAGGTCGCCGAGCATTTCCGCGAACTGGGCAACGACGCCCTGCTGGGGCAGGTCAGGCCGATCTACGAACAGGCTGCAAGCACCGCCGGGGAAGCAACGGAGCTTTTGACCGCTCCCGGAACGCGCAGCTTTCATTTGCGCGCCGGCCAGCGCCAAATTATCCAGCAGGTCTTCAAAGCCTATGGGCTGGAAGCGACCCTGGACGAAAACGTGCGCCCCACGCAGATCAGGCTGGACTTGGATGACGTCGGCTTCGCGCAAGCCGTGCGCGTGCTGGGCATGGCGACCAACTCCTTCTACGTTCCACTCGACGCCCATCGCGTGCTGGTGGCCGTCAACAGCCGCGAAAACCGCCAGCAGTTCCAGCGCCAGGAATTGGAGACCGTCTATCTGCCGGGGTTGAGCGGGACCGAACTGACCGAGGTGGGCAGCCTGGCCAAGAATGTTTTCGATGCTCAGGAATCGGTGGTTGAACCGTCCGCGGGAACGCTGACCATCCGCGCGCCCGAGAGCACGCTGAACGCCTTCAACGCCACCGTGCGCGAGCTTTTGGACGGGCGCAATCAGGTGATGCTTGAGGTGCGCATGATCCAGATTGCGCATACCGCCCAGCGCAACACCGGCGCCCAGTTGCCGCAGACTATGACGGCCTTCAACGTCTACTCCGAGGAGCAGGCTATCCTGAACGCGAACCAGAGCCTGGTGCAGCAGATTATCTCCTCGGGGCTGGCCGCCCCTGGCGACACCCTGGCGATTATCGGCATTCTACTGGCCTCCGGCCAGGTTTCCAGTTCCCTGTTCTCCAACGGCATCGCTCTCTTTGGAGGCGGGCTTACGCAATCCGCCTTGGCTCCGGGCGCGGCCTCGCTCAACCTGAATCTGAACTCCTCCGACTCGCGCGTATTGGACCAGATTCAGCTGCGCCTGGGCGACGGCGAGGCAGGAACGCTGCGCGCGGGCGTGCGCTATCCCATTATGACTTCTTCTTACTCGGGTTTGTCGGCCGGCGCTGCCAGTATCCCTGGGCTGACCTCCGCGGGCAGTTCCAGCTCTCTCTCCTCGCTGCTCGCCCTGGCCAATAGCGCCATCCCCTCGGTTCCCATGGTGGAGTACCAGGACATCGGCCTGACCCTGAAGGCGACCCCCAAGGTGATGCGCGGCGGCGAGGTTGCGCTCACGCTGGATTTGAAGATTAACGCGCTAGCCGGACAGTCGATCAACGGAGTTCCGGTGCTCGACAATCGGGCTTATTCCGGGGTGGTCACGCTCAAACAGGGCGAGGGAGTGGTGGTGTTGAGCGAGCTGGACAAGCAGGAGAGCCGCGCCATCAGCGGAGCGCCGGGAATCAGCGAGATAGCGGGCCTGAACAATCTGACTGGCAAAGACATCCAGAAAAATTACGCCACGCTGCTCATCGTTATTACGCCCCACGTGATACGCGGCACGCAGGCGGCCGGTCACTCGCCCATGATGCGGGTGGAGCGAGGCACAGCGGCGCCGTAGTGCTCGCGCCTCTCCATTTGCTCTCCAGTGCTATGTCCATGAGATTTCGTAATCCAATCGGAAGCCATGGGTGTCCCAGGTCCCTCGCATTTGGGGACCTGGGAAAGCACAAAATCATCAAGACACGGTACTAGCGCTATGTCCATGAGATTTCGTAATCCAATCGGAAGCCATGGGTGCCCCAGGTCCCTCGCATTTGGGGACCTGGGAAAGCACGAAAGAACTTGTAGCGCCGGCCTCCTCAGGCTGTTACGAAACTCAGTTTATGAGAGGTTGAACCACAATATATTGGGTTTCTGATAAAGTTGAAGCCCAATATATGCCCTCAATTTCGAGTTTCGTAACAGCCTGTCCTGGCCGGCTGTAGCGTGGGCCTCCCGGCCCACGCTCACTCTATTCCGATAGGAGAGATTCGGAGAGATGCTCTAGTGTCCTGACTCTAAAGTTCGTTCAATCTAATGATGTCATCCTGAGCGAAGGTCGCCGCGGCGACCGTAGTCGAAGGACCTGCGTTTTCACCGCTTAGGACATTTTCTCTTCAAGTGTTAACGGAACTTTGGGTTTCCCGTCCTTTTCGCGTTCTTTGCGAAAAGGATGGGAAACCACGATGCATTCGTAAAGGACCGGATCGATAACCGGCGAGCGCTTACTGGGCAATGCCGTCCAGCTTGGCCTGGTACTCGATGATCTGCTTGATGGTCTCATAGGGCGTGTTGGCGGGAACCTGGCGGCCGTTGACCATCAGCGTGGGCACAGAGGTAACATTCACATCCAGGGCCAGCTTGATGGAAGCATCCACCATGGCCTTGGTCTCCAGGGTTGCGGCGCACGCAGTTATCTTTGCCGGCTCCAGGCCGGCCTTGGTCACGGCGCTGTTCAGGGTCATGGTGGCGCCGTCCGCCGTCGCCAGCCCGTCCTGGCCATCGAAGACGGCCGACGCGAACTGGAAGAAGGCGTTGCTGCCGCCCTCCTTGGTCACGCACACGCCGTATGAGGCCGCGGCCCTGGACGCGGAATGAATCCGCTCCAATGGAAAGGTCTGGAAGACGATGCGGGCTTTGGGAAAGTCCACCACCAGCTTCTCCATGTTGGCCTGCGCATCCTTGCAGTGGGGACACTGGAAATCGGCGAACTCGACAATCTCCAGGTCCTTGGAAGCCGTGCCCCGATAGGGACCATCGGCGTGCTGCTGAAGCTCCGCGCGGTACTCGGCAAAGGGATGGTCGCCGAAGGGGACCACATTATCGGCGCCGACAACGATGATGTGCTTGCCGTCGGGTAGCGTAAAGAACTCGAACCGCCCGGGTTGCTGCTTGCCGGTCTTGTCGCCGTACAAAACCACAACCTTGCTGACGCCCTCCGCAGGCGTCTTCTGGATGGACCACACCTCCCACACGCGGTTCTCATCGAAGCCCAGGTTGACCTGCAGAAAGGTGCTGACGGCTTCCTTGGTGGGTGTTGCGGCGGTGAAATTAGCGGGATCGGGCTTGGGAAATACCGGCGCCGCTACAGGAGCCGGCCCCGTGGGTACCGTAACCACAGATGGCGTTTGTTCGGGCGCGGGGGGCGCCTGCTGCTGAGCAGAGGCCTCAAGGACGGGCAACGAAAAGGCAGCCAGCGCGGCAACGCTGACAATGCGTACGGAAAGACGGATCAAGCTGATTCTCCTTGAATTGCTGGAAAAAACCCACTATTAGGTTATACCTGAACCTTGACGGCGATGGGAAATCTGCGCCCCATGCCGAACGACTTTGAGGTCACCTTCAGGACCGGAGCGGCCTGCTGGCGCTTGTACTCGGAACGCTCCACCAGGCGAACCGCCTGTTGGACCAGTTCCAGGGAAAATCCGTGTGACTCGGCTATATGCTCCGGGGTCTCATAGCGCTCCACATACGCTTCGAGGATGGGATCGAGAATCTCGTAAGGAGGCAGCGAATCGGTGTCCTTCTGGCCTGGCCGCAACTCCGCGGAGGGCGGCTTGGCGAGTATGGCCGCTGGGATGACCTCGCCCGAGCGGTTGAGCCAGCGGCAGACAGCATAGACGCGCGTCTTCACCAGGTCGCCGATCACCGCCAGAGCCCCCACCATGTCTCCATATAAGGTGCAGTAACCCACGGCCATCTCCGATTTGTTGCCCGTAGTAAGCACCAGGGCCGAAAACTTGTTTGACAGGGCCATCAGCAGGCAGCCCCGTATCCGGGACTGGATGTTCTCCTCGGTTGTATCGGGTTTCATCCCGGCAAACATGGGCTCCAGCGCGCGGACATACTCCCCGAACAGCCCGCTGATGCCGATCACCTCGTACCGGATGCCGAGATTGGCGGCCAGCCGCCGGCTGTCGTCGATGGAGCCGGTGGAGGAGTACGGGCTGGGCATCCCCACGCCAACCACGTTTTCCGCGCCCAGCGCGTCTTTGGCGATGGCCGCCACCAGCGAGGAGTCGATGCCGCCGCTCAGGCCGACCAGTACTTTGCTGAAGCCGCACTTGCGAACGTAATCGCGCGTGCCAAGAACCAGGGCATGATAGGCGGCCGCGGTATCGTCCTCTTCCGGGGCCGGCAGGACCGGCGCATCGTAAGGGGCAATCAAATCGAGCACGACCAGGTCTTCCTCAAACGATGCCGCCTGGGCGATAAGCTCTCCCCGCGCATTGAGGGCCAGCGAGGAGCCATCGAAGATCAGGCTGTCGTTCCCGCCCACCTGGTTGCACATCAACACCGGCACGCCGTCGCGCCGGGCGATGGCCGCCAGCATCCGGCGGCGAAACGCGCGCTTCCCGTGCCAGAAGGGCGACGAGGAGAGATTGATGTGCAGCGCCGGCTTCTGCCGCATCAGCTCTTCCACGGGATCGACCGTGTATAGGCGCTGAGGCCAGAAATTCTTGTCGTTCCAGGCGTCTTCGCAGATGGTGATAGCCAGCCGGATGCCGTCCAGTTCCACCACCTGCTGGGGCCGGGAGGGAGCAAAGTAGCGCTGCTCGTCGAAGACGTCGTAAAACGGCAGCAGCCGCTTGTGCTGTTCGAGCAGCAGGCGGCCGCCGTCCAGCAGAACCGCCGCGTTCACGGCCGGTTTGCCGGTCTCGGCCTCCGCCGGCAGGGCTGCGCCCGCGAGCACCGCCGTGGGCAGCTCGCGGGTAGCCGCGGCCAGCTCTTCGACGGCCGCGCGGCAGCGGGACAGGAAGCTGGGCTTTTCCAGAAAGTCAGCCGGAGGATAGCCGCAGACGGCCAGTTCGGAGAAGACCGTGAGCCGCGCTCCCAGGGCAGCCGCGCGCCGGCTGGCGTCAACCATCTTTTCAAGATTCCCGGTAAAATCCCCGACCGTGGGGTTGATCTGAGCCAGCGCGATCTTCACATATCCAGTTTAATCCTAAAATGAATAGGCCGCCTCGTTCTGAAGCGGCCCATAAAGACGTGCATGGAGAAAGGATATCTAACAGCCGGTTCCGGCAAGCACCACGCCGATGGTGCGCGCGATAATCTTGAGGTCCAGCCAGATATTCCAGTTTTCGATGTAAGTGAAATCCAGCGAGATGTAACTGTCGAACGAGGGGTCCTGGCGCGCCTGCACCTGCCACAGGCCGGTGATCCCCGGGGTTACGTCGAGGCGGCGCAGATGGTTGAGCTTGTACTCCCGCACTTCGCTGGCCAGGGGCGGACGTGGACCGACCACGCTCATGTCGCCGCGCAATACACTGAAGAACTGAGGCAGCTCGTCAAGCGAGTACTTGCGCAGGAAGCGGCCCAGCCTGGTGATGCGGGGATCGTTGGATATCTTGAACAGCACTCCCTCGCGCTCGTTCATGTGTATGACGCCGGCACGGCGATTATCCGCGTCATGAACCATAGTGCGGAACTTGATGCAGCGAAAGACGCGGCCCTTCTTGCCGATGCGATTCGAGAAGTAGAAGACCGGTCCGCGCGAATCCAGCTTGATGGCTATGGCGATGGCCAGCATCACCGGCGAAAGCAAGATCAACGCCAGGCTCGAAAACACCATGTCTAGCACGCGCTTGAGCGCCAGCTCGGCCTCGGGCGCGCGGCCGCAATGCAATGGGATGGTCGGGAACTGGCCAATGTATTCGACGGGCCTGTTCCAGGCCATGCCGTCGTACATTTCGGGAACTACGCGAAGGTCCACGCCGTGGGCGCGTGCCTTTCCCAGAACATCCTGGATGATTCCGCGCTCGCATGGTGCGGTGAAGAATATCTCATCCACAAAATGCTTGCGCGCGTGCTGAAAAAGCGTATCCAGCGTGCAAACCACGTCGCCGGATGCTGTCGCGGCGGGCGAACTCGAGCCCGGGAAATCGATGAACCCCTTGAAGGTGTAACCGAGGTGCCGGATGCTCTCCAGATGATGGCGGAGCGCATGAGCCTCGGGCCCGGTGCCCACGATGAGCGCATTGCGAGTGCCCTCGCCGAGGTTGAACCGGCGGTAGAGCATCATGCGGTATGCCAGGCGGCGCAGGCTGAGGGCGAGGGTGACCAGCACCAGTGTGGACAGGACGATGCTTCTTGAAATGTCTTCCGCTTTAACCAGGTAAAGCGTGCCGGTCAGCAGCAGGCCGGAGGTGAAGCATGCCTGCACGCTCAACAACTGCTCATTCAGAAAACTACCCAGGCGCATGGGAGCGTACAGATTCAACCGCCGGCTGGTGACAATAAGCGCAAAACTGAATCCGGCCGCTAAGGCCAGCAGAATGCCCATGGAACGGCCGTAAAACAGCGTGCCGTGCCATAATCCCTTCACCCCCGCCACCGGCCCCACATGCGTATGGTAGAGCGTGACAAGCGTCGCGGCGGCTATGATCGTGACAACGTCCAGAATCATCCACACCGTGGCCGCGCCCTGCCGGCCGCGCGACGGTACTCCGGCTTCTATTCCCGTTAATTCACGGGAAGAAGACACGGAGTCCGAAACTCTTTGCAAGAATTCCGTTGTCGCCATATCAGATCCGGGACCTCAAATGTTCAAGACACCAAATTGAAAGCGCGAACTAACTTCCCACTAAAGAAGATGCGAGCAGCTTAATTGAAGTGCGCATGGCGCGCTGGAGCTAAACGTCGTGAGCGCCTTTTCATGCCGGGCGAACGATCGAGATGCAACCCGCCCGTTCTATGAATCGAGCCTGCCGGCATTGGTTGTGTTCAATACACAACTCTCATCGGGTGTTACCCATCGCTTGTGCTAGTGCTATGTCCATGAGATTTCGTAATCCACTCGGAAGCCATGGGTACCCCAGGTCCCTCGCATTTGGGGACCTGGGAAAGCACGAAATCATCAAGACACGGTGCTAGACAACTAAGCGAATGGACTTGCCTTCATTGCCTCGCAACAACTCGTTGCGTACGCAAGTTCAACCTGTAACTGGTTGAATCTTAAAACAACATAATCGATACCTGACAATGCTAATGGCGGAGATTAGAAAGATCAAAAATAAATCAATTATTCAAACCTGTCGCGTCGGCGTTTTCCCGCGACCGCATCTCCGATCGAAAACTGTTCCAGGTTTAGACTGACCGATAAATAAGCATCGCTCAAAATATCGGATTATTGCAATAAAAATCGTATAGTTTTTTGCTTTCAATGGTTACGATAAGACAAATTGCTCATTCCGAAGGTAACTGATAGGCGTCAAGTATAAGAAATTGCTGAATATGCGGCTCCGTCGACATCTCAAACGCTTTGAACGAATTAAAAAATAGTGCCCGGGCCTGATCCAGGAAGAGCACCTGGTCCGCGAGCCGCCCGGCAAAGCGCGTATCGTGCGTAACCACGATGCTGGTGAATCCAAGCTGGCGCTTGAGACGTTGGATGAGGTCGCCAAGGCGGCGCGCAATGATGGGGTCAACCATGGTGGTGGGCTCGTCGTAGAGCACTATATCGGGTTGCGCGGCCAGCGCGCGGGCAATGGCCACGGCGCGCTTGCGCCCCGTGGAGAGGCTGGAGGGAAAGGCGTCCGCCACGTCTTCGGCGCCCACCTGGCCGATCAATCGCTCCACGATTTGGTCGATCTGATCTTCATCCATTCCGCCCCGTTCGCGCAACGGAAAGGCTATGTTCTCCCGCACGCTCAACGAGTCGAAGAGAGCCCCGTTCTGAAAAACCATGGTGACGCGCTCGCGGATGGCTCGCAGGCCCTCCTCGTCGAGGCCGGTAATCTCCTGGCCCTCGACGCGAATGGAACCCGAGTCCGGCTTCAGAAAGCCCATCAGCAGGCGCAGGGCCACCGACTTGCCCACGCCGCTGCGGCCCAGGATGCAGAGCGTCTGCCCGCGATTCACCGAGAAGCTCACATCCTCCAGAACCGGCCGGTCATCGAATGCGATGCTCACGTGGCTGAAGGCGATGATGGGATCGCTCGGCTCTTCGGCATTCTGCCGGGACCGTGCAAGCTCTCCGGCGCGCGCATCGCCCAGAGTCTCCAGGAACTCCGGATTGGTTGCGGAAGCGAACATGGCCGTGCCATCAGATTACGCGATGAGGGGTGCCCGGTAAGCCGCTGCAAGCTGCAAATCCGCCGGTTCGTTCACATTCAGAAACCAGCGCGCCGCCGGCAATCCGTCCGGATGGGCTACGCGGCCGGATTGAACCGCCAACTCGATTGCAAGCACCATCACCGGTTGACCCAGGCTGGCCGCGGCGGCCTGAAACCCCGCATAGCAGCCTCTGCGCCCGGCTTCGAGTTCGGCCCGCAGCCGCGGCAAGGCAGCCCGGTCCACCACGGCCGGAAAGCTCTGCGCAAATCCGTTGACCGACGGTACGGTGATGGCTGCTCCGGTAATTTGTTCGTGCCGCAGCAGATAAGAGACCAGCGAGGCGGGCAGCAGAGGCAGATCAAGGGGTAGAAATACCGCCCGGCGCGTCGAAGTAGACGCCAGCGCGGAGCAGATGCCGCCCAAAGGTCCCCGGCCGGGTTCGGAGTCCTCGACCATCGGCGCGAAAGCCGCAAGCGATGAGCTTCCGCCGGCAATCGTCCCTGTCAGCTCTGCCTCGCGCAGCACCTTCAAAGCATGGACTACCAGCGGTTTACCGTCGAGCAAGAGCAGCGCCTTCTCCCGGCCCATGCGGCTTGACCGCCCCCCGGCCAGTACGAAGCCCGCGGCGTCCGGCTCCGTCCCTCTGGCCTTTGCCGGGTCAAGGCTGCTGTCGGCAAT
>Ga0326728_10025750_pt1 | contig 10488 bp, 10 predicted proteins | sample MB3enrmetagenome_FD_207602 | JGI IMG/M metagenome (GOLD analysis project Ga0326728, IMG submission 207602) | Lab enriched peat soil microbial communities from McLean, Ithaca, NY, United States - MB31MN | ecosystem: Environmental > Terrestrial > Soil > Wetlands > Peat | place: USA: New York... | reverse complement strand
ACGCTCCAGAACTTCGTCATTCCTCTGGGCGAGGTCAGCAAACCCGTTGCTTGCTTCTGGAGCCCGTCGTCATACCTGTCTAGACTACGACCCCACCGACAGGCTCGGGCAATTAAGTGAACCTGCAACAATAAAAATTATTCGTTTTTTTAAATATGCCTGTTTTAAGAATTTGCGGTCTCGGGAACAAACCGCCTTAGCCTTTGCAGTGAATGCAGTTTCTCTTTGTCGCCGATTTTCGCTGATTGTACTGACTGTTTGAGGATTTGGATTGACTCGTCCATCGCTTTGCGGTCAACTGGGAACGGAACCCCGTCTTTACCTCCATAAGCGAAACTGAATTTCACCGGGTCCTCCCAGCTGGGTTTCTCTCCGTAAACCAGTTCGGCTACGAGAGCTAAACCGCGTACAGTGGCGGCTCCAACGCCTTTTACGCTTAAGAGTTCCTCATAATTGTTGGGTTGGAACTCGTAGACTCGGCTGAGTGTGTCCCAGTTTATGTTGCGGGGCATGTTAAGGCTGGTTAGGGTTTGCTGCCAAGGATCATCTGTTTTAGGTAGCCAATCCTGCAGCGACTTCTGGTTAAGAGGTTTCGCCGTGGACTGGATAAGATTCATGAGTTTGCGGGTTGGTTCCTTTGCTAAATCAACAGAGGCTTTCCTGGCGGCTTCGCTATCTTTCGCCACCATGTTCAAGGCTCTCTCCCGTTTCACGTTGCCGACTATCGCGTTGTGGGGTTCAACAACAAAGTCAGTTACGTTATCGGATAGCCAATGGTAACGTCTTGCTGTTCGGTCTTCCGCGCTCATGCCCTGCTGGATAACCGCCCACTTTTCATCTTTAGTTATTAAAAAGGCGTGGTGATAGAGCTGGTATCCTGCTTGGATGGCTGTGTTGTCTACTTTTGCAGCCATTTTGCTGTTGTAAGTGAGCGTTTTGATTGTTTCTTCTGAAAAACCGAACTTTTCGCCAGCCAAAGCGATGTCGCTTGGCGTTTTCCTTGAGGTTCTGCCTTTTCCTCCGCAAACAGCGATGCCGTGCTCTTCCGGCGACAAGGCGCCTTTGAGGATGCCTGTGACTACGGTGGTTACGCCTGAACTGTGCCAGTCGTAGGCTAAGACGCAGCCGAACGCTTGAAACCAGTACGGGTCAGATAAGCGTTGGATAAATGTCGCTGTGCCCTGCTCCTCAATCATGATGTCGGCTATTTCTTTGGCTAACTTACGCATGCGTACGGTGAGCCATGAAGGTGCCTTTCCACCGTGAAGTGGCAGGTTTGCGACGCCAGTTCTATACATTAATTCACTGGTGGTTGATGGAGTGCTTTGAGATATATGATTTTTTCTTAAAAATAGTTATATTCCCTCTTTATGGAAGATGGCAGGTGCTGGGCTGTTCGGCAAAAAAACTGCTATTGATTTTAGAGATACACGTTTTTATGCGCGATTTAGGATTGAGAAATGTTCCAGCACAAGTTTTTCTGGGTGTTAAAATTCATATCGAAGTAAACGTATCATATTTCGGTAGCGAGGAGAAACACAGGCTATTCCGAAAAGTAAACGATATCGTAAGGGGAGATATTTCGACTGTAAAATAGCTAGGTTAGATATTCTTCTGAGTTTTGAATCCAGCTCATCCACTTTGTTAATATCGTCAACTGCCCATTTGTGCTCCCCACCTGTTGTCTTCTGAAGACGTGATTTTCCCATTTTTATAGCATAAGAATTCATGATGTCAAAGGCAGCTTGACCGCAAGGAAAATAATTGGTTAGTCGATTGAGAAGCTCTTTAACTTCCTTTTCCGCGAGGTACTCAAATACCCCATCAGCAATCATGATTGCCGGCCTATTTTTTGGGGTTTTTTCCAGCCAATCTAACTCGGTTACTGAAGACGCAATCATTTGGTATCCATCTTGATTTGAAAAAAAGTTTTGGCGTTCTTTAATAACTTCGGGGAAATCTACGTCGAACCAGCTAACGGTTGGAGGCGGGTTTATTCTAGATATTCTTGTATCTAAACCGCAGCCAAGATTCATTACAACCGCATTCGGGTTTGATTTAAGAAATTCCTTTATCCATTCATCCAGTTGTTTAGCTCTTACAACCATGACGTTGCCGTTTCCAAAGCCCTTGAGCTTTTCAAAATCATAGTCAATCGTCTTAACTATCTCATCCGCCTTCTCATCATGAAGAATGGGATGTTTAGAACGATTGTCCAAAGCTTTCGCGTACAAAGTAATAAGGAGAGTTTCTTTCTCGCCTGTTAAATGCACTTTGTGTATTTTATTAGGATTTGAGTCCCCCTCACTTTCTGGCAACAAATTTGTTAACCTCTATTCACGCATCAACTTAGCCTGTTAGAACTAAAAAATGTAATGCGCTTAAACCCTAAGGCAACTCTACGGTTCCCGCGACTCGAAGCTTTACACCCTCCAAATACATCATCACAGCTCTATCGTTTGGGCGGTAGACAAGCGGTTTATCAAGTGTTAAGGTTAAAGTCGGCTTTTTAGCGTCACCTGTTTCGGCAACGGCGTCCACTTTAGCGGTGATGAACTGCGTCCAGTGGCCAACGTGCATGACCATTCCCTGCTTTATCGGCGTCTGCCAATACTTAACCAATGAAGCATTCGTTTCCAACTTGGAAGAAGTCTTAATTGAGGGGTCATTTGTTAAAACCGTTCCGCGGTCTAAATCTTCTACTTCAACGTTTTTTAACGCAAGCCCAACACGGTCGCCTTCGCCTGCAATGTCAAATTCGTCGTCGTGCTTTTGGATAGAGCGGACCTGCGCTGTTTTTCCACCTGGAAGAACGTTGAGCATCGCGTGCTTCTGAACGATGCCGTTTGTAACAACCCCTAGTATGACGACTCCAACGCCTTTAACATTAAATGCATGATCCACTGGCACTGTTCCAATTGACTGTTGTCCAACCGGAACCTCAGGAGATTTTTGTTTTGCCGCTTCTGCTAAGAGCTGTTCTCTTAGAAACGTTGGGTCATCTGCAATGAATTCAAATTTTTCCAGGTTTGTTCCTTTTATAAGTGGCTCGATTTTTTCTTTGGGAATGTAGTTTCTCAGGATTATGTAGCCGCTTTTGATGCCTACGCATTGAAGCATTATTAGGCATTCGCCGAAAGCAGCGTTTATCTCATCCACGACGACTATTGCCTTTTTCGATAGAGAAACAGCGTAGAACAGCGGCGCCAGCCTTTCAGGGTACCGTGTGGGTTCAATCATGGTCACTGTGGCTTCACCTTTCTTCAGGTTATAGAAGGTTATGTCTGTTGATGTGCCTTTTTTGCCAAGGTTGCTGCCGTAATCTAAAGCGCCGAGAATGGCGACTGTAATGTTTCCCATAGCATCATTAACCTATAAATCACCGTATTGTGCCTCACCTTAAAGATAAGCGTTATGAAACATTACAGTTTTTGGGAACATCGCAGGAAACCGAAAATGTTGCAGCGGCCTACCGTAAGTGCATGTACGAAAGGTTCTTAAGGTATTGGGTATTCTTCTAAACGGCAAGAAAACGGCAGAACCAAACTGCCAATTCAAGGTAACGACCAGCTTCTTCAAACGAGGCGGTTCGACCAACTGAAAAGATTAAAATAGTCCGATGAAGAGGTGAAAAGGTATGGAAAATATTTACGCAGCGATGCTCCTTCACAAGGCAGGAAAAGAAATAGACGAGGATTCAGTAACAAACGTTCTCAAAGCAGCAGGAATCACGGTTGACCCGATACAGGTAAAAGCATTAGTAGCATCCCTCAGCGAAGTAAACATTGACGAAGCAATTAAAGCCGCACCAACAATGATGGCAGCAGCTCCAGTTGCAGCAGCTCCAGCAGCAGGTGCAGAAGCAAAGCCAGCAGCCGCAGCTCCAGAAGACAAGAAGAAGAAAGCTGAAGAAGAAAAAGCCAAGGAAGAAGCAGCACTAGAAGGATTAGGCGCCCTATTCGGGTAAAAAACTCCCTCTCCTATTTTAAACCAATTTTTCCCAAAAATATTTATTTACAAACTCGGCAATAAAACTTGAAATTTGTTATTGGATAGGTAAACTTTACTCTTTAGATGCCATGAGCGTTCCTTAGCAACAGGCATTTTGGAAAGCTTGCTTCTTTCGCTAAGTAATTTCCAAGCTATGACAAGTACCCAACCGCTAATAATCACCACAGTTCTGGAGAAACCCTCGATGTTTCGTCCAACGATTGATTGAAGCCAAGCCAAAAGTTGGCGGCGAAGTCCTGGATTTCATCGTCAAACAAGGAGAACAGAAAAAATCTCCCCGCCATAGCTCAAAAATCTTAAATTTACATAATACAGCATTATGCCTTTAGATTTGGATTGAGGCCTTTGAGTAAACGCATCCCACCTGATGAGCTAAGAGGAACACCTGAGTTTAGCCAATTTTTTACCCACTTAGACAAAAACGGTGAAACTTACAAGCGGATAAAAAACTGCTTAGATGCTCTCCGTGAAGACATTTGTGCGGGAACCAAAGTTCAAAAGGACAGGTTTCCAAAATACTATATTGAAAAGTATGGAATCACAAACTTATATAGAAAAGAAATAGGAGATTGCCGATTATCCTATACGGTGATTGCGGAAAATTCTAAAAAAATTGTATGTGTTCTGGAGTACTTCCCAACGCACAAAGAGTATAATGAAAGATTCGGGTACAGATCTTAATTTAGAGTTTTACACTCGTTTCCAATAATTGTTTCAGTTTGGGGTTGTCTGGAAATATCCAGACTATTTTCCTACGATTAAGCATTATTTTATTTGAACATTCAAGATAGTCAAGGATGCGATTGAAGGTGGGATATTGAATTCTTTTAGGCAAGCTCATCCAAAGTTCCTTTTTTGTTTTATATGATCCACTCTCTTTAATTGCATTTTCCACCATCAATATTGTGTCAAGACGCGGAGCGTGACTTTTTTGAGCCATTTTATTCTTCACCTTCTATCTTGCCCAACACAATAGTTATACAAACTTATATAATTTTTGTTTACTTTTCCCTTTTTTGACTTTCAGAGTGGCAGAAAAGACTATGAGGGCGCAACAACCTCATTATCTTATAGTAAATGAGACAGCCGTTGACGGGCGTTTTATTCGGGTAAATTAGCCTCTCTTTTATTTTTAACCAATTTTTCCCAAAAAATGTTTATTTAACTAAATTATCGCTTGAAACTGAGTCCTTACTTGGTTGCTCAGCGACCGGTTGCACTAGAGCATGTTTCCTTCTTTCGAACAATAATTTGACTGCTATTACAGGCGCCCAACCGTTAAGAATTATTAGAGTTGCGGGAAAACCAGTTAGCGTATGTCCTAGAATTGGGGAAAGCCAAGCTAAAATGCCACGTAGGTCAGCTTCCCAGATGCCGAAGACAACTGCTATGGCAATTATGGATATAAGGGCGGTTTTTCTGCCGAATTTGTTGAAGGTTTGGACGGCCAGAACTCCTGCAAAGAAAAAGTCGCCTAAACCAAGCCCATTAGCTAGAATAGCACCTGATGACGAAAAAATAAGGGGGATATTTGGCAGAATAACCAGCACTGGAAGGCCAAGACCTGTGAATGTGTTTGCGGCGGCAACCATCGGTCCGCTAAAGACCAGTATTATATCCATTGTGGTGAGGAGTACAGCGAAGAGACCGACTGTTTTCCAGCTAAACAGTGGGCTAAGATAGAGAATTATCAGAACAGCAAACGTTAACCCGAAGATGTCCATAAGAAATGGAGACCACACTGCTGAAGTACCTGGATTGTGGATAATATTAAAGAATACGAATAATAGCACAAATAATGCTGCCGGCTGAGCAGCCACATACCATCGTGACTTAGAAGACATCTTTATTTGCTCATAAACTACAGCGCCAAAACAAAAGATTGCGAAACCAAAAAACGCCGCTACTCTATAAACGGTAAAGCTATCTTGAAGTGGAGCTAAAAGGCAAGCAGACCCCGCAACTAAGCCTGCAACGCCGAAGCCTACAGAAAGCAACTGTGCTCTTCCTTTTGGGAGGTTAGAGAACACGTATGAAAACGTGAAAAGCAACACTGTGTATGATGAGAGAAAGAATATAAGAAGGACGTTTTGGAACACTGCACCTGGATTAATTAAAGAAGTGTAAGCTATAGCAGAAATTATAATCGCCATAAAGGCAACGAGAAGAATTATGTCCCTTGTCTGGAACTCTTTTTCCTCAACAGTTGACTGCAGTTTTCCTGCTGCGCGTTTGTTTAAAAACATAGCAATAACGACAACCATAAACAACGCGGTCGGCATTGCAACGTCAAGATACAGCATAGAGAGCCAAATAATCAAACCATACATTTATTTCTTTAGCTAAAAATTAAAGAAACACCCCGATGCTTTCAGAAGCTACCAAAGGTAAGGATGATTCAATTTTACTATTAGTTTTCGTTAGTTAAATTGGGGAGAGGGGTAGATTTGTTGTCGCTATTGAAATGCATGTAAAAGTGATCTATTAGTGGTTAAATTGAACGTTCAAAATGGCTAATGAAGCCAAAAGCGCCTCTTCTGTTCTAACTGTCGCTGTTCCCTGCTCAGGAATCATGTTTACAACAAAATCAACAATCGCCTCAAGCCTCGCACCTTCCTCTTTGGCAATCTCATGCAAACCACGCGATGGAGCACCAAAAGCCACTAAAATATGCTGGCTACGGCTCCATTTTTGCCCTATCTGACCTGCAACATCCATGAATTTATCGCCAATCCTTGCGGTAGCAATAATCAAATCAAACCCGCCGTCTCTCGCAAGTTTATCGAAAGATCGTTTTTCCACACGAACCTTGAAACCCCAATAAAACGGAACGCTCTCTCGATTTACAGTTTGAACTTCAAGTCGTTCGCCAACTTTGACAACCTGCAAAGTTAAGCGGTCACCCTCAGCGAACTGTTTTTCCCTCAAAAGTGCCGGCTGATCAACGCCGATGTCTACAAGCAAGCCCTCTTTAGCTTGAGATAAAACTAAGCCTTCACGGTATTCGCCAACCTTCAAATCCCGAGTTTTACCGCTCACAGGATGATGAGGCGTACGCAAGGGAGGCAAAATCCCAGCAAATTGCAAACTGAGCTCAAGTTTAAAGAGTCTTTTGCGAAGATACTGAGGCGTCTCCAAGTAACTTAGCAACAGCGAAATAAAATCCAAGTCTCTTACCTGATTGGCTTTAGGGTTGTCCGGGTAAACTATGATTTCATCCACCCTGAAAATCGCCGCTGCCCTTCCAATCAAGCCGATTTTTGATGTTTTCTCCCGCAAATGAGGCGTGTCGGAGATTACGGATGCTGGAATGGCGATTGCAAGTTTCTTTTTATCCATGACGCTTTTTGCTTCCTGCGCTAGGTCAAAGTTTTTTCTGCGTTGAGCTTAAAAGTGGGAGATGAGATATAAAAGTGCGGGTTATTGGAGGATTCAAAAATGAAGACACCAATTTTAGATGAGCCTGAAAAAATTAAAGCTGTTGATAAGAGCAACATGATTAATTTTTGTTTGAACTCAGCTAAACTTTACGATAAAGCAGCTAAATTAACTCAGAAAATCCAATTAAACTACCCCAAGCCAGACAACATTATTGTTGCTGGAATGGGCGGCTCAGGAATCGGCGGCGACCTACTGAAGGATTGGGCAAGAAACAAAGCAACTGTGACCATTGAAGTTAACCGCGAATACCAGCTTCCTGCATATGCCGGCAAGAGAAGCCTCGTGTTAATAACCAGCTATTCAGGCGACACAGAAGAATCCCTAGGCGCTTTTCTTGACGCATTAAGACGGAAATGCATGATTTACTGCGTAAGCAGCGGCGGCGCCCTGCTGGAGAACGCGGAAAAACTCAATATACCGTATCTGCGTGTTCCGGGCGGTATGCCTCCTCGTGCTGCGCTTCCCTACCTGTTTGTTCCCCTGTTATTGGGCGTGGAGAAAATGGGGTTAGTTTCAGGCGCCTCTGAAGAACTATCTGAAGCCATAGCACTTCTTGAAAAAGTTGGCAAGGATAACTCGCCTGAGAAGCCAACTAAAGAAAACTTTTCCAAAACCTTAGCCCTAAACATCGGCCAAACCGCTCCCGTGATTTATGGCTTTGGCTTTTACCGCAGTGTAGCGGAGCGTTTTAAGACGCAGTTCAATGAGAACAGCAAGATTCCTGCTAAATGGGAGGTTTTCTCAGAGCTTAACCATAATGAGGTTGTGGGTTGGGAGAGGGCTGGTGAACTTGGCAAATGCTTCTCTGCAATTTTCATCAGAGACAAAGAGGAGCCGACTGAAATTCACAGCAGAATTGAGATTACAAAAGAGCTGGTGGGTAAAGCTGGCGTGGGATTGTTTGAAGTAACTGCTCAAGGCAAAAGCCCGTTAGCGAAGATGCTGTCGACCATTTGCATCGGCGATTTCACAAGCATCTACTTGGCGCTTCTGCATGGTGTAGACCCGACCCCTGTAGAAACGATTAACTACCTGAAAGACACACTAAAACAAAACGGGTTCAGAGAGAAAATAATAAGTGATTTAGCAAAGCTTTAGCCGTCTGCTTCGCTTGACCCGTTCACCATTTTTCTCGGTGAACCATCTCTTCCAGCGGTTTTCTCTTAGATGCCCTAACGAATTCTTGCACTGTTTTGCTTCTCTGACTCATCGGCGCAGGGTACCCCAGAGGAGTCAAAGCAACGACCCTGACATTGGCTGGTATCTCCAAAACTTTCTTGACTTTTGCCTCGTCGAATCCGCCTATCCAGCAGGTTCCAAGCCCCAGGTCCGTTGCCGCCAAAATAAGGTGCTGCATCGATATGCCTACGTCAACTAAGTAGTAATCCATGTTGTTGTGTGAACCGGAGTCCTTAGGATCGATGCATGCGGCTAGAAGGACGGGTGCCTCGCTTAGCCAACTAGTGAACCCGAGGGCTATCTCGTTAATCGTAGCTTTGTTTTTTACGACAACGTATTTGCAGCCTTGCTTGTTGGCCCACGAAGGCGCCAGCCTTGCAGCCCCCAAAATTTTCATCAACTTTTCTTCCTCAACCGCTTTGCCTAAAAAGTCCCGGACGCTTTTTCGTGAAGTTATAACATCCATGAATTCCATGCAGTGACACCCCAGTCACTTTGGCAAACGCTTCCTAATATGAGTATCCCAAAAGGACCCCGCGAGAAAAAATGCGCCTTAAGGGTTTACGCGACGAACTTTGCGAATTCTTTTTCTGCAACATCAAGCGGAACAATCTTAGGCGGACGCTTAAAGCCGTAAGCGCAGATAGGCTCCAACGCGCCGCTGAGCTTCTTGCCTATCGCAAGCTTCATTGCGCGGACGACGTCGAAGAGCACGCTTCCAGCGTTGGGCGCGTCTACGGTTTGGAATTTGAGGTCAATCTTCATGGGTGCATTGCAGAAGTAGACGCCGCTTATCCAGAAGTAACTGTCACGCTTGTTCTGCAGGAAATCCACGTAATCCGTGGAGCCAGCCACTATCTCAGCCTTGTAAGGTAATGAAGCAGCTACTGACTCAGTTTTAATTTGGCGTTTAGCATCACGCGTGCGGTCCAAAGTGTCAACAGATTCGGTTCCTCCGCCGACATCAAGCTGATAAGTCTCATCTATTCTTACTCCACTATCAGAAAGCAGCTTAAGCAACGTTTTGTGCAAAGAAGTTGAGCCCACCTGATCCACCAAGTCGTCGCCGACAAGCGGAAGCTTTGCATCAGCAAACCGTTTAGCCCACGCAGCATCGCTGGCAATGAAGTTCGGCGTTGCATTGACAAAAGCGCATCCTGCCGCTAAGGCTTGTTCAGCATACCATTGCGAAGCTTTTGCAGCTCCGCTGGGAAGCAAATTAACCATTACTTCAGCACCCGCGTCCTTGAGAACCTTAGCAACATCTGAGTCGGGTGCATTGCTAACTTGAATAATGGCTTTCGTTGATTTTCCAAGACCGTCAAGCAATGGTCCCTTGTTGACTTTAACACCTGTAGAAGGCACATCAGAAACCTTTGGCGCATTATTGGGAACAGCAAAAATCGCTTCTGAGAGGTCTTTTCCAACCTTGGGCTCATCAACATCAAAGGCCGCGACTACCTCTATGTCTTTTGGGCTTAAACCTGCCAAAACTGGGTTACGCAGTCCAATGCAATCTTCCGGTTTCTTAAGTTTCCCATAGTATTGTAAGCCTTGGATGAAGGCTGAGGCGCAGTTTCCAACACCGATTAATGCAACTTTTACTTTAGGCAAATGTGGCACCTTGCTTGGCTTCTTTATTTGCGATTGCATTATAAAAAGCTACGCTGTCATTAATACTAGAAAAAAATGCTCATTGCAAGCCTTTGGATCTTTCGGCTTTCTTTTCACAAGTCTATAAGAAACGCTTATTAAACGACGCGGATTAAAGTTTAGAAGCCAGATGCTTTGGGCGGGTAGATCAGTCTGGCATGATCGCCACGTTGGCATCGTGGAGGTCCCGGGTTCAAATCCCGG
>Ga0326728_10025749_pt1 | contig 10489 bp, 11 predicted proteins | sample MB3enrmetagenome_FD_207602 | JGI IMG/M metagenome (GOLD analysis project Ga0326728, IMG submission 207602) | Lab enriched peat soil microbial communities from McLean, Ithaca, NY, United States - MB31MN | ecosystem: Environmental > Terrestrial > Soil > Wetlands > Peat | place: USA: New York... | reverse complement strand
GATCTGGCAGCTATTTGCATTCGCTGGCTCTCGAAGACGTAATGGGCTTCCAAGCTTCTGACCACGGAATCCACAGCCACGTGAGTTTCGTCCACTCCGGCCCTACGAGCAATAGAGCGGGCGAAGATCGCTCGGTGCTGTGCTTCATCGAGGGGGCCTTCAGAGCGCCAGTCATTCAGGAGGGCGGAGAAGTTGTTTGCGGCTTCGTCCTTTGCCTGGTCGAGTAAAGTCCGCATCGCCTCGCCATCCTCGTGCAACTCCTCTGGCGTTGCGGCATTCAGCACGTTGACCACGGCATTATTGAGCGCCGGAGTGATCGTGTCTTCGCCTGGGGGAAGATTGAAGACGGCAATCCTAAACAGGTCGTCTGACCACGGAAGCAGTCCGGTCCTTTCCGGATTGTGGACATGTGGAAGTGCGTGAATGGCGGCACATGCTTCCGCTGCCCCCGGCGTCCCGAGCTGGGAAAGTAGTTCCATGAGGGCGAGGGGCGCCAGAAGCAGCTCAACCTGGATATCTGCCGGCACACTGGAACTGGCGAACGCAGTCCCGAAGTATCGGAGTACATTCGTGTCGGTATAGATCATAGGCATAGCCCTTCTCGTCATCACGCGGCCCCAAGTGTAGTCGGAAAACGTACCAATCTCAAGCGTCCATGGCGGGCGTCCATGGCGGGCGACTCCGCCAAATTGGTCACGGAGCAAGACTGGTGATCCTCTAGGCCAGACTGCCCACTCTAACGTCGTCCTCGGCGCCGGGGTGGGGTAGTCTCTAATCCTTACCTCCACCCCAGCGCGCCGAACCCGGGCAGCGTCGGCACCCGGTGCGGCAGCCGCCCCAAGTGCTCCCGAGCTCGGCCCGTCCGCTGCGACTCGATCTCGACTACGCCCAGCCTTCCCGTCAGGTAAGGGCGATAACTGCTCAAGAACGAAACTTCCGCCGCGTGCCCCTCTTGCGCGTCGTGTGGCAGGCTTCTGATGTCGCACTTGCAGAAGAATGGACAGCAGCTTTATGCAGGTCTTCGTCCGCGCCTTGTTAACGCGCAAGGCACTTCCGCGCTGCGTGCTTAGGAGATAATCTGCTGTCGCTTGTGTGCGAAAATACGGCCGGGGGTACTGGCATCAAAACGAAGAACCATTACGTCCCTTCTGTCTACCTCAAGAACTTCGCTAACCGGCAGGGCAAGGTATCGGTGTATCGCCTGCTTGTGGCGCACCCAAGTGTCCGGCGGTGGCAGCGGCTGTCGCCGCGCGGAATCGCTTATCATTCACACCTTTATACGCGAATCGTATCCGGGACGGAGTCAGACGAAGTTGAGGAGTGGTTTGGTCGGGAGTTCGAGACGCCAGCCGAAGAGGCGCTTGAGAGGGCAACACACGATCGGCGTCTGACGCCTGCCCACTGGGCGTCACTCATCCGCTTTGCCGCCGCGCAAGATGTCCGAACACCGGCACGGCTGATGGAAGAGATGGCCGAATGGCCGAAAACAATTCCGCCCCTGCTTGACCGCGTGCTTCGGGGTTCTGCCGCGAAGCTTGAACAGGCAAAGCGGTCAGGAATTCCCATTCAGGCTTCCCCCATGCCCTTCAGCGAGTACGTGCCCCTGCGACTCCACAAAGAGGTGGGACCGGGCGAAGCGATGGGCCAGCTCCGCCTCGAGACTGTGGCCGGCCGAGGCCTCTGGCTTTTTGGTCTAAGGCACTTACTCACGAGTACTATAAAGGTCCTTTTGGAGCATCACTGGACGATCATACAACCGCACAATGATTTCACTTGGTTTACCAGCGACGACCCGGTAATAAAGTTGAACTTTAACAGCCCGACCGAGTACGACTTGAAAGGCGGCTGGGGTTCGAAACGGACGGAGATATTGTTGCCCCTCGGGCCAAAGCATCTACTGTACGCGCAAGTCGGGCTTCGCCCACCCGCGCGGGGAACGACGCTGCGGTTTGAACACACGCTGATACTCCGAAGGATCATCGCCGAGCACGCACATCGGATGATCTTTGCGGCGGAGCCGTCGCCCGACGTGACAGAGTTTCGCCCCCGCCTTGTTGATTCAGACCTCGTTCGTAGCGAGCGTGAGCAATGGCAGAGGTGGCACCGGGAGCAGATGAGCGCGGAACAGGCGCTGGCAGGAAATCGGCAAGACGTTTCGGCCAAGACCGATTGAGGCGAGGTTCATGACAAGCCCCGGGCGTAACGGGTCATCCTGACCCGCCCCATCTTTTCCCGAAGCGAGCATTTTTCTTGGCCAGTCCAGACAGGCAGACCAGGAACGGCGGCAACGCATGAATCTCCCCGGCCTGCCGCGCGTCCGTGAATCTCATCCCGACAAACACTTGAGCTCTGCCATTCCCCCGGGCTACCCGACGCCTTTTCCGGCGGACGTTGCCGCTGCCTTATCCTCGCCCGCGAGCCGCATTATCTTCGCGAACAGGGCAGCCAATAGCTCATATGCTCCAAGGCCGAGGACTATTGCCATTGTCCCTTCGATGACGGTGGCGCCGAAACGTGGCGAGAGCATGAATCGATCAAATCGTTGCGTCTGGTCCTGGATGAATGCGTAGCGCCCACGGAGACTCCAAGTCATATAGTCGTGGTGCATGTAAAGCCCAAACAGAACTCCAGACGACACTGCTGCGGCGAGTCGTGACGTCGAAATCCTCACGCAGTTTTCTCCGCGCTCGAGGGCGTGGAGGCGCCCAGCCCCGGGCCCAGCGGCGAGAAGGGTCTCCCTCGCGAGCGCCCCAATTCTCCTGGTTTCGCGTCGCTGCCGCAAGTGCCTTCGCCGGAAACGCTTCGCCGCAGGGCTCTATTGGCGCCTTGGCAAGCCCACAAAGGGCCCGCCGGCGCGGACGCCTAGTGTCACTTGGTTTTGCCTCCGCGGGCAAGCCGGTCCCCTCTTCAGCCGCCAGATCCCTGGAGAATGCCATCGGGTCGAGGCTCTTGGCGAGATTCTGCCGCCCCTTACGGGGCTTGCCCCCAATTTATGGCCGCTAACCCCGGGTTCCGCTGCGCTACGCGCCGCTCCACCCGGGGCTACTATCTGCCGCGCCTACGGCGCTCGGCATGTAGCTCCCTGTTTCCGTTACGTTCTCACACAACAACCAGGGCGCGGTGTGTGAGGCCAAGTGACGTTAGGCGCGGACGCCGGCGCTACGTTTTTCGGCGAGCGTGGTCGAAGGGATTGCTTTTCCTTCCCGAAAACCGTCTAATATTGCCGCTAATCAATCAGGGAAAACCGGGCAATAGTTAAAGACGGAAAGGAAGCATGAAAGGCTTGGCTTGGGATGCCCCATGGAGGGCGCGCATTGCCCGCAGGCGCTGGGTTCGCTTCCGCGAAGGTCCGCCGGTGTTTCCTGCCTTTGCCCTAGAGGAATTCATTCGATGAAAAACAAGAATAGAAGACTGCTGGTGCTGGTGCTGTTCGTTGCTGGGACTTCCGCTCTGGCGTCGGCGGCCGGACGCGATTGTGCGTCGATGATGAGCGCGCAGGCCGCCGGCGTAACTATACAGAAAGCGGAGCAGATGCCGGCCCTGCCCGTGGGCAGTTCGATCAATGCCGGGATGGCCCCGATCAAGCTCGAAGTGGCGTTGCCGTCCTACTGCCGGTTGGACGGAATCGTCGACCCGCGTAAGGGCGTCAATGGCGTAGCCTACGGCATCGGCTTTGCCCTGGCGTTACCCGACAACTGGAATGGGAGATTCTACCTCCAGGGCGGCGGCGGGCTGAACGGGAGCGTCGGAATGCCGCTGGGCGCCCAGGCCGCGGGCAACGATCCCGCGCTGGCTCGCGGCTACGCCGTGGTCGCAATGGACAGCGGACATCAGGGACGAGGACCCTTCGATGCCGGCTTCCTGGCGGACCAGAAGGCCGCGCTCGACTTCTACTACCTCGCGGTGGGCCGCATCACCGTGGTGGCCAAGGACCTGGTGGCACAGTATTACGGCAAGCCGGCGGAGCATTCGTATTTCTCCGGCTGTTCGACCGGGGGACGCGAGGGCATGGTCCTTACGCAGCGCTACCCGGAGTATTTCGATGGCGTTATTGTGGGGGATCCCGCCATGCGCGCCGATTACTCCAACCTGGCGCTGGCGTACATCGGAGACGTGTTCGGCCAGGCCGCGCCGCAGGATGCCGCGGGAAAGCCGGACCCCGCAAAGCTGTTCAGCGATGCGGACAAGAAGCTGATCCGGAGCTCGCTTCTGGACGCCTGCGACGCAAAGGACGGATTGAAGGACGGCATGATCTTCAATCCACTGGCCTGCGACTACGACCCCGCGGTTCTGACCTGCAAAGGCGGGAAAACCGCCACGTGCCTTACCGCGCCGCAGGTGAAGGCATTGAAGACGGCGCTCGCCGGCCCCAAGGACGCGTTTGGCAACGATATTTATGTGCCCTTCCCGTATGACGTGGGCATTGCGGACACCGGCGGCTTCTTGCCGGGATTGCTGGCCGGTCCCCGGATTCCGGTAGCCGCTCCGGGAGGCGGCGGGAAATTCGACGCCGCGCGCCTGGCCGCCCAGATGGATCGCAATGCGGGCCTGGAAGACAGTCTCTGGACCAATCTGACGACCTTTGCCGCGCACAGAAAGGTGATCTACTACCACGGCGCGAGCGATCCCTGGTTTTCCCCGCTCGACACGTTTACCTATTACAAGAAGATGGCGGCCGACACCGGCGGCGAAGAGAAAGCCCGCGCCTGGTCGCGGTTCTATTTTGTTCCGGGCATGGGACACTGCAGTGGCGGAACCGCCACGCTCGACAGCTTCGATATGCTGGGCGCGATCACGGATTGGGTGGAGAAGGGCATCGCTCCCGAAGGCGTAATGGCGACCGGCCGCTCGCTGCCGGGCCGTTCGCGTCCCCTGTGCCCGTATCCCACCCACACGCAGTACAAGGGCCAGGGAGATCCCCAGGACGCCAGCAACTTCACGTGCACGCGGTAAATCGACAGAACGGTTGGCAATGGGCCGGGCAATTCGCAGAAACGCAGCCGGTTTCGCGGGGCGCGGACCAAAATCCGCGCTTTCCCACAGACGGTCCCTCCCGCAAGGGAGGGCGGGAAAGTAGCCCGGGATGGAGGCGTAGCGGCGCGGTTTTTGCGCCGTTACGCCGGAATCCCGGGTGGCAGAAGATCGTGGGTCTGAGACCCGAAGGGACGATTGATCAGCCCCAAAGATACCGGGGACCGTATTCGATCTCGTGTTTCTTCAGAAACGTCAGATACTCGGTCTGAAAATCAAAGCGGCGGTGGTGCTCCTCCTGGCGGAGAATGTAATCGACGGTGTCCGCCACCTGCGACTTGCCGATGGAAAACGCTCCATAGCCCTCCTGCCACTCAAAGCTCTGCCGGGAACGTTCCGCTCCCAGCCAGAGCGAGGAGCCCGCCTTGACCACCTGGACAGCCTTGGCAAAGGAGATTGTGGCCGGCAGGGAAAGGAGCATGTGGCTATGATCGTCCGTACCGCCTATCGCCAGCGCCTTCATACCTTCGGCCCGTGCGACACCGCCCATATACGCCCACAAATCGGCTCTAATTTCGGCGGCGATCAGACGCCGACGCTCCTTGGTCGAGAACACGTAGTGAATAAGCACCGAATAACAGGTGTGCGCCATATGCCGAGGAATTCTACTCCCCTTTTGCCAACGTGGGTGGAAGGGGACCTCAATCGTCCCTTCGGGACTCAGGCGGGCCATTCCCGGCACCCCGGGATTCCGGCGGCGGGGCGCAAAAAACGCGCGCCCCACCGCCTCCATCCCGGGCTACTCTCTTGCCCTCCCTTACGGGAGGGGCTGGAGCTTGCACATTTTCATATCGCTGCCGGCGGACCTGTAAGGGCACAAGGGGAAAGCGTCGGACGTTTGCCCGACGAATCGCGCTGCCTTGCGGGGGCGCGAAGAACCTCTCCGGCCTGAGGCGGAGCCTCGACGGACTACTGGAGTTCCCAACTGCTGCCGCCGTCATGGGTGAGATATCTTCGCCCCGCTTCGGTGGCGATGGCGCCTTCACTCGGGTTGCTGAACTGAATGGCAACGATGGTTTCGGAGGCGGGAAAGGAAACGCGGCTCCAGTTGGTTCCGCTGTCGCGGGAGCGATAGAGAACCCCGGCTGCGCCGCCCGCCCACACTTCGTTGGCGATCGCGGCTACTGCCCGGAAACTCACATTTTCGGCCACCTGGACGGCCTGGGGACTGCCTCCCGGCAGGGTGCGAACCAGCATGCCCTGCGGATTGAGGCTCCAGACGGGAGCGGCTGCTTTGGCCAGGGCGCGCGGCGCCGCCACGACGTTTCTCTAGCGGTCCACAAAGCTCTGCGCCAGAACCGCCCGCAGCCATCCCTCCAGCGAGCCTCGGCCCGTATAGTACGACAGTTTGGAGAGGCGTTGTTCCCCCCGCATTTTGAGGCCGTAGAGATCGGCGTAAACCGAGTCGGCCAGTTCGCGCGCCAACGCTTCCCGGCCGGCGATGGACATGGCCATCTCGTACAACCGGGCACGATAACGGGTGAGAAACACTTCCCAGGCCCGCTCGTGGCCGGCCGCACAAGCGCTGCACAGCACCAGCTCTTCCAGATGCAGCGATTGGCAAAACGTCTCGGCTTCTTCCGGCGAGACGTTGGCCGGCAGGTACTTGGCCGCCACTTGTTGCAAGACATCGCCAAATTCAGACTCCCCCAGCCCGTACGCCTGCGCTCCGCTCCTGGCGTACAGCTTAAGCCTGAGGGAAGCTGCCCGGCTGCCGGGTTGTAGCGAGCAATTCATGCTGCCGAAAATGCGGGTCCGTACATGCTAAACCGCGGAAACATACCAAGTTTCGGCGATGCTATCAAATTCCCTGCAAGGAACGTAGCGCCCTCCGTTCGTACCCCGAGCAACGTCCGGCAGGCGCCCGTCGCACGGCAGGCTGCCGGGACGTCTGGCAGAGGAGGACAAAATGTATCGCATAGTGATTGCCGCTCTGGTATTCCTTACCCTGGTGGCTACCCCCCAGCTATCCACAGCCGGCCAGGGGACGCCATCGTACCAGGTTCTCCCCCCGCTTCAGCAAGGGAACCAGACTATTTACCCCGTTATCGCCGCATCTGCACACGACACCACCCAATTCCTGACGCTCGATGAAGGGCTGCGCTCCGGCGAAGTGGAGATAACCGAGGCCGGCCGATTCGCGCAACCCATGATACGCCGCCCGGGGCCGCGGCCCGCTCCCATCACCCCTGGGTCCGCCGAGGTGAACCGGTTGGTGTTGCTGAATCGCTCCACCCGTCCCTTGCTGTTGCTGGCCGGGGAAATCGTCACCGGAGGAAAGCAGGATCGGGTGGTGGGAACGGACCGCATTGTTCCTCCGCAGAGCGACCCCGTCGATTTAGCTGTCTTTTGCGTCGAACCGGGGCGGTGGACGGGAAGCACCAGCAGTTTTGAGAGCTTTTCCGCCCAGATGGTGCAGCCCAGCATCCGCAACCAAGCTATGGCGAAGCGTGACCAAAGCCAGGTGTGGGCCGAGGTTCGAAAGTCCAATGCCGCCATCGGAGGGTCTCTGGCAAGCGGAGGTGTGACCTCCTATGCCGGGAACATGAGCTCTCTCGAGGCCAAAGCGCAAGTCGACAAGGTCGCGGCTCCCATCAGCCGCTCCTACGAGAACCTGCTGGGCCAACTGAAGGATCACAAGGCGGTCGGTGTAGTCGTCGCCATCAATGGCCAACTGGAGTGGGCCGACCTGTTTGCCAGCGAAGCCCTGCTGCAGAAGTATTGGAACAAGCTGGTGCGCTCGTATGCGGCTGAGTCCCTCACCAACTCCGGACCAGCCGTTCAACCCCAGCACGCCAAAGGCGGGCGTGCCGGGGACCCCGCCGCGCCGGGGGCTGCCGAGGCGCAGCAATTCCTGAACGCCGTGCGCGGGGAGCGGGAAGTAAGTCAGACGGAGACGGGAGTCTATCGCCAGACCGAAGTGCAAGGCCAGGGCTGGAAGGTGTTTCGGCTGACCTCATTGCTCCCCGGCGCCGACTTCGACGTGCATGTCGCCAAGATGACCACTGCTCCCGTGGCTCAACCCCTTGGCCTGATACGCCGCTAGCCGGCGGAGTAAATGCCGATGTGATACTCCGCTGCTGTGGGCCCGGTTTCGCGATGTCACCCTGAGCGGAGCGGCCACCCTGGGCCGCGGAGCGAAGGGTCCCGAATGAAGGCGTAGCGGCGCGCGGTTTTTGCGCCGCTACGCCGGAATCCCGGGTGGCATGTCTATCCGGCCGCGCCTAAAGTAATTTGCTGAACGAGGTTGCTCACGCCTACAATAAGTATGGCAATTGGAGGATACTGCGGCGGTTCCGTTCGTCTCGAGAACGAGGCGAGAGCCGCAGCAAATTGATATGGACCGATACGACGGTGCATATCGATTTACACCAGAATGGCTGTTTGCCTTGGAAGCGATCCTGTACCGTGTAACCGGTATCCCGGAAAACGGTATCGGGGACTCTCTGCAATGCAGTGACTTTGACCCCTTCTGATCGTGGTTCCCCTTGGCAGCTATCCGGTCGTAGTGTGTTCGCGTGCCGGCAAGAACGATGGCGCCCGATCCCGGGTGCTCCATCTAGTGGATTTGCCGGCTAACGAACCGCGTCCGACTTTCGCGTCCGGCAAGGCACTGGACGCATCGACCCGCCTGAAAACGACATAATAACGAAATAATTAAGGAGAAAAACATGAAATCCATGAACCGGACCGCACTCTTATCGATCATCGGGCTGCTGCTTCTGTTTGTCCCTGCGTTTGCGGCCTCGAAAAATCAGAATCAGACTACTTTTACCCTGGAAGCTGCGGCGAAGCTTGCCGGGATTCAATTGGCGGGAGGCGAATACGCGTTGCGGTGGGAAGGTCAGGGCGACAATGCGAAGATTACCGTACTCCGAAACGACAAGGTAATCGGCACGGGGATGGGCTCGGTCGTGGACGCGGCCAATCCCGTCAGCAGCGCCACCCTGTATGTCCGTCCCGGCGCCGATGGGTCCCCAACGGTGGTCCGGATTGAGTTGCCCAAAAAGACGCTGGACTTTCAAGCGACTGCGGCCGCCGCCGCGAAAAAATAGGAGAGACACTGGGGAGCCGCTAGGGCTCCCCAAATCCCGCTATCCCCCGCGTTCTCCCGCCTCCGCGACAGAAAGCGCGGGTTCAGCGCCTCCGGCTGCGTCGCCGGGGAAAGAGATCCCCCGTCGGCGGCCGGAATCGTGACAAAAGTCATTGTTCAGGGTGGAGCGCACTTGGCATAGTAACTGCGTGATGGCATGCCACAACGCTCTACAGTAGTCCGGGCTTACGCGCACCCAATTGCGGCGATTGCGCCGAGGAAGAGACTCGTACGAAAGACTGAGCGCGACTACTCTCAGGCCTTACGGCATGGTTCCCAGATTGCCTTTCTGCTCCTCAATGCCTGGTTGGGCGCCACGTTCTTCCGGTGGGTCCGGCAGTTCGAAACCGGAATCCCGAAGTGTACGGGATGTCTGGAATGTGTCGCCATCTGCCCGGCGCAGGATGCCCTGCAGATGTCATTCCCGCGGCTGGGAAAAAAGTATCCCGCATCGCTTCCCGCGTGGGCCCTGGCTGCTGGAATAGCCATTCTGTTCTTCGGCATGGTCACCTATGCGAAGGTCACCGGACACTGGGAGAGCCGGGTGTCCCCCGACACTTACCGGGAACTGATCCCTCATGCCGGACAGGCGACCCATCCGATGCCATAACTCGATCTCGTGCCCCGTGGAATTGGGCCGGCCTCCTCGCCGAGACCATACGAGCAGCCAACTCTGCGATCTTCTGCGCTGGCGACCTGGGATCGCCGCCGGCAAGAATAATGTCGTCCACTACGCCGAGCAGTCCGCGGAAGATCAGGGTGGCCGACAATAGAGAATTCTCCACAGACCAGACGCCCGCAGACGCGCCTTCGGTTAGCAGGGAAACGAAGTTGTCCATGAAGGAGGAGCCGGTAGCAGTCCAGCGCGCCGGCTCGTTCGCCCCGCCGAAGACGATATCGTGCAGCGGACCCATGTCGGCGTGCGCGTCGACTGCGGCCCTGACCCACGTGTTCAGGCGAAGCCAGTGCTTGTCCTTCGGGCAACGGTCGACGGCGTTGGCCACCTGCTCTCCGAAGCGGGCGATCACGTCTTCGCGCAGCGCCGCCAGAAGCGCTGCCTTACTCTCGAAGTGGTGATAGAACGTGCCCTTGGCTATACCTGCCCGGCCGATAATGTCGTCAACGGTCGTGGCGTCCACTCCCTTTTGCACGAACAGCGTCGCCGCCGAATCCAACAGGCTGCGGACGCGCAGTTGGCCACGGCGCTGGGGCTTGCGCCGCGTATAGCCGGGGGCGCGCTCGTCGCGATGTGGGCGTGCCTTTGCCGGCGGCGCCACTCGACTCATGCTTCTTCCCTCCTGAACGACGGCCCGTGGCGCCCGCCGATGTGCCGGTGGTGGCCGGTCATCCCTGGGCTTCGGCTTG
>Ga0326728_10025747_pt1 | contig 10489 bp, 9 predicted proteins | sample MB3enrmetagenome_FD_207602 | JGI IMG/M metagenome (GOLD analysis project Ga0326728, IMG submission 207602) | Lab enriched peat soil microbial communities from McLean, Ithaca, NY, United States - MB31MN | ecosystem: Environmental > Terrestrial > Soil > Wetlands > Peat | place: USA: New York... | reverse complement strand
CACAACGATCTGGCGGTCTGCCTCGATGCCGCCGAGCCACGCGGTGCTCTTGTTGCCACCGACCATGTAGAAGTTCCGTCCCCATCTCGTCGAGGACAGCAGGAACTGAAAGAGGAGGACGAGCACAAGCGTGATGAGCACGCGCGGCGTGACGAGGGGGATGAGCCTGTGCCCGAGGAAGTCGGCCACAGAGAACGCGTCCGGAGTGGAGAGAGCTATCGAGTTTCCTCCCGTGATTTGATAGATGAGTCCCTGGAGGATCGTCATCGTGCCAAGCGTAACGATGAAGGAGCTGATCTTGACCTTCGTGACGAGCAGCCCGTTGACCAGACCGACGAGAGCCCCCGAGCAGAGCGCCAGCGGCACGCTGATCTCGTAGCCCACGTATTTCTTGAGCCCGAGACCTACTACCCCTGCCAGCGTGATTACCGTGCCGATGGATAGATCGAGATGACCGCAGATCATGACGATCGTGAAGCCGATGGCTACGCAGGCGTTCATGGCGGACGTTTTCGATATCGTTGTCAAGTTAAAGACATTGAAAAACTTGGGTGCAAAGGCAGTCATTACGAGGAGAGCAACCACAAAGATCAAGTAGATGCGATTGTGGTCGACCCAGGAAAGGGCCCCGCTTCTGTCGAGCTTTTTATGCGTCGTCACGGCCGAGACTCCTTAGCGACTTCGCGTTGATGCCCACGACGGTAATGAAAATTGCGCCGCGGATCATGTCCTGGGAGAGAGTGGGAATGCCGATGAGCGTCATGATATTGTTGATGAGCCCTATGATGAGGACTCCACCCAGCACGCCGATGATCGATCCACGTCCCCCGGAGAGAGACATACCGCCGATAACGATGGCGGTCACCGCGCGGAAATCGTAGCCCGCGCCGTTGTAATAGGCCCCGACTCGGGACAGGGAGGTCACGGTCAGCCCGCCCAGCGTAGCGGTGATGGCGGCCACTATAAAGGCCGCGCCCGTAATGAGCTCGACGTTGACTCCCGTGAACTTCGCGGCCTTGCGCGCCGATCCGGTCAGCTTGAGCTGGGCGCCAAAGCTCGTCCTGGAGAAGACCATCTGGCCGATGATCACAATGGCAACCATCATCACGAGCGGGAGTCGCAGGCTAGCGAGAGGATTGCCTCCCAAGCCTTTCACGACCTCGAGCCGGTAGATCGCATCGAAGGCCTGGCTCACGTCCTTGGTACTCGCTATCATGTCAGGATAGATCTGCTTGTTGACCCACACTACTCTGATGATTCCCATGCACACATAATTGATCGCCAAGGTCCAGATTATCGGGTTGGCCTTGAAGCGCCCGACGACAACGGCGTTCACGAGGCCGATGACCAGACCCACGGCGAAGGCGGCGGCGATCGCCGGCCAGAATCCAACCTTGAGGAACTGGACTGCGACGATTCCCGAAAGCGCCATCGTCGTGGGAACCGACATGTCGGCCATGGATCCTGAGTAGGTCACGAAGGACATGCCCACCGCGACGATGCCGAGCATAGCGACGTTGTCGACTATATTGAGAAAATTCTGCGCCGACGCGAAATTAGTTATCACGCCGGCGGCCTGGAGCGCGAAGCCCAGAAGCACGAAGAGCAGCGCGGCGAAGTAGATGCCTATCACGTTGACGAAATGGGTGAAGCGGCCTTGCGCCGTCGAGCGCGCGTCCGCTTTCGCGATCGCTTGATCAGCCATACGCGACCTCTCGCGCCGGACGCGCGATATCGGTATTGGCCGCAATAAGAACGGATTCTTCCGTACACTCCTCCTTGGCCATCTCTCGAATGAAATGTCCCTTGCGCATGATCATCACCCGGTCCGACAGGCCGACGAGTTCGGGCAGGTCCGACGATATCAGGATGATCGTGTGCCCCTCGTTCGCAAGGCGCTCGATCTGAGCGTGGATGATCATCTTCGCGCCTATATCGACGCCCCGCGTCGGTTCGTCGAGGATGAGCACCTTCGGGCCGCAGGCCATCCATTTCGCGAGCAGCACTTTCTGCTGATTGCCGCCCGACAGATTGCCTACAGTCCTGCTCGGGTCCCGCGGGTAGATCGAGAGCTCCCGCATGAGACTCTCGAGGAGGGCAGAGCCCGCCTCGGGCAGGTAGACTCCGGCCTTGCTATGCATTGGGATGAGCCCGGCCAGAACGTTCTCCTTTATGGAGAGCCTGAGGGCGAGTCCCTCGGACTTGCGGTCTTCGCTCAGGTACGCGATCCCCAGCCTGAGGGCCGCGGCCATATTGCGCGGACTCGCTTCTCGACCGTCCAGGAAAAACTTGCCGGAATCCTTCCGATCGAGTCCGACGAGCACGCGGGCCAACTCAGTCCTACCCGCACCTGCGAGTCCGCAGATGCCCAGGATCTCGCCCGCCCTCGCCGCGAAGCTTACGTTGTGGAAGAAACCCTTACGGGTCAGGCCTTCCACGCGTAGCCGCTCTTCCCCTGAAGCGCGCGGCTGCCCGTGGTAAAACTCACGCTCGGAGTGGCCGACCATCATCTGCACCACTTCCTCGCGCGTCATCTCGGCTTTGTCCTTCGTCGCTACTTTCTTACCGTCCCGCATCACTGTGATGCGGTCGGCTATGGCGAATATCTCGGGAAGGTGATGCGATATATAGACGATAGCAAGCCCCTGGTTCTTGAGCTGCCCGATGATCTCGAACAGGCGGTCGACCTCCTCGCGGGAGAGGGCCGAAGTCGGCTCGTCCATGACAAGGATGCAGGGCTTGTTGGCGAGCACCTTCGCGATCTCGACGAGTTGGGCCTCGTGCGGGCTTATGTCTTCGATAGGCAGGTTCGGGTCAAGATCAAGCCCCACTCTGGAGAGCCAGGAACGAGTCTCCGAATCGATCCTCTTCCTGTCGAGGAAGGGCCCTTTCTTGGGCAGGCGTCCTACCAGGAGATTCTCCGCGATGCTGATCGGCTTCGCGAGGCTGAGTTCCTGGTAGATCATGCCGATGCCGTACTTCTTGGCCACTGTCGGCGAATGGAGCGCGACCTCCTTGCCGTTGATGAGTATTCGGCCAGTGTAATCGTCGAAAGAACCCGCGAGCATCTTCATGAGCGTCGACTTGCCCGCCCCGTTCTCTCCGACTAAAGCGTGCACCTCGCCCGCATAGACCTCGAAGCTCACGTCGTCCACCGCGATTGTCCCCGGGAATTTCTTCCCGACGTGAGACATTTCCAAGGCGAGTCCAATATCGCCCTCGCTCAATCCGCGCCCCCTGCGGGGATTGGCCCCGCGCCGTTGTATTCAGCGACTGCCTCGAACATCGCCAGGATATTTCCCGGCGGTACGTCCGGCATGATGTTGTGTACCGTATTGAAGACGAAGCCTCCGCCCTTGGAAAGAAGCTCGAGTCTGGCGAGCACCTGGGCTCGCACGTCCTCTCGAGTGCCGCGCGCGAGCACCGTCCGGTTCTCTACTCCACCGCCCCAGAACGTAATGTCAGCCCCGAACTCTCGCTTGAGCCTCTCAGGCTCCATGTCGCGCGCGCTAGTCTGCACAGGATTCAATATGTCGTACCCCGCCTCGATCAGGTCCGGGATGAGCATGTAAATCGAGCCGCAGGAGTGCAGAAAGGTCCTCATCGAGCTGTGGGCCTTCACGTAGTCTACAAGGATCTTGTGCCTGGGCTTAAAGAGACGCCTATACAAGTCTGGCGACATGAACGGCCCACCCTCATGGCCGAGATCGTCGCCGAAGCGGATCACGTCCGCGACATCGCCCACGGCCTCGCAGACCTTCGCGAGCGTTGCGAGGTGCCGCTCCATGAGGGCATCGAGCAGTGCCTCCACTTGCATCTCTTCGGAGACGAGGTCGACAAGAAAATTATCGATGCGCCGCAGGAAGGTGCCCCACTCGAAAAGGTTGCAGCCCGCGACGATCACGAGAGCCCGGTCGGTGCTCGCGCGGAGCGCAAGGGCGCGCTCTCGCAGATCCTCCCAGAAACCGGGCTCGGAGGCATGATCCCAAGGCGAATGCACCATGGCGGACCAGAGCACCTTTGTCATGGCTTTGTCGAGCCCGCTGAAGTCGCGGGGATAGCCATCCTCGTAGGGGAAGCAGCGCTCGTCGTAAAAGGTCGCCCCCGCGGGGCGCCGCGCGAGCAAGGTGCCCTCAGCGTCGTAGACAAGAAAGTCATCGCCCTCCCTACGGGGCTTAAACCACGCAGGATACAAGTATGGGGTGCCGTCGGGCATCATCGTCTCAGCCCAATTCTCGGCCTTGTCATTGAAGGTTCGCCCAATGTCAACGACGTCGACACCGAACGCGTCGAGCATCCACTCCTCGGGCTGCGCGAGCTCTTGCACGACGTCGTAGACCTTCGGCTTCGGGTCGGCGGCCCCCATCGATCCGGCGAGCCTCGAGTATGCGAGCGCGGAGATGCCCGAGCTCGGTGTCGAGCCCAAATCGATGGGCACGCGGTCGCTCTCTCGATGGGCGATCGCCGCCAGGACCCGCGCCCTCGGCGTCAAAGCGCTCCCCCCTGCACCGTTTCGAAGATCGCTCGGACATTCGCGGGGTCAATATCGGTCAAAATCGCCTCGTGGCTCGGGCTGATGATCAGTCCTGTGGGGAATATCCCCATGAGCCTGCGGACTTCCGCGGCGACTTCGCCGGCCGTCCCTTGGACGAGGAGATTCTGAGCGTCGACACCGCCGCAGAACGAGGCCACCTTGCCGAAATCGCGAGAAAGGCGATCGGCTTCCATATTATGAGCGAGCGCCTGGATCGGATGGATCGCGTCGGCACCGAGGTCCACAAGATCCTGGATGATGTCATAGATCGAGCCGCAGGAATGATGGACGACCTTGAGGCCATAGGCATGGGCCTGATCGATGAGCTTCTTGGTCCCGGGGAAAACGAGCTCCCGTATGAGAGCGGGCGAGAGCATGAGCCCGGTCTGGCTGCCGAAATCGTTGCCGATGAGGACCGCGTCGAGACGCCCCTTGGTGGATTCGTAGAATATCTCGTTCGCCTTCAGGTAGAATTCCAGGATCCGATCGATAACCGCCTTGAACATCTCGGGCTCGGTCATCATCTTGACGAGCGCGGTTTCCATGCCGAAGGCCGCGCAGGCATCCTGAAAATGGGCCGACCAGGCGAGGACCATGGTTGCAGCGTCCGTCGGCACTTCCTCCACCACTTCGCGGCAGCGACGCGGCGAGATATACTTCGCCGGATCGGGCCAGTCGAAGTCCTCGACTCGAGCCGGGTCCTCGTAATCTTCGAAGAAACCGGGCGCCGTGAGTGTCCTATTCTCATAGTCCTGATGCCCGGTCTTCTTCGCAAAATCGAAGGCGGCCGCGACATGGTTGCTCGTCGGCGAGCTATAGGGAATGTTCACGTGATAGACGTCGTCGCCGAGCTTCCGCTTCAGGTCGCCGAAGGACGAGGCGCCGAAATGCTTGAGTAGGCCGGGAATCGCATCCTTGACGGGCTCCCCAAGCCAGGTGGCGAGACGATCCACAGGTTTTCGTTCGATAGTAAGAAAAAACCGCTCTTTGTGGTCCATCGTCAGCTCCTCCTAAGTTTTCCGTTAGTCCTGATGGAACACTTCTTCCATGTCCGCCCACCATTCGTCGGGGCGGCGGGTCGCGAGTGGATCCTGCAGAGGTTTGACGACCGCCCACCATTCCTGAGTTTTGGGATCGGCCGCCATTTTCGCCATGTCCGCCTCGAAGTCCTTCCCGATATACTCAAAGTAGGCGAACAGGAACCCACCTTTCAGGTAGATCGAATAGTTTTGGATATTGCAGGCCCGAATCGTTTTCGAGACCTCAGGCCAAACCGCCGCGTGATAGCGCTTGTATGCTGCCTCCGCCTCTGGTTTTACCTTTATCACTTGTCCGTATCGTTGCATCTTGACCTTCCTTGCGATGCGTTTTCACCGTCGTGAATGTCTGATGGTACTACTAACACCACATCTGTCAACTTTTTTTATCACTATTTTACAAAAACCGCAAACTATTTTATCTTAAACCGGTAAATATATCATTGCATTAAGCGAGAAATCGTGGTAAAATTTTACCACGATGAGCGAAACGCAGGGCAAAAACAACTTAAGCGATGTCGCGAAAAGCGCAGGGGTTTCCCTGACAACGGCGTCTCTGGTGCTGTCGGACAGGGGTAGAATATCGGCGGAGACACGGCAGCGTGTACTCGATGCCGCTCTCTCTCTCGGGTACCGCCACAAGGGGAAAAAAAACGAAGACACTGCCGTTCCTTCCCGGAACATAGCGGTTCTCCTCGACTTCGACCTCGAGTGGGAGATGGCCCTCGTGCTCGTGCGGCCGGTTATCCAAGAGCTGGATACGACCCTGCGCCAGGCGGGCTACAACACCGTCATCATCCCCATCTCTACGCTGGAGAGCACGACCGAGCTCCTCGAAAAGATACGCTGCTCTCGCGCGATCGGCGTTGCGACCCTGCACTTCGCATCGCCCGAGCTCATACTGCTCCTCGAGTCCGCCGACATCCCCGTGGTGGTCGTGATGAACTCGAATTTCCAGGATCGCTTCTACACGGTATGCGCCGACGACTTTCAGGGGGCCTACGAAGGGGCCTGCTACCTTATTCGCCTGGGGCATCTATGCCTCGGCTACGTGGATTGCGTGAGACCCGACCTCGCAGCCCTGCCCGTCGACCGTTTTTTCGGGTTCAAAAAGGCCATCGAGGAATACCACCTCGAGTACGAGGACTCGCTCCGCATCCGACTCTGCCTCGAGGACGACGAAGCGGACGGCCTCGCGCTCGCGAAGCTCGTGCGCGAGCATCCCGGCATGTCCGCTATCTTCGCCATGGACGACGAGCTCGCGCTGCGCATAGTGTCCCTGCTCGGGAAGCAGGGCCTTTCTGTGCCGAAAGACCTCTCGATCCTCGCTCCGGGCGATATGGCCGATTATTCCCAGGGCTACATGCCGCAGATCACGACCATGAGGATCGACACGACGTACATGGGTAGGATCTCGGCCCAGATGCTGATAAGTCGCATAACGCACAACCCGCAGGAGCCCCAGGTCCTGAAAGTCAAACAGAGGCTCGTGCGGCGCGACTCAGTACGCGACATTAAGTAGAGCTTATTCCGCAGTCTGAATTTAATGATATATAGATAACAGAAATAATATGATATAAAAATCACGGTTTCATCAGACAAAGGTTCTCGCTGCGGAATTACGATGGACGCTAGCGATACAAAAATTTCAACTTTCACCAGTGATGAACTTCTGCTTACCGCACCATCGTGGCATCTGATCAGGACCAGCGGCCTCTGGATCTCGTCCACAGGGTGTTCCATGCGGACCGGCCAAACCAACTCTGGGTGGCCGATTTCACCTATGTTGCGACGATGTTTTTGCAAGGATGATTGTCGGATGGCGAGCGGCGAGATCCATGAGCGCCGACCTGACCCTGGATGCGCTGGAGCAGGCCCTCTGGGCCCGTCAAGTCACGGACAGCCTGATTCACCACAGCGATCATGGATCCCAATACATCGCGATCCGCTACAGCGAACGATTGATCGACGCCGGCATCCTTCCATCGACCGGCAGCGTCGGCGACGCCTACGACAACGCACTTGCCGAGACGATCAATGGGCTCTTCAAGGCCGAGGTGATCCGCCGCCGCGGCCCCTAGGAAAACCTCGAGCGGAGTGGTATCGATCGTATGGCACGTAAATCGATTGTATGAGGGATCGCATACCCCATAGTATATAATGAGTCAAATCCGGCTTGACGCGGGGCACATACACATAGAGAATGGGCTGGTGCTGAAGAGATTCCTACGGGAGCCGTATTAACCAGCTATTTGGGAAATCTCGGATAAAGCCTTTCGTCGTGATTTCCTTATCAGTCAGGCCCATACCTTCGTCTTGGAAAGTATTGAGGCAATGCTGGTGCATCCCGGTCTGATCGGCTAGCATATTAAACATCGGGGTAGCTTTTTCGGAGGTTTTTTTGCGCATGCCGCTCCGCATCACCATCATGGCCGCAATTGTCTCCATGATCCTGTTTGTATCGGTGACCATTGTCACCGTGTCCTATATCACTGGCACTGCCTCCGTGTATTCGGTATTTGACCAATACGCCGCTTCGATCTCCGACCGGGCTATCGAGAGAAGCGTAGAGTATTTCTTACCGGCCGAAAGGACGATTCGGGAGTTCTCGGCGTTCCTTTCGCTGTTCGCCCAGGGCGTTGGGGCCCGGAACCTGTCCGACCAGGTCGAACGAGGAATTTCCGCCGAGGTCGATACAACACTCCGCTACATGCCCTCCGAGTCCTGGAGCAGGTCGGGCCTGTCCCCCGAGGTCTTAGTCCCATTCCTTACGGGTCAATTGGAGCGGTATTACCCGGCCCGGGTCTACCAGGAAATGGTCATGGCCACTCACAGAGAATTTCGTAATATCGCCGTCGGTGGCTTTGATCACGATTATTTCGGCGTCTACCGGATGCCCGATGGAAGCCTATCAGCCAAGTACATCCTGCGCTTCGGCTACCAAGGACGGGATTGGGTGGTCACGATTTGGGCCCATTCCAACGCTGATTACTACGTCAAAGACGTGCGAAACCCGATCTCCGGCGTCGCCGCCGACTACAAGGATTCCATCCTTCCCGCCACCGATCCGGCGATCTACGATCCCACGACCAGATCTTGGTACAAGGATACAGCGAAAGCTATGAAGACGGCCCGGCAGACGGGGACGAGTCAGCCCATTGTTTGGACGCCTCCTCGGGTGTTTTTTTCAGACGAGGTACCAGGGATCACCGGGTCCCTAGGTATCTCCGACGCAACCGGCGGGCCGATGTACGCCATAGAGCTGACCATGGGCCTAACCTCCATCTCGAAAAATTACCTGTCGAACCTGAAGCTAAACCACGACAGCCAAGTCTTCATCCTTTCGGACCGGGGAGAGGTCATCGCCTACTCTCCCGGCTCTTCAGATACCGACGAGGCTCAGATCCTGCCGCACTTGGTCAAGATGACCCGAAAGTCCGGGGGGCAGAGTCCAGCCGATTTCACGATGTTCACCCCTGACCAGATGTCCACCCCACTGTTCTCGGCGGCCCTCAAGGCCTCTGGGATCAGCCAAAGTCAGGATCGGGGTCTGCGACTCGCCCTCGAGCGATCCAAGAAGTTCGCCTTCAAGTCGGCCGGGGTGGCCTACACCGGTCTGGCAGCGCCGTTTCCTTCGGGCTTCTACTGGAAATGGTTCCTGTTCATCGTAACCCCCGAGGATTACTTCATCGGCACCTTCAAGCTGAACACCCTGTTGATGATCGCCCTATCGCTTGTCGGGGTATTAGTGGCCGTCCTCATCGCTATCTACCTCTCGGCGGCCATCACCAGGCCTCTGGCGCTCCTGACCGCAGATACCCGAAGGATCAAGCTCCTCAACTTGGAGGCGAACCTCACCCCCAAGACCTTCATATACGAGATCAACGAGCTCCAGGATTCGATGGAGAACCTGAAGTTGGGCCTAAAGTCGTTTGCAAAGTACGTGCCGGTGGACGTAGTTCGGTACCTCATCAAGTCGGGCCACGAGGCCATTCTGGGGGGAGAAACCAAAAATCTCACCGTGCTCTTCGCCGATGTAGCCGATTTCACCTCTATCTCGGAAGGCTTGAGCTCACGCGAGCTCATCGACCAGCTAGGCGCTTATTTGAACGAGATGAGTTCCATCATCCAAACCAACCACGGAACTATCGACAAGTACATCGGTGACGCGATCATGGCTATTTGGGGTGCCCCCCAAAGCTTGGAGGACCACGCTTACCACGCCTGTAAGACCGCATTGGAATGCCAGAAAAATCTCAGCGACCTGAGACTTCGGTGGGCAGCTGAGGGCAAACCCCAATTCCGAATCCGGATTGGCATTAATACCGGAGACCTGATCGTAGGGAACATCGGGGCTCCTGACCGGATGAATTACACGGTGATTGGCGACACGGTGAACGTGGCCAGCCGCCTAGAGGACCTGAATCGGTACTACAGGACAGAGATTTTGTGCAGCGAGAGTACCGCCGACCTGGTCCGGGACAAGTTCATGGTCCGACGGCTCGACCGGGTCAAGGTCAAAGGCAAGGGGATTCCGGTGGACGTCTTTGAACTGAGGAGCTCCGATTCCAACCCTTCGGACATGACAATCATCCGCAAATACGAGGAAAGCCTCGGCCTCTATTTCGACAGGCATTTTACCGACGCACGAGAGGGGTTCGCGGAGTGCGCCACCCTTGCACCCTCGGATATCCCAACGAAGATTTTCCTGGACCGCTGCTGTGTGTTCCTCCGCAATCCTCCTCCCTTGGACTGGTCTGGGGTCTATGATTTTAACGAAGGGTGCAACTATCAGAAAAAATGAATGCGGGGGACGGATGCAGTTGATGCTGTACTGCTTCACAAAGTATCGATGTGGTGTTTCCGGTCGTACTTCGCCCAGAAATACGCTGGATGTTTCCACCGGTCAAACTTCTCG
>Ga0326728_10025746_pt1 | contig 10489 bp, 13 predicted proteins | sample MB3enrmetagenome_FD_207602 | JGI IMG/M metagenome (GOLD analysis project Ga0326728, IMG submission 207602) | Lab enriched peat soil microbial communities from McLean, Ithaca, NY, United States - MB31MN | ecosystem: Environmental > Terrestrial > Soil > Wetlands > Peat | place: USA: New York... | reverse complement strand
AGAATATTCTTCCTTGTTATTTTATAATTAAGGGACATGAAACAAAAAGAATACGACCAACCAATTATAGCGCTAGCCCCAATTCCTCCGACAGAAGGGGGCAAGTTTAACGGAAAAATAACCAACGATGTCTACACAAAAAGCGGAGCTCCTTCGAATAGTGTTGCAGCGATTGATGGTGTTTTAAAGGGAGCCGGCTTCACGAAAGTATTTACAGAAGATAGTCGATTCTACCCTGAATTTGGGAAGTTTCTCCAATCTGACGTGAGCAGAATTTTTCAGAGTGACATTCTGGCGCTTAGCGGAACAACCAGAAATACAGATTCTTCACTAGATGCTGCCCGGCAATATAAACAATCAAATCCGAAAGGAAAAGTAATAGCAGGAGGTTTCGGCCCAAGTTTTGAACCGGAAAAATGGCTTTTGGGTGGAGTAGATATCGTAGTGCGCGGAGAGGGAGATAAAACGGCTGCATTAGTAGCAAAGGCCATTACAAATAACGATTCAATAGAACATATAAAAGGAATCAGTTACAAAAAAGACGGAGAGATAAAACATAACGACGATAGCGCATTATTAACGGAAAAGGAACTATCCGAACTGCCACTTCCTTTCTATCCCGACTACATCAAGAAAAAAAGGAATATCCACACCGTCAACGAATCAAGAGGCTGTTATGGAAATTGCCAATTTTGCTGTGTCACCGTGGCATACCAACGCACATACAGAATGAAAACTCCGGAAAGGATAGCCGCCGAAATCAGGGACAGCAGAGACAATGAAGCCGTATTCTTTACGGGGGACAATCTTGTCCCAAGGCAACAACGAGCCGCTTCCCGGCTCGTCGCGGAAAAACTCATAGCGGAGAAATTATTTAGGCGTTACCTGGCTCAAGTTGACGCCAGTTTCGCGGAAGATATTGACTTGGTAAAAACATGGAAAAAAGCGGGGCTATTCGCAGTTTTTCAAGGAAAGGAGTCAATTAATTCGGAAGCGCTAATAAATATTAGAAAACCCTTCACTGCCGAACAAAGCATCAGGTCAACCGAGATATTAAGAAAGTTAGGTTTGTTTGTACATGACATGTTTGTGATAGGTATCGATGGCGATACACCAGAAACTATTCAACTTTTTAGAAAGTTCCTAAGAGACGAAAATAAAGCAAATAGCGGTCAATTGTTAATATTAACACCTTTCCCGGGTACTCCAGTCGGCGACGAAAAAAAGATTTTTGAATTTGCTAAAAACGAAAGCAACCTGTTTGATGGACAACATCTGGTCACGGCGCCTCCGCCAGACTTCACTTGCGCGGGACTACAAGAGACAGATCTTGATCTTCATTTCGACTTGTTTAGTAATCGACACCTCTTCCGTACTTTGTCCTATGATAGCAGGCAGATTTTTGCTGATCCACTGAGAGCATTCAGATTATTGGCAGCAGATATCTTCGCTCATACTTATGCTACAAAGACAATTACATCCATGAAAAAAGATCCGTATTATAAAAACTTTTTGAATAATTTGAGGCAAATAGATACTAAGATAACTTCGGAAATAACTAATTAATGCACATTTATGGGAACGATAACTCAGGCTACTTGGTAGGCGATGACAAGATTATCCTAGCGCCGAAACATTATCGTGATTGCCGATGAAGCTCAGCGCACAATATAGGTTTCAGGCAAAGCTGGTAGGGACGGTACCGCCAGTTTTATCACTAGTGATGGTACCAGTAAGATTGCCATTTTTATCGATTGCAATTGTCATCGTACCGCTCATTTGGTAGGTTGTGTTGTTAACTGTGACCTGGCCCGACCAATTGCCGTTACCCGACCCTTGATAAGGAAACGCCGTTAAGGTTGTTGCGGGCACAGTTTGGGAAGTTGTTGTTGTGGGAGTTGTTTTCAATTGGTTTGCGTTGCTGTTGTTGTCGTTGTTGACATAGTAGCATTTGATGTTGATGTCGCCAACGGAGTAGAAATCTTTTTTGACGAACATGCAGCCAGACCCAAGGTTCCGAAATATATTAGCCCCAACGTGAGAAAAATGCCGATAAATCTTAAATGTGAAGGCAATGAGGATGCACTGCAGGACGGTTATGTTTCTTCCAATGAATTAATCCATATTGGTGTTGCTTCCCCGGCGGCTGCGGAGGTCAAGATATATCGCGAGGGAGTTGAGTTACAGAGTGATGATAATGGTGACTATCAACTTCTGCCAGGCGATAATAAACTGGGTGTTGAGATTGTAGGAGAAATCCACGGTTCCGATGAATACATGGATTTCAAGTACATCGATGTCTTTTATGGTGCTACTTCTACCACCTCGGCTACCGGTATGCTTGCCATGCTGCAAAACCAAACGGTTTTTGGTTCGAATGTATCTATAAACGGTACCATAACAATGTCAGGGTCGGATATCAATAACGGCTCAACGTCTTTCGCGGGTAGTGTTCAAACACCGGCTCAGGCAACCGGCATACAATGGAATGGGGCAACATTCACTGGCGCAATTGATAGTTACGGAACAACTGGAACTGTTACTGGCACAATGTCATCTGATGGAAATACATTGATTAGTTTAAACGTAAATGCCGTGGAGACAGACCCCACTAACACGAGTGCGGTGAGCAAATGGACCTACACTATCAGTAACCTACCAATTAAATGGACTAGTACGTTTGGTGTTTATGACATTAATGCGGCCGGTTTAGATTCCTATGTAACAAGTTTCGAATACCAAAACACAAGCGGAAACGATACCTCAACAATAGTACCGGATTGGTCGGATACAACGAATATGATTAGCATACATTTTGGACAATAATTGGCATAACTGCGATTGAAACAGGCGGTCACACTTTTGAAAGCGAATACTCATTTGCCTCAGTATAGCTATATCTACAGCGGAACAGCGATGTCAACACTTTCAATGGTCACCGTTATGCTTGAATTAAAGATATAAAGTCTTTCCAAGAGTCGTCTTTCAGGTTTACGCAGGACTTAACAGTGATGCAGAAGATTACGTGGGCGTACTCACCAGTATTTTGAAGGGAAGACAAATGTTGCTATTGCGTCCACGTCTTGAACAAACTCAGGGAAGCTGAAGTTCTGATCGCTCAAGGTAGCGCCATCTCGATCGTCTGTAAAAAGATTGGAGTCAGCGATTACACTTATTACCGCTGGCGAAAAGAATACGGCGGGATGAGGATTGAACAGGCACACTACCTTAAAGAATTGGAACAAGAAAATTCCCGTTTAAAACGGCTGGTTGCTGATCTCTCTCTGGATAATTCTATTCTTAAAGAAGCTGCACTGGGAAACTCCTAAGCCCGTCCCGTAGACGTAAGTCGATCCAACAAGTGTGCCAGAAAATTAGCGGTCTCGGAAAGACGGGCTTGCAAGGTGTTAGGTCAAGCCAGGGCCACCCAACAGCGTGAAGTATCTTTTCTCCCTGAGGAGCAGCGGCTTACTGCCGATATTATCTCTCTGGCTACTCAATAATTCAAATGAAACTATTGCAATCGACGATGGCAGGGTAAGTTCTCATGATAAAAAAATAGTGGGCACCCATCTCTGAGTGCCCATTAAAAATTTCAGAAAAATCAATCGCGCCAAATGCACGGCCTAGTTCGTCGGTGTAACCACAGAAATAGTGCTGTATCCACTAACTATGAATAACTCGTTCTTTCCGGCATCATAAGCCATCGGTCCGATTTTGCTGCTTAAAGTTGCAACAACTTTGCTGCTGCTGTCCGTTAATATTGAGACTGTATAGTTGGCAGTCTCCGCATATAGCTCGTTTTTGCCGGAATTATAGGAGTAATATCCGGGTATACCACCTTTTACAACTTTGATGCTGTTATCGCTATCCAATATCACATTAAGCCCTTCCGCTGCGTTGGAAACAGATACAAAAATCTCTCCCTTAGCCGCATTGTAGGCAATTGTGCCCGGATAAGGACTTACGGTTAATGTGGTGACGACCGCGTTGGTGCTGTCAGATATTACAGCCACATTGCTATTATACCCATCGGGTGCAAATATCTCCCCTTTAGCGGAATCATAAGCTATGCTTGTCGCAGTTATAGGTATACTTGCAACGACGGTGTTGCTGCTATCAGATATCACATCCACTGCCCCACTTTCGGAAACAAAAATCTCACCCTTGCCCGAATCATAAACCATAGTGTTAGGGGGAGAATTCAATCCTGTTACAGTTGCTACAACAGCGTTGGTAACGTCAGATATAACCATAACCGAACCATCATTATTATCGGCTACGAATATCTCGCTTTTAGCGGGATCATAGACTAGGCAGGCAGGGGCGGGGTCAACCGTTAGAGTTGAAAGCACCTCATTTGTGCTGTCTGATATAATCGCGACGGAGCCGGAATCACCATCGACCACGAATATTTCGCCCTTACCGGAGTCATAAGCGATACTGGTGGGATTGTTTCCCACTGTAATTGTCGTGGCAACGCTAGGTGAACTGCTAGTTGTGGTGCCTACAGAGGAGGACGTATTAGTCAAGTTTGATGATGTGGTCGAGGAACTCTTACCACAGGATGCTAAAACCAAGGACGGCAGAATGAGAACACAGATGGCCAACAGATATAATTTGCCTTTCATATTATCCCCTTTTGTACGTTAAAATCATCCCGATTCCACTATATAGTTATTTTTCATTATACAATAACGCGGATGAAATTATTGTAATCAACGATGGATGGAGAAATGATTACACAGTAAACAGTTATTTTTCGTTATAAACCCGTCTTATTTCACAATGTGAACCTGCTTGTTTCATGCATTGTTTTAATCTATACTTTGGTAAATAAGTTCAAGCACTAACGGTGCAGGAGATGATAATGGGAACCAAAGGCAGACATAATGAAAAGAAACCAAAGCAGAGTAAAACGAAAAAAGAAGAAGCAAAGAAAACCACTAAGTAAAAAATAAGAATTCACTCAGGTTAGTCTATGTGATTTATGTGAGAGACTACACTTTCTCTATTTGAATAAGATTGGAGGTTTGAACGTGGCTGAAAAATTGAGTGAAAAGGCCGACAAGGGACTCAAAAAACTAGGTAAGGACGCCGACGATGGACTCAAGAAAATTGGCAAGGATATCGACAAAGGTGTGAAAAAAATCGCCGAGGAAACTGATAAAGGGATTAAAAAACTGCATAAATAAGCTCGCAGGTCCAGTAATTGTAGTTATCATGCGTTCGAATATGCTGCCAAACGGACACAGCATAATTTGTTGTGTAATTGTTCTACGTCATTAGTTTTGGAGATACAACATGAAGAGGAAGAAAAACGGATCATTAAATCCACCAGCACCTTCCGTGCCTCCTTTTAAATCTGTCAAGGAGTTTGAAATCGGTATTTTTGTTGATATCGATAAGGATAAGCCAGAGCATCAGAAATACTACGATCCAAGCCTTCCGCTAGGAACATTGAAGAATCCATTTAAAAGTGTCGCCGAAGCTATGAAATATTCTGAGGAAAGAAAACTGGAGTCTAAACCTGCTACTATCGATCCGACGCATAAGAGCGGTGAAATCGAGATAACGGTGAAGCTATAGGACATCATTGTATGCTATTCAGGTTGTACAAGTTAAAGCAATATTAGTTATTATTTTGCTTTAACTCGGACATCTATGACATTATATTGAACATTTATCCATTAACTGCCTGATTGTTCAGCTATTCTGTTCTGAATTAGATAGTGTACCGATTGTGTGTGTAGGCTGTAAAGACTGCGCTCTTGTTGAGAAATTAATTAAAACTTCAGTGGGGTAAAAGAATGATTGTGAAGCCAGGTAACGATGCTTACTATCTTCAGTGGATAAGAGATAATCCGACAGCCTATGTAGTAAACTGTTATCGCAATCCAACTCCAACATATCTCATTCTTCATACCGCTCGATGTCAAATGATTAATGGTCATCCCGCTCGTGGCAACACATGGGTTAAAGACTATATAAAAGTCTGTTCATTAAGCAGAGCTGAACTTGAATCGTGGGCTAAGGAAGAAATTGGAGGAGAATTGCATCCTTGTGGGATATGCAATCCTTAATGATTGTGCCTCATTCTTCGTACGTGTTAGTTTCTTTGTCATCCATAGCTTATCTCCTGCCATATTATAAAGAGGGGTTTCGACGACCCAAATTAGGTAACCTTCTTTCATCAACAGCCAGCAAGCTTCAGAAAATGTGATACCGTACCTTTTCATAATGTTTGAAGTTCCAAGGCAAAATTGTAAGGTTACATTAACTCCCTTAGCTCTTTCGTAGTCTTTGTATGCACCGGGACCATTAAATTGGTTGAGCCATTCTATAGTAACTATATTTTCCATTGGCTTATCCCCCTGCGGTTATTTTCCTATTTAAATGATTCGATGAGCGATGCTTTTGAAAATAAAAAAGCCACCTCCTTTTAAGCAGTAGCTGTCAAGAAAGCGGCTTAGATAACAAAAAACCTCCATGTTTCGGAGGTCTTAATGCCTTCCTTTTCACGCATTGTTCGTGCTCATCGTTCCCCTTTTGGGCTGGCTTTGGCACCTTTGAGAAAGGTCTTAAAGGTTGCCGGGTGGGTCGTTGGGCCAATTCCCTAACCACCACTCTCGATAGCTAATTACTTATTCAATTTTTAAACTTGACAGTTATTATTATAACATGTTTGGCAGATTATTGTCAAATATCATGAGTAACTGCTGACAAATGAATACCATCCCAATTTTCAAGTGCTTGCCGATGATTGGTAACAAGTATAGAAAATAAATTGGCTCCGGCTTGATAACCGGGGCCAATTTATTTTCCTGTGATATTACATTACCTTCGGAAATTTATAATTGGACTGGTTATCCCGGACATTGACGCTGAGATGTTAGCATTACCACTTCCTATTCCGGTAGCCAAACCCGATGAAGATATGCTATCAACCGAATTATTGGAACTATTCCACTGTACTTTCGATGTAATGTCTGCCGTTGATTTATCCGAGTATGCCCCCGTGGCTTTAAATTGCTGGGTAGCGCCTACAGCTAAATGAGCAGGCGCGTTGGGTGTTACAGCAATGGAAGACAACTTCAGGGTGGGATTCTTCATTTCTTGGACAACGTCCGCATTTGTCTTCTCCATAACAACATCCGTATCTTTCCTTACTATTTTATTGTCATCCATAGGTGCTTCTTTCTCATTCTCCCCCAAAACCACTCCCTCATTGTCATTGTAGATCCCATTCTTTTGTTCCATGTTATTCCGTCCTTATTCCCTTATTCGAGTTTGCCGTATTCACATAATTTCCTAGGGCCAAATACCCGTGAATAATGTAGAATTACAGCGGTTAATGTCAGTATGTGCCTTGCGCCCCGTCACCACAAACCGCTTAAAGGGTATTTGTGGGTTTGGTAGTGCCGTTCGACTAATCTAATGGATGGTACCTTGAGGTGCTTGACAGTACCATAACAGGGGACAATAATGAACCTAGTGGTGCACCAAAGTGCAAATATTAATGCGATAGGTGTACCACAGGAGGTGTCAAACCATGTCGATCACAGCTAAATCTGGTAAACTGGGAGTCTTGATGATTGGTTTTAGTCCAGTTGTTCGAGCGGGTCTGCAGGCTATCTTGATCAAAGATGAAAGACTTGAAGTGATTGGCGACGCTCCAGATGGTTATGACGCTCTTCTCTATATTAAACGATTACATGACCGTGGACAGGCCGTTAATGTGATACTTACGGAAATTCGGAATAATGGAGTGGGTGGCGTTCAGGCCACGAGAATAATCAAGGATGAATTCCCAGAAATCGCCATCTTGGTATTGACAGATAACTCAAATGATTCATACGTAATTGATGCCATCCACGCTGGTGCGGGCGGATATATCTTCCTCAAGGATATGACACCGGATGAATTACTACAGGATATCCATCAAGTAGTTAAAGGTGGCACGCAAATTAAGACAGAGCTGTTACATAAAGCGGTGGAGAATCTGATTCAAAATGGAAGGAAAACACTGGCCGAACGTACTACAGAGGCAGCTCATCTGACTGAGAGGGAAATCGATATACTTAGACTCATGGGTAATGGAGACTCGAATAAGCTGATGGCGGAAACATTGGGTATAACTCTGGATACAGTTAAAAAACATGTGAGAAACGTTATCGACAAATTACAGGCACGTAGCCGTACACATGCGGCTATTATCGCAGCCCAGGCAGGCATAGTGGGTAAACCTGTCACTATCGACCTTGAAACTAAGCCAGAGTGAAGATTGTTTTAGGGTTGGAATTGACTTAACGACTCTATTTGCCTGCAGAATCTACCTGCCCTCCAAGTTTCAGGTGCAAGTCGATATGTGTAACCACAAGGGTTCTATTCATTATATTTAAGCAGATAAAAGGTGATGAATAATCAACAACCATAGGGAATCTTTAGCAAATGAAGTTAACTTGGACCAGGATTTTTCTTTGTCCCCGGGGCAAAGTGCTACGATTGCAGGAGAGCACTTTGTAATCAAGTTTATCGAGGTAATCTCAGATGGTCGCTGTCCAAAGGGGGCCATTTGCATCTGGCCGGGAGAAGCAAACTGCTTGACTGAAATTACTACCCGCCCAGAGCCCATATATCTCAAGGTGTTATCTCAACCCGGTACTTCCAAAACATCGAAAACCAGTTTCGCAAATTATAAAATTACATTTGATCTGCAACCCTACCCTGAAGTGAGCAAAGCAACAGATAAAAAAGACTATCATCTCCGTTTAGTAATCAGCAAGAAACCATCACCAAATCATCTCAAATTTCCAGACGTGGCTGATGGATGATGACGAACATATGAAAAAAGCATTATTTTCCTTAATAAATCACGTTGTATCCAACATCTTGACAAGACTCGCATGTTATTTTAGTATGTTTAATAAATGAATATTAAGGGGGGTAAAAATGGGTTCAGATTTTAGACCAGACTACAATTCAAAAGATCCTTATGCTAACGCAGCTGATGAATACTACAAAATGGTGCTTGCACAATATGTACCAACTGCAGAGCATCCACTTCCGCCGATACCGCCGCAGTACATTCCGGCAAATTATGCGTCAAAACATCCTGTGAAATAGCAAATTAGTATTAGGCATTAAAATTAAGTGAGCCTCAGAACTGTATTTGTTTTGAGGCTCTGCTTTTTATGGAAAATCAAACTCAACATCTACTGGATTTTCTTTCGTTGCTTGCTGCACCTTAACCCATTATCCAGATTGTAGCGAACTCCATCACCGCTTGCGTAACGGCTACAAGGACAAGTTTCCTTATTCTTCTTCCTCTGTAAGTGGGAAGTTTGACAAACTGTTGGTACTGTCCAGATCGTAAGGAAAGATGGTACGCATAAGGTATACAATTAAAAACAGAAGCAGCTGAACTAGTGGAGGTGAGGTTATGCCCAAGAAAATCTGCGTATATGGCACTAATTGGTGTCCAGACACAGCGCGATCCAGACAATGCCTAAAAAGACTTGGCATTGCATATGATTGGTATGATATTGACAGGGATAAAAAGGCATGTGCATTTGTGGAAAGTGTTAACCAAGGGAAAAGAAGTGTCCCGACCATAGTACTACCCGATGGCTCTATTCTGGTAGAGCCTACCGATGCCGAACTGGAAAAGAAAATAAGAGGCTAATGTGAGATCGGATTGAGTGAAGCCCTGTAATTTCCAAGCAGATTATCATGGGTTCGAATTCCGTATCTCGCTCCAAAACTGAAACCATTCTCGTAGCTGTCGGCGGGTTTTTGTTAGTGCTATTTGGAGACAGACTATAATGACCGTACAACCTAACCCTAAAACTATTATGCCTATTTGGTATCTATTCATATTACCTTTCCCCTTCGAGCTTTGCCACCTCTAAAAGGATGCCGTGATACACATTTTTATCAATATAGGGATTAAAATTATTATGCGCCGATTGTCAGCGAGGGTGTACATTTAGGCAGGATAACCGAAGTTACAAACATAAATGGTGCGATTCATTTATAGAAGCCCTCACAAATAATTTTACCGTTAAGTGATTATCGACTATTAAAAACTTGCTAGTTTTCAAGATAGAACATATGTTCTATTACAATGTAATAATATTACCAATTTCGGCAGTTTGTCAATTAATTTTGATTTTCAACTCAAGTAAATCAATTGATTTTAGCCCTATCTATTGGTGTGTAGGACAGTGTATACGTGGAACGTATACATGTCAAGTGGTCTGTAGAAATGCGGAAGCGTCTATTTTCGATCTGTGCTTACGATGATTGATTTTCGGAAATGTTGAAAATTTAAATAAAGGAAAATCGAGTAATTCGATCTTGCTATTTTTTTGATCCGCTAATAAGGTCTGATTTCGAAGCAATTATTCACCCATATGGGGATATTTCGTATGTCAAAAACCGCGGACTATGACCCCCTAAAAATCATTTTAACCGCGAACATTGACCC
>Ga0326728_10025743_pt1 | contig 10491 bp, 9 predicted proteins | sample MB3enrmetagenome_FD_207602 | JGI IMG/M metagenome (GOLD analysis project Ga0326728, IMG submission 207602) | Lab enriched peat soil microbial communities from McLean, Ithaca, NY, United States - MB31MN | ecosystem: Environmental > Terrestrial > Soil > Wetlands > Peat | place: USA: New York... | reverse complement strand
AAACATTCCGAGGTCACCCCGTACCTCTTGTAAGGAGCTTGGCCTTGCCTGACATCATTTATGATCTGGCCATTATCGGCAGTGGTCCTGCTGGTTATACCGCGGCTATTCGTGCCGGGCAGTGGGGACTGAAGACCGCATTGATCGAAAAAAACGCCCGGCTGGGCGGCACTTGCTTGCAGGTCGGCTGCATTCCCACCAAAGCTCTGCTGTTCAGCGCAGAGATTTTCGAGCACGCAAAATCGGCCAAAGAATTCGGCGTCGCCGGGGTGGGCGCGGTCTCGGTGGACTGGGCGACGGTGTTGGACCGCAAGAACAAAATCGTCGCCAAGCATACCAAGGGACTCGAGTTCCTGATGCGCAAGAACAAAGTGGATACGCTCCAGGGTTATGGCCGGCTGACCGGCCCCGCTCAGAACGGGGTGTACACCCTTGAGGTTCTCGCCCCAGTCGGCGCCGCCCGCCAGGCATCCACCCCAGTGCGCGCCCGGCATGTGATGCTGGCCAGCGGATCGGAAGCCCGTATGCTCCCGGGGCTGGCGCCGGACGCACGCATCCTGACCAATATCGAGGTGCTTAGCCTGGACCGAATCCCCAAGTCACTGGTCATTGTCGGCTCTGGGGCGGTAGGAGTGGAGTTCGCCTCGATTTTCCGCACTTTTGACGCGGAAGTGACCATTCTGGAGATGTTGCCGCGGCTGGTGCCGCTGGAAGATGAAGAGGTATCCAAGGAACTCGCGCGCGTGTATCGCAAGCGGGGCATTAATTTTCATGTCGGCGCGGCGGTAAGCAAAGTGGAACGGACCGCTACGGGGGTGGCTGTAGAGTTCGCGGTGGAGGGCAAGTCCCAGCGAGTGGAAGCCGAAAAAGTATTGATTGCCGTAGGCCGCAAGCCCAACACCGAAAATCTTGGATTGGAACGTGTTCCCGGCATCAAGACCGAACGCGGTTACGTCCAGGTAGATGAATGGATGCGGACCGGGGAGCCGGGTATTTACGCCGTTGGGGATATTATCGCCGGTTATCCCCAACTAGCCCATGCAGGAGCCATGGAGGCTATCACGGCCGTCGCCGATATCGCCGGGAAACCGGCCAAACCGGTGAACAAGCGCCATATTCCGGGGGCGATCTACTGCGAACCGCAAATCAGCAGCGTCGGGCTCACCGAGGCCATGGCGCGGGAAAGCGGCTACGAGGTTAAAGTCGGCAAATTCCCGTTCATGGCCAACTCCAAGGCCAGCATTCTTGGCCAGCACGAAGGCTTCGTGAAAGTCATTTCCGAGGCCAAACACGGCGAACTTTTGGGCGTTCACATTATCGGGCCCAGCGCGACCGAGTTGATTGCGGAATCCGTTGCTGCGCTGGAGCTGGAAGCCACGGCGGAAGATCTCGCCTTTACCGTTCACCCCCATCCCACTTTGTCGGAAGCCATGCTCGACGCTGCCAATAGCGTCTACGGCCTGGCGATCAACGTGTAGAAAGGCAACGGCCGGAAAGGCAGCGGCCACTGATTAACGCGGATTCACGCAGATGGGAAAGACCGGAAAAGACCTATGCTTTCGTTTATCTGCGTTAATCAGCGTTAATCAGCGGCCAGATTTTTGTGAATCAGCGTTGATCAGCCGCCAGGCTTTTGCGCCAGGATCAGCGCCTCGGCCTGCCGCAAATCGTCTTCGGTATCCACGCCTACAGTATCGAAGGGCGTTTCCCCCACGTAGATATCCACTCCGTTTGCCAGAAAACGCAACTGTTCCAGGCGTTCCGCGCGCTCCAGTTCGGCCTCCGGCCAGCCGACAAACTGCTCAAGGGCGGCGCGGCGGTAAGCATAAAAGCCCAGGTGCTTGTAGTAACAAACCCCCTGGCGGTCGCGGTCGAAAGGAATGGGCGCACGGGAGAAGTACAAGGCGCGGCCGGCCTGATTCGTCGTCACCTTAACGACATTCGGATTCTGGGCAGCGTCGCCGGTCATGGGCGTCTTGAGCGTGCCCACCAAGACTGCCTCGCGCATGGTTTCCAGCAGCACGGTAATGTGCTCGGGCCGGGTAAGCGGCTCGTCGCCCTGGACATTGACGTACACGTCCGCGTCGATTTTCTGCGCGGCCGCGTGGACGCGGTCCGTTCCGCTGCGGCACTGCTCGGAAGTGAGGATGGCCCCGAAGCCCTGCTGGCGGCAGAACTCATCGATTTCCTTGGAGTCGGTTGCCACCACCACTTCCGCCAGCAGCGGGCAGCGGCGGGCCGCCCGGTAGACGTGCTCGATCATGGGCCGGCCGGCGATCAGGCGCATCGGTTTGCGCGGCAGGCGGGTGGACGCCAGCCGGGCCGGAATGATGGCAACCGCGCGCATGCGCCCAGTTTCGAGTTTCAGGCGGGAAGTTGCAAGGAATTTTGATTTGTGAATTTTGAATTTTGATTTGAGCAGCGACGCGCCGTCATTGCCGAGGATAAATCAAAATTCAAAATTGCTCTGCGTCCTTGAAGCCTGTCCTGAGCTTGTCGAAGGATCCTCCGCGGTAAAGCCCCAGGGGGGCCGAGTTGCAGGCGCGACGGGTTTCTGGTTCAATAATCATAGAGTTGCCCCGGGATGTCGCTGCTAGGTAGTTTTTCTCTCCTTTTAGCTTTGGTTTTGAGCGGTTACGCCTTGCTGGCCGGCGCATTCGGCCTGGCGCGCCGCGACGGCGCCGGAGAACGCCTGGCGGAATCGGCCCGGCGCGCCGGAATTGCGGCCTGGGTGGCCGTCAGCGTGGCTGCCGCGGCTTTGGTCCTGGCTGCTTTTGGCAACGATTTTTCCGTCGCTTATATCCAGCAGCACAGCAATCGGGCGCTGCCTTTGCCCTATAAGTTTGCCGCGCTTTGGTCCGGGCAAGAAGGTTCTCTGCTCTTGTGGAGCTGGTTGCTGGCCACCTACGGTTTGATCCTGCGCCTGCGTCACAAGATTGACGTACGTCTGGTTTCGTACGCGTCGATGGTAGTGGCCGGGGTGCAGGTGTTCTTTTTGGCGCTGATCAATTTTGCTGCGCCCCCGTTTGCCCTTACCCAGGGGGCAATTCCTGCCGATGGCAACGGCCTGAACCCGTTGTTGCAATATCCCGAAATGGTGGCCCATCCACCCATGCTCTATCTGGGGTATGTCGGCTTTACCATCCCCTTTGCGTTCGCGCTGGCGGCGCTCATCATGCGTTATCCCGGCGAGAAGTGGATTCACATTACCCGCCGCTGGACCATGGTGACCTGGGGATTCCTGACGCTGGGGATCTTCATGGGCATGCACTGGGCCTACAAGGTTCTGGGCTGGGGCGGATACTGGGGATGGGATCCGGTGGAAAATGCGTCGCTGCTGCCATGGCTGACGGGTACCGCGTTCCTGCACTCGGTGATGATGCAGGAAAAACGTGGCATGCTGAAAGTCTGGAACGTGTGGCTGATCTTCACCACCTTCCTGCTGGCGATTTTTGGCACTTTCCTGACGCGCAGCGGCATTGTCAGTTCGGTACATGCCTTCGCGGAATCGTCGATCGGGGCCTGGTTCGTCACGTTTCTGTCGGTGACGATCGCGGTCTGCATATTCTTTTTTGTCAAGAACCGGTCCCACCTGCAGAGCGAGCACCGGCTGGAATCGCTGATCTCACGCGAGTCCAGCTTCCTGTTCAACAACCTGGTTTTGCTGATCGCCTGCTTCACCGTGCTTTGGGGCACGCTGTTCCCCATTTTGAGCGAATGGGTGCAGGGAACCAAAATTACCGTGGGCCCGCCATTCTTCAACCGGGTAAACATCCCGGTCGCGCTCCTGTTATTGGTGTTGACGGCGGTAGGCCCGCTGCTGGCGTGGCGCAAGACCTCGCTGGAGAGTTTGAAGCGCAACTTCCTCTGGCCGGCCGTAGGAGCGGTGGCCGTAGCGGCCGTGATGATTGCCGGGGGGTTGCGGCCATGGGAAGAGCAATCCTACTTCTACTCCCTGATGGCCATTTCGCTTTCCGCCCTGGTTATCTTCACCATCGCCTCCGAGTTCTACCGCGGCGCGCGCGTGATAGCCCGCCATACGGGAAGCAATCTGCTCGCTTCCGCGGTGCAACTGACGCGGCGCAACACCCGCCGGTACGGCGGCTATATCGTTCATTTCGGCGTGGTGGTGATCATCATCGGGATGGCCGGCGCGGCCTTCAATATCGACAAAGAGCAGGCGATGCCCCAGGGATCGCAGATGCAGATCGGGGCTTACCGGCTGATCTGCGACTCCTATACCCAGGATGACAACGATAATTACCGCAGCGAGTGGGCCATCATCCGGGTGGTGAAGAACGGCAAAGAAATCGCTACCATGTACCCGGAACAGCGTTTCTTCAAGGCCAGCGGGCAGCCGGCAACCATAGTCGCCAATCGTTCCACGCTGAAAGAAGATCTGTATCTGGTCTATGCGGGACACGATCAGGACACCGGCGCGCCGATTATCCGCGCCCATTTGAATCCGCTGGTGATTTGGATCTGGATCGGGGTGCCGTTGGTGCTGGCGGGGACAGTGATCGCCCTCATTCCCAACTACCAGGCCACCAAACTGGTGGCGCCGGCGCGGGCACGGGCCGCTCCGGAAATCATCAAGTCGGGGGAGACCGTCGGAGCGGGGGATTGATGTCCACGCACATACCAGCACGGAAGCACTGGGGATTCGGGGTGCGCCTTGGCTTGCTCTGCCTGATTGCCGCCCTCTCCCTGGGCGCGACCCGCGACCCGGATAGCCGGTTCAACGATTTGGGCCACCGTTTGATGTGCACCTGCGGCTGCGGACAGGTATTGCTGGAGTGCAACCATGTGGGGTGCCAGGCCAGCGATCAGATGCGCCGCGAACTCAGGGCGGGCATTCAGCGCGGCGATAGCGACGATCACGTTTTGAATTGGTTTGTGGCCAAGTATGGGATCGGGGTTCTGGCGGCGCCGGCCCACAAAGGGCTTGGGCGGATCGCCTGGCTTATGCCCTACACCGCCTTGTTAGCGGGAATAGCACTGACGGTGTTGGTCGTGTGGCTATGGAGGTCCCGCTCCAGAACGGCGCCGGTGGCGAGGGCCGCCGCGGCGCGGCCAGCCGAGTTGGAAGCCTTCCGCCGGCGGGTGCATGAGGAGACGGAACTATGATGCTGTTGGCACTGGCCGCCGGTGTTTCCGACACTCCGGGAATCGTCATGCTTTGCGCAGCGCTGACCGTGGGCTTGCTGGGTTACACGTTTTACATCCGTAGCACGCCGGCCGAGGCACAGGAGAAGAGCCGTCTGGCTTTCTTGCGCGAGCGCAAAGAGACTGTCTACGAGAATCTTCGTGACCTCAATTTCGAATACCGGACAGGCAAATTTCCCGAAAACGATTACCAGCAGATGCGGGCCGCGCTGGAAGAAGAAGCTGCCAGCGTGCTCGCTGAGATCGATGCGCTCGAGGCGGCCAAGGCATCGGGTGATCCCGTCATCGGGTGATCGGGTGTTCGAAAAAGACAGCTTCCGTCGGTTTTGGCTTGGGGCTTGCGGCTTGTGGCTTGTTAAGGAGATTGGGTGATCGATAAGGCAGCTCTCGGCTCTCGGCTCTCGGTCGTCGGCGGGAATTCCGTCCGCAGCTTCCGCTTGTTTTGGCTTGTGGCTTGCGGCTTGTTGCTTGTCGCTTCTGCAGTGGGAGAGACCCTGCAAGGAACGGTAACCAACGGGACCGCCGGCGGCTCCGCGGCGGGGGTTGAGGTCACACTGATGTCGCTGGCTCAGGGAATGACGGAGGTTGCCCACGGCAAAAGCGATGCTGCCGGCCATTTCACGCTTGATTATTCCGATAGCGGCATGCCCCACCTGGTACAGGCAACGTATCAGGAAGTGAATTACTTCACCATGGCGCCGCCGGGTACCAAATCGGTGCAGATGCAGGTCTTTGATTCCGCCAAGAAGTTGGCGGGCATTGCAACCACGGTCGAGATCATGCGGCTGCAGAGCGACGGCAATAGCCTGCAAGTGCTGCACATCTATGCCGTACGAAACGCCTCGCAACCCGCCCGCACCCTGGTTGGCGATCACGGCTACGAGGTAGCCTTGCCGCACGGCGCCGTCCTGGATGAAGCCGCCGCGCGCGCTCCCGGGGGTGAGCCGATCAATGCCACTCCCGAACCGGTGAAGGGAGCAGCGGACCGGTACGCCTTCAACTTTCCTCTGCGCCCGGGCGAGACCCAATTTCAGATTGCCTACCATCTGCCTTATCCCGGCGGACAGGCCACGGTGAGCGCCACCTTGCTGCACGACGTGCAGCATTTTGTGGCCGTGCTGCCCCCCGCTATGCACTTCAGCGCCACGGGCGCCGTATTTTCTCCCATGCCGCAGGAGAAAGATGCCAACGTGCAGGTAGCGACCAATGCTCGCGCCGGCGACCGGATCGTGATGACGGTTGCGGGCACCGGTGTGCTGGCCGAGGAAAACAATCAGGGCCCGCAGGAAGCAGGTGGGGCAGCCCCAAGGACAGCAGGGCCGGGCGGCGGCTTGGGCAATCCCATCGGCTCTCCGGATCCCCTGTCCCGCTATCGTTGGCCTCTGTTGGGAGTATTGGCCGTAATCATGGCCGCCGGCGGCTTCTACGTGCTCTCTCATCGTCCGGTTACCGCGGCGGTTTCTGCTCCAGGCGCCATGGCCAACGCAGTTCCTGACCGGGGCGCCCAGCCCCAGCCGGGTCCTACGCCTAGGTCTTCGGTGGTGCTGCTGGACGCGATCAAGGAAGAGCTATTTCAGTTGGAAATTGATCACCAGCAGGGCCGGATTGGCGAAGAGGAGTACCGCCAAGCAAAAACCGCGCTCGACACTGCCCTCCGGCGCGCCCTGCACCGGGCAAGCAACAATACTTGAAATGCTCCATCCCCTTCACCGCAAAGTACGCAAAGGGCGCGGAGGAAAAAGGACCTAAGAAAACAGGACTCAATCCTCTGTGCGCGCCTCTGCGTACGATCTCCCGCCAAGCAACCCGAAATGCGGGTCCTGCATTTATAGGGGCAAGTACTCACGTACAGGGCAGCAACGGTTTGCTACCACTGGTGCGAGCTACCAGCAAAAACCGGTGGTTGCTCAGGAAACGGCGGCGACGAAAATCGATAGGTAAGGCCAAGAATGCTACGTTGTTCGACGCTGATTCTGGCTCTTCTGCTGTGGCCGGCAGCTTACCTGAAAGGAGCCACTCCGCCGGCACCTCCTACGGACGGCTCGCTACAACAACCTGCTCCGGAGACGCCACCGCCAGCACATGCGGTGAGCGAGGAGCGGAATCCCGTTACTGAGGCGCCCGTGCCGGCTACCACGGGTGTGCCGGGTTTGTTCAGTGTGGAAACTGCGGAGACCCTCCCCAAGGGAGTAGTCACGCTTTCCGCTTATCTGAACAAGTTCTCCCGGGCTCCCGGCAGTGCCACCGTACTGACCAACGGATTAAGCGCGGCCGTTGGGATTACGAATAAGATCACCCTGTTTGCGCAATTTGACCCGTACATTCACTTCCATGTCGGCCAACCCCCGCAGCTAAGCCTGCGGCAACCTCCGGGTTGTCCCCATACCGTCCCCCACGCCCCTATCTATTGCGCCCTTAATCCCGGCCCCCTGAATAATTCTTGGGTGGGGCCGGCCGCCGGGTTCGTGCCGGACTTTCCCTTTGCCGCTTACGATAATTCGGATTGGGGGCCGCTGACCCTGGGACTGAAAACTAACTTTTTCTCGGAGAAGCGTGGCGATCCGTTGAGCGTCTCTCTGGGCGCCGGCTTCATCATCCCGACCCGCAGCACGGCGGCCGAACTGGCCAACTTCGGAGCACAAACCGGAACGCTCACCCTTTCGTTCACCCTGGGACTCAGCAAGAGATTCCAGAACGGCATTCTGCTGGCGAACAATTTCACGTATATCGTCACCCGTAATCCGCACTTGAACGGCCAGACTCTGTTCACGCCTGGGGATCGGGCTATCTTCGGCCAGGGTTTCCTTTTCCCGATTCGGCGCCGGCTTCAGTTGTTAACCGAATACACCGCGATGGTGATTCAAGAAGGCCACTTCTTCGGAGTATTCGGTATAGATACCCAAAACACCTCATGCGGTCCCAGCGTACCGGTAGACGGCGTTTGGGGAGTGCGTTGGTACTTTCACAGGAGCGCGGCCTTGGATATAGGCTACCGCTACATGCTGAACCTAACCCAGGTGGATGATCGTCACGGCTTTGTCTTTAAGATCGGCACGTCGTTCCGGGGCTTTTGAGCAGGGAGCGAACTCGCTAATGGAGCAAGCAACGAAGATGTCACAGCGGAAGATCAGGCAGGGTATTGAAGACAGACGAGTTACGTTGTAGGGCTACTTAACTCCCCTCGAGCCACGGCACTTCCCTGGGGGGATACACAGCACGAGGCCCCGCCACTCGCCACGTTGTGTGCTCGACAAATCTCGCGTGCGCCAGCTGTTTTCTTACGGCAGACCACGGCTTCTGCCGTAAGAAACAAACTTGGCTGACACTTACAGCGAGGGCCCTTGTTGCTAATACTTCCCGGTCTAAAGGTCTTAAATTCTGACCCAATTCCAAGAATTGCCGTTATGCCAAAAACCGCCTGCGCAGCAAACCCAGCACTGTTAAGCCGGCTGGTTTATTTCTGCAAGCGACGGCGGGCGAAGCCAGCTAAACCCACCAATCCAGTGCCCAAGAGGGCAAGGGAAGCAGGCTCGGGCACTACCTCCTGGAAAGTAATTGCTCCCCCACCAACGTGAGCGGCATCGGTAGTACCGCCGGACATGAAGTTGTTCGCGCTGGTCGAAAAAGCGTCAGACCCCGGCATCTGCCAGTCGTTCGGATCGCTGAAGAGGGCTGGCACCGCAGAATTCACATAAGTGACCGTGAACTGACCCTGGAACGATCCGGTAGAGCCCGTGGTGGCAGTGTAGGCACCGCTGTTTTCGGTTCCTGTGAAGCACACGTGACCGACGCCACCGCACAACGTTGGCACACTAACCACCACTTCGTTCCCGGACCCGCCCGTAAACTGCGCGCTCAGGCTACTACTGGTGGCAGTCCAACTGGAAGTGGGACCTGTCAAAATCAGCACGGTACCCGTATAACTGTACTGGTTACTGGTGTTGGAGTCGGTAATGGTTATAAGAGCCCCATTCAGGTCGACTCCGCTGCCTTTGGTGAGAGTGAGATTCTTACTGTTATGGGAAAAGTCGAACGTAATCGCGTCAATCGGGTCAGCGTACGCAGCACTCGAAAACGCGATCAGAAGTACAGCAAGTCCCAGTGAAAGAACCACCTTACATTTCATAGTTTTCCATCCTTTGGTGCCGTACAGATACAGCAATTTGGGTCATGGCCTTACAGCCAGTAGCAACTGGGGCCCGGACACTGCAAAACAACTGTAGCTTGCCGTAAGATCGGCAGCTCTCCTAATTGCACTCCAGATTCCAGAACTCACTGTCAATAAAATCAAATAGTTACAAGGTGATTAAGGTGGAAAACCGCAAATCCTTGCGCAGTAAAGTGGCGGGAAATTTGACCTTATTGAACGGAGGTAAAACAGAGTGAAGGGAAGGCGGGCTAAATCCGCAACGGGACGGAGGGATTTCCCCAGAACCCGTCACCCGGGTCAGCAGCTATAAGTTCCACGAAGCAAAGCTATCTGCTGATCCAATTCGCCGGCTTTGCAAACCCTTTCGAGATAGGCGGCCATTTCAAGGAGCAGATCATCCAGTGCCAGCAGGGCAATCAGTTTGCCGGCCTGCTGAACGGGAAGATAACGCAAGCGATTTTGGATCATCAGGCTGAGGCATGGATGCGCAGAATCGGCGGGACTGGCGGAAACCGCACACCGCGTCATCAGCGCACGCACCGGTATGGCTGCGGCCGGTTCCATAGCTTGAATCGAGCGGCGCGCATAGTCGCGTTCGGAAAAAATCCCGATCAGGCGCCCGCCCTCCACGACCGGCAGGGCTCCGATATCATGTTCTGCCATGAGCTTGAGCGCCTCCAGCGAGGTGGTGTCGCCGGAGACGCAGTGGAGTTCGGAAGGCCGTTTTTGCAGGATGCTTTTCACGGTCAACGGCGCGACGCGCGGATGGCGGGGAAATTCAGCTTGTTTTCCGCTGACCCGTTCGTCCAGTACTTTGGGGTTAGCCATTGCTATCCTGTGCCTTGCTATATCCGCTGTTTCAGTATAGTTCCGGGCGCAGAGTAACAAGTAGCAAGTAACAAATGGTCAGTTTCTAAGGCGGGCCCACCCTAGCCGGCTTTTGGCTAGGGTGGGATCCTTGGTTGATCCTGTGTTTTTCCTGGACGTTCCCGAGCCCGCATTGCCCATAGCGATTCCAATACCCCCCTCGTTCCTGAGTGAAGTCATCGGCGTAAGAGAAGGGCCTTGATCAACCTCCCGAATCCAACGATGGCGCAGAACAAAATCGCGGCAATCAGCGTGGCGCATCCGCATCCCAGCGCTTTGTTCCATGGACGAGGTGACTGCGGCTCAGG
>Ga0326728_10025742_pt1 | contig 10492 bp, 10 predicted proteins | sample MB3enrmetagenome_FD_207602 | JGI IMG/M metagenome (GOLD analysis project Ga0326728, IMG submission 207602) | Lab enriched peat soil microbial communities from McLean, Ithaca, NY, United States - MB31MN | ecosystem: Environmental > Terrestrial > Soil > Wetlands > Peat | place: USA: New York... | reverse complement strand
TGACCCCGAGCAGCGCTGGGCGGTGGCGGACGCGGCCGAGTTCGATGCGAGGGAGGAATACGACCTCGCGTTCTCCAATGCGGCGCTGCAATGGATACCCGGCCACGAGGACCTCGTCCCCAGGCTGCTCCGCGGCGTCAAGAAGGGAGGGGCCCTAGCCTTCCAGGTCCCGATGTTCAGGACCATGCCCATCAATCTGGCGATCGAGGAAGTGGCCTCCCGGGCGGAGTGGAGGTCGCTGACGGCCGGCGTAGCCGATGTCTTCACCTTCCACGATGCCTCATTCTATTACGATGCGCTCTCGGGCGCGGTTTCCAAGCTCGATATCTGGGAGACGGCCTACGTCCACGCGCTCGAATCGCGCCGGGCCCTGCTGGACTTCGCCGGGAGCACGGCGCTCCGGCCCTACCACGCGAGCCTGCCCTCGGACGCGGAACGCTCGCGCTTCGACGAGGAACTCCTCGATGAGCTGGGGCGCCGCTACGAGCTCCGGCGCGACGGGAAACTGCTCTTCCCCTTCGTCAGGCTCTTCGTCATCGCGTACAAATCGGCGTAAAGGAGCGGATCGATGCTCATCATGAACAAGGCTAAGGTGATCTCGGAGACGAAGGACGCCATCGAGATCGAGGCGCCGGGAAAGAGCGATTTTTTCATCGACATGTTCAGCATGAAGGAAGTCGCGGACGCCCCGTTCTACTACGAGAAGAGGACGGGCGACTTCGTCGCGCGGGCGAAGGTGCGGCCCGGCTTCAAGGCGACCTACGACGCCGGAGGGCTATTCGTCTACGATACGGCGAAGAAGTGGATAAAGCTCGAGTTCGAGATGACCGACCTCGGCTATCCCTCCGTCGTGTCAGTCGTGACGAACGGGATCTCCGACGACGGCAACGGCGAGAGGATCGAGGGCGCGAAGGAGCTCTGGCTCCAGATAGCTCGGAGGGGCGACAACTGGGTCCTCCACCATTCCCTCGACGGAAGGAAGTGGAAGATGGTCCGCTACTTCAAGCTGAAGATGAAGGCGACGCTTCGGGTCGGGCTCGAGGCTCAGTCGCCCCGGGGAGATGGCTGCCTGGTGGAGTACCGTGGCTTCAGGATCGCCGACAACGCGCTCGCCGACATGCGGAAGGGAAAGTAGGGACGGGCGCTCCCCGCGCTTCGGGCGCGCTCAGAAGATCAGCCGCTCGAGTTTCTTGTCGTTCTTCTTCCAGTCGGGGTCGACTCTGACCGAGAGCTTGAGCTTGACCGCGTAATCGAAGATATCGGCCAGATCCGCCTCGGCCTCCTCCCTGATCCGCTTGATCATCGAGCCGCCCTTGCCGATGAGCATGCCCTTCTGTGACTCGCGCTCGACGACGAGGTCGTAGCTCGCGATGAGGCTGTCGTTCTCGCCGCGCGAGGAGTCCTCGTATGAGATGTAGACCGCGTGGGGGAGCTCGTCCCTCGTGTGGAGGAAGACTTTCTCGCGGATGATCTCGGCGATGCGGAAGACCGGCTCCTGGTCCGTGTAGTATTCCTCGGGATACCAGGCCGGCCCTTCTACGGCGCGGGCGTAGAGCGCGTCGAGGAGGGCGTCGAGGCCCGAGCCCTTCAGGGCCGAGAGCTCGAGGATCGTCGCGTTCGGGAATTGGGCCGTTATGAACTCCCGCGCTACTGCGACATCGGCCTCGGGCGAGTCGACTTTGTTCACCGCGGCGACGAGCCTGCTCGAGGCCGACGCGAGCGCAGCGGCCACGGCCTCTTCCTCGGGGCCGGGCTTCCGCGTCGCGTCGACGAGGTAGAGGACTATGTCGGCGTCGGCGAATGCCTCCTCGGACACGCCGCGGAGCTTCAGGTTGAGCTTCTTGTCCGAGAGGTGGTAGCCGGGCGTGTCCAGGAAGACGAGCTGGCCCGCCGCTCGGTTGACGATGCCGCGGACGGCGTTGCGGGTAGTCTGCGGAACGGGCGAGACGATCGAGACCTTGGCGCCGCAGAGGGCGTTGAGGAGCGTGGATTTGCCGGTTGAAGGCCTGCCGGCTATGGCGACGAAGGCCGATTTCGGCATGGTTTCCCCTTAAGCGAAATACGTGTCCGGAGGTTCGCGTCCGGTCCAGAGCTTGAACTGCGCCGCCGATTGGTAGCGGAGCATCTTCCAGCCGTTCATGACCTTGCAGCCGGCGGCGGCGGCCCGCTCGAGGAGGATGCTGCGCTCGGGACGATAGATGATATCGAAGACGGCCTCGCGGCCCGAGAAGTCGTACCAGTCGAGCGGGTCCCCCTGGCGCTCGCCCTCCATGCCGAGGCTGGTGGCCTGGACGATGACGTCGGCGTGGTCCGCGACGAGATCGGTCGAATGCTCGGTGCAGGGACCGTAGGCGAAGCCGTAGCGCTGCGCCAGGACGCGGGCCTTGGAGACCGTCCGATTGAGCACGAGGGCGCTCGCCCCGAGGTCGGAGAGGACGTGGGCGATCGCCTTGGCGACGCCGCCCGCGCCGACGAGGGTGGCCCGGAGTCCGCGGAGGTCCGCGACGCCGAGGAACTCGAGGAGGGCTCGCTTGAAGCCTTCGGCGTCCGTATCGTAGCCGACCCAGCCGCTTCCCTCGCGCACGAGGGTGTTGCAGGAGCCGATGTCCTCCACCTCGGGCGAGCAGCGCGAGAGGCTCGAGCATACGGCGTCCTTGATCGGCACGGTCACCGCCGCTCCGCACGCGCCGAGCGCGTCCAGGGCCGAGAAGAAGGTCGGCACGTCGGCCGAGGGCAGGGGGACGTAGACCGCGTTGATGCCCGCGGCCTTGAAGGCGGCGTTGTGGAGCTGGGGCGTCTTGGAAGAGAGGACATTGGGGCCGCCGAGGGCGTAGAGCGAAGTCTCGCCGTCGAGCTCACGGAAGCGGTATATCTCCTGGAGGGCGAGGGGATCGAGGTGGCCGGGCGCGGCCGAGGGCATGCCGGCGCGTATCGCGCTCGTGTACGCGAGGCATGAGCCCATGCGGTCGGCGAGGACGCGGCTCGGCATCCCGTACTCGCCCATCCCGACGACGATGCGCTCCCCCCGCGGCAGCGAGGAGGCCCAGTTGAAGAGAGCGGCGAAGTCGGCGGAGCTTCTGGGCATGACCGCGAGCTTCGGGATCTCGTTGGGCTCGAGGGCGAGCTCGGCCCAGGCTTCGTCCAGGTCGGCGGGCATCCCGGCGATGTCGTGCCGGGAGCGGATGATTCTCGTGCCGAAGGTGTGGCAGGCTTCCTCGATCGAGGGGACGCGGAAGTCGCACTCGAGGTCGACGTAGGCGAAGTTGGCGTTCTTGTCGGGACGGGCGTAGGCGATGGCCTTGGCAAGCAGGACGAGGCGCTGCCCCTCTCCGTCGAGGAATGCGCCGCCGTCGCATTTTCTGCGCACGGTGAGGATGCAGGGCAGCCCCGCGAAGGAGGGGAAGTCGCGCAGGGCGAAGGCCTCGGAGGGCTCGAGGAGGTCGGCCCTGAGCTCGGCGATATCGATGTTGTCGCGATAACGCTCGAGCAGGGCGAGGTTCTCGGCGATAGTCCGGGCCGTGAGCGACAGGCATACGAGGGGCATCGGCTCTCCTCCTTTCGCTAGAAGTCCGCCCTGAAGAGATAGGCGTCGACGATATGATCGTCCTGGAGGGCCAGCCTGAGCCTGACCGGGTACGATTTGTAGGGCATTCGGTATACGAGGTATCCGGGGCCGTTCTCGTAGGGCTGGCCGAGGATCGAGAGGGCCTTGTCCGAGGCGTCGCCGAGGAAGAGGCCGAAGATCGATCCGGCGTAGGGCTTGGTGAAGCGGAGCTGCCAGAGCCTGTCGCCGTACATGAACAGAGTGTAGCCTGTTCCGTAGACGAAGGCCACGTCGTCCTGCCAGCTCTCGTCGCCCCTGAGGGAGTAGACCGAGGAGGGGGCGCCGAAGCGGGCGAAGGACTCGCCCAGGGAAAGGCCGAGGAAGGCCGAGGGATCGTCGTCGAGGATCGTCGGGGCGCTCGGCGAGGCTTTGAGCGCCGCGGAGGCCGAGGCGGAGTAAGGCGGATAGGCGGAGGGAGGAGCCGAGGGCTCGGCTGCCAGGGAGGCCGCCGCCGCGGTCGCGATCGCGATGAGGAGGAAGCGGAGCCGAGCTAGTTGCTTGCGCGCGTGGAATTGCATGATGTGTCGACTCTACCGGATGGGCCCGGCACTGTCCATGACGGAGCTTGCGCCCTTTGCGTCTTGCCGCTGCGGCCGCTTTCGTACAGAATAGGGAAAATTCGCTGCAAGGAGTCATACGTGCCTAGCGAACCGGCCGCGAAGCGGCTACCACCCGAGGCTCTCGACGCATTCCTCGACGGCATACTCGTCGAGCTCGAAAAGCCCGCGGACCCTGTCGCTCTCGACGAGATACGAGCGGCCTTCCGTAAGAGGGTCCCTTTCTCCAAGCGCTCCTATGCCGCAGCCGCCCTCATCCTCAGGGCGGCCGGCCTTTCGCGCGGCCCGAGCCGCGGTTCCGCCAAGGAGCAGGGCTTCGTGCTCGCGCCCAAGGAGCAGAAGCGGAGCCCCAAGGGGGGCAAGGAATCGAGGGGCGATGCCGGCCGACAGCCCCGAAGGGAAGGCTCCTCCAGGCCCGAAGGTTCGGACGAGGGCCGCGCGCCTCGGCCCCGCTTCACCGGCGAGGCGACGACGCTCTTCTTCTCGATGGGCAAGCGCCAGCGCCTTTACCCCAGGATCCTCATCGACTTGGCCATCGACGTAGCCGGCCTTCCGCCCGAGTCGATCGGAGACGTGCGCGTCTTCGACAACTACTCCTTCGCGGATATCGATCCCGAGAAGGCGTCCGGCCTCATCGCCGCCCTCGACGGCTACGAGTTCAAGGGGCGTAAGCTCTCGGTCGGCCCGGCCAAGAAGCGCGACGAAGCCGGCGAGTCCTGACGCTCGCCTCGCCGTCCCGCTCGGCGAGGGCCGCTATTGGGCGGCACGCCAGAGCGCGAAGGCGAGGGCGAAATTGACTAGGAGCGCGAGGCCGAGCGAGAGGCCCGAAGCCGTCGCGTAGAGGAAGGCGTCGCGCTCGGCCCTCAGCGCCTCGGTCTCGGGATCGCCCTCGAAGGCGAAGACTTCGACCAGGGGGTCTTCCGGGTCGATCGGCTCGAAGACGGTGAGCGTGCCCGCGCTCTCCTTACCCCCGCCTTGCGTGCTGATCCTCGCCGCTCTTTCGAGGCCGATTTCCTTTGCCGGAGGCCGCCTGAAGTAGGCGCCCGAACCCGATCCCCGGATATTTCCCATCGGGAGCCTGATGAGGTCCCGGGTTGTTCGGGCCGAGAGCGCGCGCCGCCAGAACCGACGGTACAAGAGGAAGAACGCGAGTCCCGGCGGCGCCAAGGGAAGGACGGGACTCAGGCCCGCGATGAAGATCAAGGCTCGAAGGGTCGGGAAGGTCGAGACCCCCGCGAGGAGCAGGATCGCGCTGATCGCGACGAGGCCGAGGGACATCGAGAGCGTAGTGAGGTAATTCCAATATTCGTTCTGAGCTCTCCCTCCCGCGATGAGTCTCGACGTGAGGCGCTTCTCGTCTCCATCGTGGCAGACGGCGAGGAGGGTTCCGTCCGGTTCATCGACGAAGAGCGGGCGTCCCCCCTCGAGGACGAGGGTTCCCGATACGAATATGCTCGTGCCCTCGGCGAGGGACGACAAGGATTTCCATCTGAGCCGAGCCACGGTTCCGGCCGATCCCTCGTCGGAGGCCTCGCCTCCGGCGGGCTCCAGGACGTACAGGGGAGAGCGGGAAAGATCGACGAGGGCGCTCGCTTCCTTGCCCCGCACCCAGATGCTGTCGGCTCCCTCGATGGCCTCGATGGAGCCGTGGAGGCGGAAGTTCCCCACTCGCGCGCGGCCCTCGCGGCGCGCGTCCGCCAGGTCGCGATACCGGAGCCGGGGAACCGAGCCGAGCCCGGCTACCCGATCGCGGAATCGGCGCCACTGGCCGCGCAGCGCGAAGGCTCCGCCGACGGGGACGAGAAGGTAGAATACGATGGCCGCGGCGATCGCGGCGTAAACGGGAAGGAGCACGCTTGAAGCTCCTATGCGCGCGAGAGTACCGTAAGACTATCATGCTGGAAAGCCTCACGGTAGGACCCATCGGAGAGAACGCTTATGTCCTCTCCGGCGAGAAGGCCTGCGTCCTCGTCGACCCGGGCGACGAAGCGCAGCGCATACTCGAATTCCTCGACGCGCGGGGCCTGGCGCCTTCGATGATCGTCGCCACGCACGGCCACCTCGATCACACGGCCGCGATACCCGAGCTCCTCGCCGCCTTGCGTTCGCGGGGCCATATCGTTCCCCTCGCCGTCCACGCGGCCGATAGGAACTACTTCGGCGCCGAGGGCGAGGAGACGAACCGCAGGCTCTTCGCCTCGATCCGCGCATCCTCGTTCTTCAAGAACTACTGGCGGCCCCTCCCCGAGCCGGACCTCCTCCTCGCCGAGGGCGACTCGATCCCCCTCGGTTCCTTCAAGGTGATCCACAGCCCCGGCCACTCGCCGGGATCGATCTGCCTCTACGGCGCCGCCGAGGGCGCTCTCATCTCGGGCGACACGCTCTTTCGGGACGGCTATGGGCGTACGGACTGCTTCGACTCCGATTCCGCCGCGCTCGCGGAAAGCCTCGCCCGCCTCTTCGCGCTGCCGCCCGCGACCCGCGTCTTTCCCGGCCACGGCGAGGAGACGACGATCGGCCGCGAGTCGGACGCGCGTTGATTCGGTCTAAGCTTTCCGGCATACTCGTTCCCATATGATCCGCCTTCGACGACCGGCGCATGCCGTCCTCGCGTTCTGCTTCGCCGTCCTGCTGTCCTCCTGCGCAGCCTCCGCGCCGAAGGAATACTCGCGCTCCGAATACGTCCTCGGCACGGCCTGCGCGATCAGGCTCGTAGGGGGCGGCGACGAGAGGCTCCTCGATCGAGTCTTCGCGAGGCTCAAGGAGATCGAGGACGAGCTCAGCGTGAACAAGCCGGCGAGCCGGATCGACGCCGTGAACGACGCGGCGGGACTCGCGCCCGTAGCGGCGGGATCCGACGCCGTCGCGATACTCAGGCGAGATCTCCAGCTCTCGGCCTGGTCCGACGGGGCCTTCGACCCGAGCGTGGGGCCTCTCGTGAAGCTCTGGGGCATCGGGACCGACCACGCGCGCCTGCCCGGTCCCGGGGAGATCGCGGCGGCCAAGGCCCTCGTCGGCTGGAAGGACATCGTCCTCGACGAGAGCAAGGGAACGGTTTTCCTGAAGCGAAAGGGCATGGCCCTGGACCTGGGCTCGACCTCGAAGGGCTACGCCGCCGACGAAGTGGCCGCGATAGTCCGCGCGGCCGGCGTAAAAGGCGCCGTGATAGACCTGGGAGGCAACATCTACGTCGTAGGCTCTCGGCCGGACGGGAAGAAATGGCGCATCGGCCTCCAGGATCCCTTCTCCGCGGAGCGCGGGGCCTATCTGGGCGTCGCGAGCCTCGCCGACCAGACGATGGTCACCTCCGGCGTCTACGAGCGCTACTTCATCAAGGACGGCGTGCGCTACCATCACATCTTCGACACGAGAACGGGCTATCCCGTGCAGAACGGTCTCATGTCGGTGACGATCGTCACGCCCAAATCCTTCGACGCGGACGGCTTCACTACCGCGATATTCGCCCTCGGCCGAGCGCGCGGCATGGCTCTCGCCGCCGAGAAGGGCGTGGACGTCATAGTCGTGGACAAGGACAGGAAGGTCTACATGAGCCCCGGCGTCTCTACCTACTTCGAGATCACCGATCCTTCGTTCTCGCTCGCCGAGTGAGGCTCGGCCTCGGCCAGGCCGAGCTTGAGGAAGAGCCAGGGAGCGCCGGCCGCCGCCCAGGCGCCGACGACGGCGTAGCGTACGAACTTGACTAGGGGCGGGCCGCTCGCCTCGACTTCCGCGAGGAGAAGCTTGGGCAGGGCGTAGAGGATCGCCACGGTGGCCATGCCGAAGAGATAGCGGAGCGCTTTTTTCGCGAGGCTTCCCGACTCGGCGGAGAAGGATAGGGACTTCCGCGCGTAGATCGCGGCTCCGGCGAAGCCGAAGAAGGCGCCGCTGAGCGTTGTCTCGTTGAGGGTCAGTACGTTCATGCCGAGGGCGACCGCCGCGACCACCGCGAAGGCGAGGCTCTCGCGCAGCTCGGCAAGGGAGCGCTCGATCCGCTCGCCGAAAATTCGCTCCAGACCGACGAAGGCCGCGCCTAAAGCCCAGCCCGCGACGACATCAGTCGGGAAGTGCACGCCGAGGTAGATCCTCGATATTCCCACGCAGAAAGGTAAGGCGAGCGCGAAGGCGAGGCCCCAGGGAGGCCTGAAGACCGGAGCCAGCGAACCGCCCAGCAGGGCCGAGGTCATGGCATGGTTCGAAGGCAGTCCGTAGCTTTGCTCCTTGGCCATGCCGACGGAGGGCTCGAAGTCGTAGGGCCGGGGCTGGGCGAAGAGCATCTTGAGGCGCAGGTTGATCGCCGTGGAAAGGAATATGAGGGCGCAGAGCCGCAGGCCTCGGCGCCTGTCGACGCACCAATAGACGAGCGGGAGGATCGCGAGGAAGCAGTATTCCGTGCCCAGGAGGCTGAAGCCCTTCATGACCGCGGTCAAGGCCGGGCTCGCGAAACCCTGCGCGTCGCGAACGACGTCCAGGCCCCAGGAGAGTATCGCGCTCATCGCATTGTCCTCCCACTTCTCATTCTACGGGCGGGCGAGGCCTCCCGCAAGCGCGGTCCTGAAAGCCGCCTCTTCGAGCGGACGCGAGAAGAGGAAGCCCTGGTACTGGTCGCAGCGCGCGTCGTCGAGCCAGGCGAACTGATCCGGATTCTCGACGCCCTCGGCCACGACGGCGAAGCGGAGCTTGTGCGCGAGGGCGATGACAGCCTCCGCGATCGCCGAGGCGCGGTAGTCGTCGGGCAGGGGCCGCACGAAGGACTGCGGCAGCTTGACGCAGTCCACGGGGAAGTCGCGCAGGGCCGCGAACGAGGAGTAGCCCGTGCCGAAGTCGTCGATGGAGATCGAGCATCCGAGGGCCTTCAATTCCGCGAGCTTCTCGATCGCGTTCGACTGGTCTTACATGATGCCGCTCTCGGTGATCTCCAGGTCCAGCCTGGACGCGGGCAGGCTGGTGGCGCTCAGTATTTGCCGGATGTCCTTCACGATCTGGTCGGAGCGGAACTGATAAGGCGAGAGGTTGACCGAAACCGGGATCGGGTCGAGTCCGGCGCGTTCCCATGCGGCCGCGCTCGCGCAGGCCTTCGCCAGGACGATCCTGCCGAGCTCGCCGATCGCGCCCGAGCGCTCCGCCATTCCGATGAAGGCTTCGGGCTGCCGGATCCCGCCGTCGGGCAGGTACCAGCGGGCAAGCGCCTCCGCCCCCAGGATCCGGCCGCCCGCGTTGACCTTGGGCTGGAACCAGGGGGCGAAGGCCCCGGCGCGGAGGGCTCCGCGGAGCTCCCCTTCGATCTGGGCCTGGGCCATGAGCTTGGAGTGGAGGAGGGCGTCATAGAGCCGGAAGGAACCCGGGCCGTCGGCCTTGGCGGTATGGAGCGCCGTTTCAGAGGCGCGGATCAGGCGGTCGGGATGGGCCCCGTCGTTGGGAAAGAGAGCGAGGCCGAAGGAGGCGGAGAGACCGATCTCGACCCCGCCGATGGAGAAGGATCGATCGAACGCTTGTCGAGACTTCTCGATGATGGCCTTCGCGTCCTCGGGGTTCTTCACGTCGGAGAGGAGGACGAGGAAGACGTCGCCGCCCGAGCGGGCCACGACGTCGTCGTTGCGGAAGGCTCGGGTGAGGCGGTTCGCGGTCTCGATGAGGAGCGCGTCCCCGGCCTCGGTCCCGTGGACTTCGCCGATGCGCTTGAAGCGGTCTATGCCGACGGACATGATGCCGAGGAACCGGCCTCGCCCGGCGGCGATGTCGATGGCCCGCGCGAAGTTGTCGCGGTTCGGGAGCCGGGTAAGGGGATCGTGGCTCTCGAGGAATTCGGCGCGGAGCTCGGCGTCCTGCCGACGCGCCGCCTCTTGCGCCAGTTCGGCCTGCCTGGCGTTCAGGGTCGACGCGAAGCGGTCGCGCGTCTCGATGGAGCGCCGGAGCCCGTCGAGGATCGAGGTTTCCGCGAGGCAGACGAGGAGGCTCAAGCCCACGAGGTGCAGCGAGGGGATCGCGAAGGCCGCCGCTCCCGATCGGCCGCGGGCGAGGCCGGCGGCGACGAGGAGGAGCGCCTGGGCCGCGCAGACCGTCCAGCCGCCGCGCGCGCCGAAGAAGATCGTCGCGAGGGCGGCCGCCGAGCAGAGCCAGACGTCGCCCGGCGCGAGAACCCCTCCCGTCAGGACGTTGAAGGCTCCGACGGAGAAAACGAGAAGTATGATCGAGACGTATCGGACGCGGGGCGGCAGAAAGTCGCGGCAGGACAGAATGACGATGGAGGCGAAATAGGCGATGCCGCCGACGAGGACGATGCCCCATTCGCCGAATTGCAGCGCGTGGATCAGGGAAGGAACGAGGATGAATG
>Ga0326728_10025741_pt1 | contig 10492 bp, 11 predicted proteins | sample MB3enrmetagenome_FD_207602 | JGI IMG/M metagenome (GOLD analysis project Ga0326728, IMG submission 207602) | Lab enriched peat soil microbial communities from McLean, Ithaca, NY, United States - MB31MN | ecosystem: Environmental > Terrestrial > Soil > Wetlands > Peat | place: USA: New York... | reverse complement strand
GGGTAGGCGTTTCCCGTCGCCCGTTCCCCGTCTCTCGCCAAAATTCATGACCTGTCCCCAAAGAGAAGAGGAATAGCCGGCAATGTCGAAACCCCACAACAGGAACGACGGAAATCCGAGCTTGGATAGGGAAACAATTTCGCACACGTCCAAGCGGCGAGGCGGGGGACGGGCGACGGGAGACCGGGGACGGTTTTTGAAACGCGTCATTGACGTGCTTCGAGGGCACGGACTAACCTGAACTTATGGCCGTAAAATCGATTCAACTGGGGCAGGTCTGGCGGAACGACCTGAGCGGGAAAACTTATCTGGTGACCAAGCTATACAAAGAAGTGTTTGCGCAGTTTGTGGTGCTGCGGCATGCCGATGCCGATGCGGCCAGCGGAGAAACCATACGTATGAAAGTCGTCAAGACCGCCGAGGGCGCCACCTTGCCGGGGTTCACCTATACGCAGGATGCACAGGAATTCTGAGGCACAAGCTGAGTTCTGATGATTGCCAAAATTATTGCGGCGTTAAGCGTCTTTATCATTCACGTGATTGCCCAAGGCGGCTACCTGGGCATTATCGCTTTGATGGCCATTGAGTCGGCCTGTATTCCGCTGCCGTCGGAAGTGATCATGCCGTTTTCCGGGTACCTGGTGTACATCGGGCGCTTTCACCTGTTGTGGGTGGCCACGGTCGGCGCTTTGGGCTGCAATCTGGGCTCTTTGATTGCCTATGAGATCGGCTGCTATGGCGGACGTCCTCTGGTGGAGCGCTATGGTTCGTACATTCTGCTGAGCCATCGCGAACTGGATCTGGCCGATCATTTCTTCGCCCGCTTTGGCGATATCACGGTTTTTGTCAGCCGCTTGCTGCCGGTGATTCGGACGTTTATTGCGCTGCCGGCCGGTGTGGCCCGCATGCCGCGATTGCGATTCCATGTGTACACGTTTGCCGGTTCCTGGCCGTGGTGCCTGGGATTGGCCTGGATCGGGGCAAAGCTGGGCGAGAAGTGGGACACGGACCCGCGCCTGAAGATGTGGTTCCATCGCTTTGATGCCATCATCGGCGGACTGGTGCTGCTGAGCGCGATCTGTTTTGTGTGGTCGCGGTGGCAACACCGCATGCGGGGGAATGAACCTGGTAGCGGCCAGCAGTCCGTTGCGGAGTGAACCGAATGACGTTTCCGGTCAAGGTCTCTGGCCAACGGCCAAAGGCCCCGAGATTTATTTGCCAAGGACCCTGCGGGTAAGAGAAGATAACCAGTTTTCAATTTAAATCTGACGAGTTGGAGTAATCATCGAAATGGCCTCGCGGCAGAAGCATGAGAACTTGAAGAGCGAAGAGTCGTCCCGGCAGAGCGAAATTGCGCCGGCCAAAGGCAAACTTGGAGTGATGATCCCCGGCATGGGCGCCGTGGCCACCACGTTCGTGGCTGGGGTGGAAGCGGTCCGCAAAGGTTTGGCCAAGCCCATCGGCTCTCTGACGCAGATGGGCACCGTGCGCTTGGGAAAACGAACGGATGGACGCTCCCCCAAGATCAAGGAGTTTGTCCCGCTGGCCGGACTGAATGATCTGGTGTTTACCGGCTGGGATCTTTTCGAAGACGACATGCATGCCGCCGCCAGGAACGCCGGCGTATTGGAACCGGTGCTGCTCGAGCAGGTGAAGCCGTTCCTGCAGACTATCCGGCCCCTCAAGGCGGTGTTCGACCGCAACTACGTCAAGCGGCTCGATGGCCCCAATGTAAAGAAGGGCAAAAACAAGATGGAGCTGGCGGAACAGGTTCGCCAGGACATCCGCGATTTTCGCAAGAACAGCGGCGCCGATAGGCTGGTTACGATCTGGTGCGGCTCGACGGAAATTTTCCTCCAGCCCACCGCCGTCCACGCCACCGTCAAGGCGTTTGAGAAGGGCATGGCGAACAATGACGAGAACATTGCGCCCTCGATGATTTATGCCTATGCCTCCCTCATGGAAGGCGTGCCGTTTGCCAATGGCGCCCCGAACCTGACGACGGATCTGCCAGTCATGCGCGACCTGTCGCGCCGTAATCAAGCGCCGATCTGCGGGAAAGACTATAAAACCGGGCAAACGCTGATGAAGACCATCCTGGCTCCGGGCTTCAAAGCGCGCCTCCTGGGGCTGAACGGATGGTTCTCGACCAACATTCTCGGCAACCGCGATGGCGAAGTACTGGACGATCCGGGTTCCTTCAAGACCAAGGAAGAGTCAAAGCTTTCCGTGCTCGACGAGATTTTCCAGCCCAAGCTCTATCCGGAGTTGTATGGCAATTACTGTCACAAGGTGCGGATCAACTACTATCCGCCGCGCGGAGATAACAAAGAGGGCTGGGACAATATCGATATTTTCGGTTGGCTCGGCTATCCCATGCAGATCAAAGTGGACTTTCTCTGCCGCGACTCGATCCTGGCCGCGCCCATCGTGCTGGATCTGGTGCTGTTCCTCGACTTGGCACAGCGCACAGCGGGGTTGAAAGGCCTGGGCATCCAGGAATGGCTCAGCTTCTACTTCAAGTCCCCCATGACCGCTCCGGGGCTGTATCCGGAGCATGACCTGTTCATCCAGTTGATGAAGCTGAAGAACACGCTGCGCCATCTCAAAGGCGAAGAACTGATTACGCACCTCGGGCTGGAGTATTACGACTAGGGGTGTTTGGGCTGGGGCGCGGCGTCCGCCGCGCCCTTTCCACGTAAAGATTTTGTAAATGATGCGCCGATCCGGCGCGGCCGTGATTTCGTGACGCAACTTCCGGACAACATTAGGGTTCACAACCAATAAGAGCACAGGGCGGAGTGTCCGCTACGGCCGGGGACACTCCGGAACCGTGGCTGGAAGCGGTTTCTTCCGGCGTATAATGAGCGCGGAAGCACTTGCAAGAGGAGTGCGAGGGAGCGGTTATGAAGTTACGTGGGTTAAGCGTTTTGGTCGTATTGCCGGTCTGCCTGTCGTTGCCGTTGTGGGCGCAAGATACCTCCGGCAAGCCGGCGAATCCCGCAGCAGTGTCCACCAGCCAGGGACAGCAGGGACAGAGCCAGCAGCAAGCGCAAGACCAGGCGGGACAGAGCCAACCGCAAGGACAAAACCAATCAGCGCAGAGTCAGCCCGCGCCGGCGCCGCAGGGTACGAGTCAACCGCAGGGGCAGCCCAGCAACCCGGATGCCCAGAATCCGGCGGCACAACCCAGTCCGACCCCGCAGGGCACCGCGGGCAAAACCCCCGATTATGTACCCCAGAGCGAGACTCCGGACAAGGAAACGCATAACGGCAACAAGAATGACATCGATGCCATCGGCAACCGTAAGGTCGGCGGGAAGGGCTTGGGCAATTGGTACTCGCTGGAGACCGAAATCCGAATGGGCAAACAATATGCCCAGCAGGTCGAGGCGAGCGTAAAGCTGGTGCAAGACCCCGTGGTCAACGAGTACGTCAACCGGATCGGCCAGAACCTGGTGCGCAATTCGGACGCGAAGGTACCGTTTACCATCAAGGTAATTGATTCCGACGAGATCAATGCCTTTGCGCTGCCCGGCGGTTTTTTCTATGTCAACAGCGGCCTGATCCTGGCGGCCGACGAAGAGGCCGAGTTGGCGGGAGTGATGGCGCATGAGATTGCCCACGTCGCCGCACGGCACGCCATGCGGCAGCAGACCCGGGGCATGTACGCGAATTTGGCCTCGATCCCGCTGATTTTCGTTGGCGGCGGACTGGGCTATGCCATTTATGAAGGCGCGGGCATTGCCGTTCCGATGACCTTTTTGAAGTTCCAGCGCGGTTTCGAGGCGGAAGCGGACTATTTGGGCCTGCAATACATGTATAAGACCGGTTACGATCCGCAGGCGTTTATTGCCTTCTTTGAGAAAATCGAAGCCAAGGAGAAGAAGAAAGAGGGTTCGGTAGCGGCTGCATTCGCCACGCACCCGCAGACCCCGGACCGCATCGAGAAGAGCCAGGACGAAATCGCCCATGTACTGCCGGCGCGGGATCAGTATATTGTCAACACGTCCGAGTTCGACGAGGTAAAGGCCCGTCTGGCGGCCATCGAGAACCGCCGGAAACTAACCAATCCTAAGGACAACGGTCCCAGCCTCCGGCGCAGTTCCAAGGGTGATGACAAGACCGGCGACGATAAGAGTGGGGACGACCGCCCGACCTTAAAGCGTCGCGACGATCAGTGAACATAGGCTGCGGCCCGTTCCCGATTGCGGATCGAAGGCGGGGGAAGTGTGGGGCTAAGCCGCGCGCTTCGCCGCCTCGACGGTAGGCTGGACCACCGGCGCCATTGCTGCCGGCGCCACGACGATCCTCATTTCCCGCCAATCGTAAGCAAATTCTCTCCCGCAATCCAGGCAGACCACATAGGTGCCGGTTATCTCCGCGGCTTCTGAACGATGCTGTCCAGGGCGAGTCGAGATGGGAAACGTCCGACGCTTATGGGGGCAACCGAATAAGACATCCAGTAGTTTGAACACCGCAAACCTCCCGGCAGCGTCCTGCTAACTGTCCGCTGGCGTTCTGTTCACTTAGATTCAAAAGTGGCGATAAAGGTTTCGGTTCTTTGCGCCTTAGGGAGGGAACAGCAGCTCGCGACACAAATGAGTGTTAAGAGGATAAGGAATGAATCACTTGCGAAAAGCAACAGGCATCCGGGAGTTGTCAGACTGAGTTCTCAGGACTTAACTGGGCCGGTTCCTTTGCCGCGTTTACTGGCGGCACATTTACCCATAATTGCGGACCGCAAACGGGTGCGCAAATCTTCGGGGAGCTCGTAAACCTCTGAATCCCTGTAAATTTCGATGGTTTTCTGGGTGGTATTACAAACCACGAAACAGTTGTGGCACCATGCCAGATGCTCATCCAACTCCGCTTTCGTACGCTCGTCCAGGGCGCCGTCAAGATAATCCGTAAGTTCTTTCAGAAAGTCAGAACAGTTCACCGGTTACTGTCTCCGTCGATTGACCGTTTGAAGTATTTGTTCAGACGCTCCCGCAATTGTAAACGAGCCCGCAACAACCGGGACTTGACCGCTGGAACGCTCAACTCCAGCGCCTGGGCCGTCTCCTCGGTCGAAAGGCCTTCCACGTCGCGCAGTACAAACACTGCGCGGAAGCCTGTCGGTAATCCCTGGATGGTTTTACTCAAGATGTCCCTTAATTCCGCCTGGGTATATTGCTGTTCCGGATTGGGAGACCAGTCCGCGACCTCGCGCGGCATGGAATCGTCTTCCGTCTGGACATCCTCGTCCAGGTAAACCGTCCGCTCGGGACGGCGGCGCCGCAACTTCATTAGCGCCTCGTTTACGGCAATCCGAACCAGCCAGGTGTAAAACTTGCTCTGTTCCTGAAACTGCTCCAGGTTGGTATAAGCCTTCAGGAACGCGTCCTGCACTACGTCTTCGGCATCCTCGCGGTTTTGCGTTATGTGCTGCGCGATGCGGAAAACGTTACGGTCATACCGCTTGACCAGTTCCTCGAAAGCCTGAACATCCCCGGCCTTCGCGGCTCGTACGAGTGTCAGCTCTTCGCTGAGCGGCTCTCCTACTTTGCTTTGGATGTTCTCCATTTTCCCGCCGATTCACATTTTCCGGTTGGTGCCTGAGGGTTGGCCTCAATTGTGTCGAAAAAACATTGTACCGCATGAGGCGCCTTCGGCCGTCGGCAAAGCACCCAATAGTTACCGGTGTCCCGTCATCGGTTGCTCGACCCGGCCGAGGGCCGAGAGCCGAAGGCCGAAGGCTGCAATATACGCTAGTAACCAACTGGGCTCGGTACTTGATTGACAGACCGGCGTGACTTCATATAATCAAACGCTTGCGATACGTGTGCCACGCTTCGCAGGAATATGAGTACGATATAGGGGATGTCCTGGCGGCTCGTATGAAAACCCCGGGACATTCATTTCGATGCCCGACGCCTCCACAATTCGTGAGCTGGTAGAGAAGATTATCACCGACGCCGTGGCGTCCGGCATGCCAGGCTTGCGCCGGATACTTGTTCAGCGGGTAATGGATGAGCTGCAGCCGGTCTTGTCGTCTTCGGGGGATGGGGCGCAACTGGATCGGCTTAAGGGGGCGATCGCCTCTGTCCATGAAAAGACAGCCCAGAGCGATGTTTTGCGGGCTCTGCTCGAGGGCTTGACTCCATTTTGCGCGCGTGTCGCCCTGTTTCTGGTGCGGGGCAACTCCGGTGTGGGTTGGCAGGCGCGTGGCTTTCGCGATAACGAGGCCATCAAGCTGCTGACTCTGGATCTGAGCCAGGGATTGGCGGCGCGCGCCATGCAGCAACGTTTGCTGGCGGAAGGACCCGTAAGCGAGTTCTCGCGTCATTTCACGACCGGTTTTGGGGCTTCGGCGAATGGACAGTGTCTGCTCGCGCCGCTCGTGATCAGGGAAAGAGTGTCGGGTTTGATTTACGCCGACGCCGGAGCTCAGCCGGGTGGCCATATGAATCTGGCGGCGCTGGAAATTCTGACGCAAGCGGCCGGAACCTGGCTGGAAGTGCTGGCGATGCGGAAATCCGCGCCGGCTCAGCCCGCGGTGTCGCATGCGGTCATGACCGGCGCCTCCGCCATGCCCGAAGCCGCGCCACGGCCGGCAAACGGCGAAGACGTGGCTCCGGCAGCCGCTACGGCGGCGCCGAAGGAAAGTGTGCCTCTGCCCCCGGGGCCATCGTCCCCCCCGGCGGAGAATGACGATGAACTGCACCGCAAGGCCCGCCGCTTTGCCAAGCTGTTGGTTGACGAGATCAAACTTTATAACCAGGCCAAAGTCGCCGAAGGGAAGCTGAACCACGATTTATACGATCGCTTGAAGGATGACATCGATAAGAGCCGAACCACTTACGACAAGCGTTATGCCCAGACGCCGGTCGCCAGCGCCGAGTATTTTTTCCAGGAACTGGTACGGAATCTGGCGGACGGCAATCCCACGCTGCTGGGCGCCAACTTCCCGCGTTAAACTAACTATAGAACCGAAGTGAAAACTCCAAGACTCATTCTCATCTCGTTGCTTGCCGGTTATGGCTGCGCCGCCGCCCTGGGGCAGGCGGCTTCGCCGACGCCGACGCCGGCGCCGGTCAACAAAACCAGCACGGCGTCGACCCATACGCATAGCCGGGCCAAGGCGCGGAAAAAACCGCGCAAGGTTACCTCCCCCCAGGTTCGGCGGCTGAACCGCGCTTTTGTCGCCTCGGCGAGCCTGCGGCCGATGGCGCGCCAGCTCTTGGAGAGCCGTTCGGCGGCGGCCTATGCCGGCGTGCAGAACTATGCGTTCCGGCACCCCCAAACGGACGCGGGGTCCCTGGCCTGGCTGGCGATCGGCTATGCCCGGGTGCTGGACCACGATTACGCGAAAGCCATCGTGGCGCTCAAGCGTGCACAGCCTCACGCCGGCGATCTGCGCGATTACGTCGATCACTATCTGGCCACGTCGTACGCGGCCACGGGGCAAAGCGACTTGGCCGTTGCTACGCTGCGCAACTTTGAGACGGATTATCCCGACTCGCTGTTCCTGCGCGATACGATGCTGACCTATGGCTCGGCGCTGTTGGCGGCGGGCCGTCCGCAGGACGCGGTGCAGGTTCTGGAGAAGTATCGGGCCCCGGCGCGCGCCGACGTTGAACTGGCGTTGGCCCGCGGCTATCTGAAAGTGGGGCGGGCGCCGGAGGCGGCGGTAACGCTGCGGCACATCTACTATTCCTATCCGGCCAGCCCGGAGGCGGCGGAGGCTCGCGCGCTGCTGGATCAAGTCGCCACCGAGACCGCGGTGCCGCCGCCGAGTTTTGCGGAACGCAAGGCCCGCGCCGGTCTGCTGGCACAGGAGCACCACAACGAAGACGCCGCGCGCGAGTACCGCGAGTTGCTCGACGATCCCGCCACCCCCGAACGGGCCTCGATTCAGGTGGCCCTTGGAGTCGCGCTGCACCGCGGCGGCAACGACCGGGAAGCGTACAGCCTGCTGGAAAGCATCCCCGAAGTTCCCGGCGAGGATAACGCCCTGCGCTGGCGAACCCTGGCCGAAATCGCGCGCTCGGCCAACGATGACAACGCCTTTCTCGGCGCCTTGAGCCAGCTTCGCCAGAGTGGCAGTACCAGCGACAATTTTGAGCAGGTTTTGTTGCTGGGCGGGAATATGTATCTGCTGCGGAAGGAATACGATCACGCTATCGATTGTTATCGCGAGTTACAGCAGAGATTCCCCAACGGCAAACACGCCGCCTACGCGCACTGGAAGACCGCGTGGCTGGATTTCCGGCAAGGACGAAAAGACGTGGCCAGCCGGGAGTTCCAGGAACATATCGAGCTATATCCCACGTCGCCCGAAGCGCCGGCGGCCATGTACTGGCGGGCGCGTCTGGCCGAAGAAGAGGGCGATTTCGGGTTGGCAAAGGCCTGGTATTTGAAGCTGACGCGCCGTTTCCGCCAATACTATTACGCCGAACTGGCGCGTGTGCGGTTGCTGGGGCTTCCTCCCGACGAAGCGAAGCCCGATCCGGTGCTGGATCATATTCCGCTTCCGGAGCTGGACACGAGTCTGAATACCTTGGCCGATGATCCGCCCGCGGACAACGTTCGCTATCACAAGAGCTTGCTGCTGCATAACGGCGGCCTCACCGATTTGGCGGTGAAAGAACTGCACGCCGCGGCCCCGGAGGGCGCTGGTTGGGCGACGCTGTTGACGGCCCGCTATTATCAGGAAGACGGCGCCTACCACCGGGCGCTGGAAACCCTGAAGCATGCCGTCCCTGGCTATTATTCGTTGCAAATCGAAGAACTGCCGCGTCCCTGCTGGGAAGTGCTGTTTCCTCGCCCGTATTGGGCCGATTTGGCGAAGTATGCCCGGCAGAATGGATTGGATCCCTATCTGGTGGCATCGCTGATCCGCCAGGAATCGGAATTCAATCCTAGCGCGGTTTCCCGCACGGATGCTCTCGGACTCATGCAACTTATGCCCAATACCGGACGCCAGGTGGCGCGCGAGCTGCGCATACGCCGCTTCTCCAACAACCAACTGGTTGTGCCCGCCTTCAATATGCGGCTGGGTACGCGGTATTTTCATGATCTGGTGGCACAGTTCAGCGGCCGGCTGGAGTACGCTCTGGCGTCCTACAACGCCGGTTCCGACCGGGTGCAAAGTTGGTTGGCCGAAGGCAATTTCCGCGGCCCGGACGAGTTTGTCGAGTCGATCCCTTTTACCGAAACCCGGGAATATGTACAGGCCATTCTGCGCAACGCGGCCGTCTATAAGCGCCTGTATGGACGATAGCTATATGCCGCAACCAAAACCCTAAGCCGCAGATGGACGCGGATAAGCGCCGATAGCCATACCGGAGGATCACCGCCTCGCGGTGGAGGGCCTGCCCGGAATTGTGGCCGTAACTGTCTTGTATTTACCAAAATCTCAGACAATATAAAACAATGTAAAACATGCTTGACATCGAAGGTATAGTAAAGCATACTTTACACGATCTAAAGCCTGGCGCCACGGAGGCCTGTATGAGCGAAGAAGCTTGTTTGAAGGAAGAACCCACGAAACGCATGCTGCAGAAGGGCATGCTTCTGATGGGTCTGATTCTTGCCCTGGTCGCAGGTCTGACGGTAGTCAGTATGAGATGGTTGACGCGGATTCATCCCGCCCCGCCGTGGAAGGTGATTGTGGGTATATTGCTGCCCACGCTTCCGGTCGGGCTTGTTTATTGGGCTGTGCTCCGCCGTCTTCGCGACCGGGAGGAAGTGCGACGGCTGCGGGAATTTGCGCGTCAGGTGGGCATCGGGTTGGGCCTGAATGTAGTAGCGGCAATAGCGGTCATTGAATGGTTCAAGTGGCGGCATCCGGCAGCGCCCTGGAAGTATATCGCCGCCTTGATTCAGATGCTTCCGGTCATGATTATTGCCCGAGCCTCGATTCGCCATGTACGGAGCATGGATGAGTTGCAGCAGAAGATGGTCTACGAAAGCGTGGTGTTCGCCTTCATGGCCAGTGCGATCCTGACGTTGGCCTATGGGATGCTGGAATCGTATGGGATGCCGCGAGTGAGCTGGATTTACGTGCTTCCGGTGATGGTTTTGTGTTTGGCCGTGGGCAGGGCCCTGGCCTGGGCGAGGTACTGGTGAAGAACAAAGTTCGGGAATTCCGGCTGGAACACAAGTGGTCGCAGGCGGAGCTGGCAGAGCGCCTCAAGGTTTCGCGGCAAACCGTGAACGCCATCGAAACCGATCGTTATGATCCCAGCCTGCCTCTGGCTTTCAGAATTGCCCGCTTGTTCAAAAAAAGAATTGAAGAGTTGTTTGATGAAGGGTAGGGAAACGAGGGTAAACTGCTTATCTTTGCCTCCCCTAAGAAATTGTCATCCTGAGCGTAGCGAAGGACGTGCTTTTGACTTTGTGCGGGGCAAGCAACTATTGGTCTTCCGCCGGTTCCCGCCTGGCCCACAGGATTTCCGCCACCAGCAGCGCCGCACCCACGACGATGGCGCTGTCGGCGACGTTG
>Ga0326728_10025736_pt1 | contig 10494 bp, 8 predicted proteins | sample MB3enrmetagenome_FD_207602 | JGI IMG/M metagenome (GOLD analysis project Ga0326728, IMG submission 207602) | Lab enriched peat soil microbial communities from McLean, Ithaca, NY, United States - MB31MN | ecosystem: Environmental > Terrestrial > Soil > Wetlands > Peat | place: USA: New York... | reverse complement strand
ACGTTCGGGTTCCCCATCACCACGACGGCAGTCCCTGCAAGCCTCTGGGCGGGGACGGACAAGGTGAGACTCGTCCCGAAAAACATGGCGGTTACTGTGACGAGCAGCGCCGCCACCGTGAGGGCGACAAAGGTGCCGATGAGGGGAGCAGGGCGGCGGCGAAGCGTCGCAAGGAGCTGACTCATGACGCCGCCTCCTCGCCCGCGCCCAGAAGGTGTAGTTGGTTGGTCAACTCGGTCGGATCGGGTGACTCTTTCATTTCGACAAGACGCCCACGATGCAAGATGAGGACACGGTCCGCCCAAGCCGCCACGCTGGGTTGGTGGGTGACGAGGACGACCGTCTGGCCCAGCTCGTCGACGGCCCGGCGTAGCAGGCTAAGAACTGCCTCTGTCGTATAGGGATCGAGTGCTGCAGTCGGCTCGTCGGCGAAGATGACCGCGGGATTGGTTATGAGCGCCCGCGCGATCGCGACACGTTGTTGCTGACCGCCCGAGAGCGTGTCCGGCAGTTGTCGTAGCTGGTCGGCTATCCCGACCCGGTCCGCCACCTCCCGCACGCGCCTTCGATCGACATGGCGACCGTCGAGACGAAGTGGCAGCGCGATGTTCTCGGCCACAGACAGCGTCGGGACGAGATTGAACGCCTGGAAGACGAATCCCACGTGTTCACGTCGTAGCACCGAGAGCCTCTTCCGTCTTAGGCCAGTGACGTCGATCCCGCCGATGTAGATCGTGCCGGCGCTTGGCCGGTCGAGCCCGGCCGCACACTGGAGCAGGGTCGACTTGCCCGACCCGGACAACCCCATGACAGCGGTGAGCGTGCCCCTGGGAAAGCTGGCAGTAATGCCTTGCAGCACGTCCCTTCGGCGCCTTCGACGGCCGTAGGACTTACTCACGGAGACGAGCTGAACGGCGTCACTGGATGAACTCGGATGGTCACTCGGGGGCGCCGATGCCCTTACTTTCGTCTGGAACTTCTCTCCGATATCGTCTGGGCGAGCCTCTGTTCGCCTTGCTGTCAGGGTTTGCACTTTCTCGACCTCCAAGTTTGTTCTGGGCTCAGTGGTGGCGTAACCTCCGGCGACCACTGCTGAAGTCCCACGTCTGCGGGCGAAAACCAACGCACTCACGCCGATGCCACGGCCGGCACCCACCGGAAACGCCGAAGAGCAATCACGGAGCCGGCAATCATCCAGATAGCCAGCACGGCAAGGTCGCTCCAGGCAATCCCGGTCCCACGGACCGCCGGATCGTAAGCGTGATGAAGAGCGTCGGCGAGGTGCTCGACTGGGAAGAACTCGGCGACATGCCATAGCCAGGAGGGCAGGTCCACGTTGGGCACGAAGACACCGGAGATGAAATACAGTGGCAGCACTGTCGCCTGCACGACCGGTTGGGCGGCATCGGCCGAGCGGATCAGCGCAGAGAGGGCATAGGCGAGAACGCAGAAGGTGACAGAGCCCACGATCGCCGTGAGCGCGACCGCAGGGATAGTCCTCGCCGGCAGGTCGGCGTGGTAGGCAAACCGACCGACCAACATCAGGACGCACATGGTGGCGAGCGAGACCACCATCGCCGTCAAAGCCCGGCCGGCAATCAGGACCCAGGCCGGAACGGGCGTGGCGCGCCGGCGCTTCAGAACACCGGTCTCGCGCTGGGCCGTGATCGAGATGACGAGGTTGACGAAGGAGGCGGAGATCACCGCCATGGCGGATAAGCCAGGGACGTAGTAGGTCGACTCCTTGACGTGCTCAGGCCCGACCGTGTGGTTGCCGAAAAGGCCGACCAAGATGACGAGGAACGCGAGCGGGAGGAGCAGGGTGAAAAACCTTGCTTGCTTGTTCCTGAGGAAGCTCAGAAGTTCGTATCGGGCCTGATGGAAGACGAGCCAGAGCACACTACTGGACGAAGTGCTTGCGCCTCTCGCCCTCTCAGACGACTTGGGGTTGCGGGCGCGGCAGCGGCGAATGAGCCAGCGGATCAGGAGAATCATGAGAAGTTGTCCTTTCGGTCCTGAGATAACGGCGTCGATTTGCGTGCGCGGCGGAGGATGAACCAGCGGATCAGGAGAATCATCTGTGCGCGACCTCACACGTGTACGGGTGGTGCGAGAGGCCTGACGGGAGTTGCCGGCGTAGCCACTGCCACTTCGGGCAAGCCGCCACGACGCCGCAGCGATCCTGGCAGCCACCAGCTCCAGTCTCCGAGAAGGGAGACCATGGCGGGCACGAGGAGCGCCCGGACGACGGTGGCGTCGACGAGGATGCCAACGGCCATGCCGGTGGCGAACACCTTCATCTGAACGACTGGTCCGGCGGCCAGGGCCGCGAAGGCTAGGAAGAGGATGACGGCGGCGCTGGTGACCAGCCGGCCGGTGTGTCCGAGGCCGTCGACGACGGCCTCGTCGGTGGACTTGCCGGCATCGCGGGCCTCTTTGATGCGAGAGAGGATGAAGACCTCGTAGTCCGTCGACAGTCCGAACAAGAACGCGAAGACCATCAGGGGCACGAAGTCGACCACCACGCCGGTGGCGGGGATGCCCCAGATGGCCCGCGAGCCATACCCGTGCTGCCAGATGAGCACGAGCGCACCGTAGGCGGCACCGATCGAGAGCACGTTGAGGACCACGGCCTTGATGGGGAGCACCACGGATCGAAAGGCCCGGGCCAGCGCGAGCAGGCTGAGGAGGATCACGATAAGGACGACAAGGGGGAACCGGGAGTAATAGCCGTGCACGAGGTCGGCCTCCTCCGGGCCGTCGCCGGCGACCTGGGCGCCCGGCGCCAGGTTCGTCGCCATGGCACGGACCGTGCTCACCGTGGCGTTGTCGCTCGCAGAGCTGGTCGGAGCGCTCGGGAGGGCATCGACCATGGCGGTACCGGATCGTCGCCACGACGTTCCGGAGGGGGCGACGGCGGTGTCGACACCGGCGACCGTGCCGAGCCGGTCAGCCAGATAAACAGGGTCGGTCCGGTTCGGGACAAGGACCTCGATCGGGGAAAGCACGCCGACGGGGAACCCGGCGTGTTGGAGAGCCACCAGCCCCGCTTCGGCAGAGCCGGTCCGAGCGAGAGAGGTGGGCTGGACCTCGCCGACTAGCAGTCCCGACGCTGCCCCGAGGAGGATCCCGAGGACGGTCAGGGCGGCGGCGATGGCAAGGATGCGGTGACGGACGACCGCTCGGGTCCATGCCGTCCACGCTCGGCTCGGCCCGAGCGCCGGGTTGGGCCGGTTCCGCTCGGCCTTCCTCCCCCTTCGATCGAGACGGGGGCCCCACGCCGAAAGCAGCGCCGGGAGCAGGGTTACGGCGGCGATGACCGTGACGGCGGGGATGAGCAGGCCGCCGTAGCCGAGGCTGCGCAAGAACGCGAAGGGCAACGCGATGAGGGCAAAGAGGCCGACCGCCACCGTCAGGCCGCTGAAGACGATCGATCGCCCAGCTGTGGTCATGGCAATGACGACGGCCTCGTCGTTGGGCCGGCCTCGATCGCGTTCCTCACGCCAACGGGTGACGACCAGGAGCGAGTAGTCGATGGCCACACCGAGGCCGATCAGGGCGACGAGGTACTCGACAAGTTGGCTCACCTCGGTGAGAGTCGTGATGGCGCCGATGAGCAGGAAGGTGGCGAGGATCGACACCGCGGCCACGATGAGGGGGACTACGGCCAGGAACGACCCGAAGACGAGGACCAAGACTAAGAGGGCGCCGATCGCCCCGATGGCGACCTCGGCTAGCACACCGAGCCCGCCACTGCTCGGGGCGTTTTCAAGGTCGTTGAGGCTGGTGGCAGCGACTGTGACAGCAGGCGGCGCATTGGCGCGCAACCGGGCGGCGACCTCGGCGGAGGTCGGCGGGCTGTTCCCGGCGAAGACGAGTGCGAGAGCGGCGTGCCCGTTCGGGGAGATCAGGCGGGGGTCGTTCACCGCCGGGTAGGACACGACGCGCAGGGACCGCCCTGAGCTGAGCCCCGCGAACGTGGCGCTGAGCGCGGCGCGGCCGGCCGGACTGTCGACCCTCTCGGTGCCGGGCAGGGTAATGACGGCAACGATCGGGGTGTTGTTGCCGCCGTTGCCGTAGGTGTGCATGATCGAAAGTCCGGCTTGGTAACTCGGCAACCCCGGAAGTGCCTGGCTCGAACTGAGCCGTCCGGCGATGGGACCGAGCAAGGCGACGCCGACTACCGCGACGACCAACCAGAAGAGCCCGACCATCTTGCGGTGCCGGAGCAATGAGCGGGTCAGGCGGCCTAGCCCCCGGCCCAGGCCATCGAGGTGGCCGACATCTTGACGACTCTTGCGGTACTGGGGGCGGCGGATGAGCGAGCGGATAAGGAGAATCATGAGGAGCTGCCTTTCTTGCCTCTAGGTGACGATGTAGAGCTGCGAACGCGGTGACGGCGAATGAGCCAGCGGATGATGAGGATCATCGGTTGTTGTCCTTTCCATGGTCGGTGAGTGAGAGATAGACGTCCTCGAGTGTCGGACGCCGCACCTCCAGGTCGGGGAGGTCGAAGCCGGCGGCGATCGCCCAGGTGCTGAGGTCGTGTACGTGCACAAGAGGCGTGTGGCTGCGCAGCACGAGAGTGGTATCTGAGCTGGGTTCTGCGATCACCTGTAGCTGGGCAGGCAGTGCGCTCACGGCGACACCGTCTGGGAGCGTGAAGGTGATCGTCGTGTCCAGGCGGTCTCGGCCGCCAAGGGTCTGCGGCGTCCCGCTTGCGACGATGACGCCGCCGGCGATTACGGCGATCCGGTCGGCGAGATGCTCTGCTTCGTCCATGTAGTGCGTGGTGAGGAAGACGGTCTTGCCGAGACTGCGCAAACCGTCAATGACATCCCAGGCGGTGTGGCGCGCCGAGGGGTCGAAGCCCGTGGTGGGCTCGTCCAAGAAGATCAGCTCAGGATCGCCGATGAGAGCGAGCGCGACGTCGAGCCGGCGCCGCTGGCCGCCTGAGAGGTGTTCGCCAAGAGTGTCGGCCTTCTCCTCGAGACCGACGAGGGCGATTGTCTCCTCGACCTCGCGTGGCGCGGAGTAGTAACCGGCATAAAGTTCAAGGCACTCTCGCACCGTCAGGCCCGGTTCGGGTTGGGACTCCTGCAGCACCGCGCCGACGCGGTTGCGCCAGGCGCCGTCCGCCTGAGACGGGTCAACCCCGAGCACCGATACCTCGCCTCCGTCGCGCTCACGGAAGCCCTCGAGGACCTCGACCGTCGTCGTCTTGCCGGCACCGTTGGGACCGAGGAAGGCGAAGATCTCTCCCCGGTTGACCTCAAGGTCGATACCGGCGACGGCGGAGAGCTCGCCGTAGCGCTTGATCAGACCACGGACGCTGATCACAGGGTCGTGGGCGGGCGCTTCGCCGTTCGGTTCTGCCGGTGAAAGGGCCTTCTCTTTCATGCTCATACTGCTCCTTTCAGCTTCTCGTTCGGTAATGTGCGATCTGAGGTGACGGTACGATCGCCGACCCGTGGCGTCTTCGGCCTCCGGGTTGAACTTCTTCCTTGCCCTAGTGTCAGACCACGGGTTGAGGCACTCCACCCGTGGGTGGAGTAGGAACGGCTCGAAGCTCAACCCATGGGACGATGACCGCAATCTCCTGGGCGCGTACCCTTGACACGTGAGTCAAGAAACGGCAGCGACGCCGGCTTCACTTGAACGTTCGCGGCTGCACCAGCAAGTGGCGACGCGGGGATTGCGGGCGACGGCGGTCGCGGTGGTAGTGGTGATCGAGGTCACCGGATCGCTCACCCGACCGCAGCCTGGTCTTAGCGGCGATCGTCTGGGTATCTTGCTCGGCTTGGTCGGAATCGCAGTTGGACTTGTGGGTGTCGTTCGCTTCCCTCGGGCCACGGCCTTACAGGCACTCTTCTTTGGACTGCTGGTGGCCGGCTCGGTGACACTTTTCTGGCTCCAGCCGAACGGTCCCGGCATCTTCGGGGTGTTCGTTGCGGTTAGCGGGGCGGTTTTGAGCGTCGGTCCCTCCTTCGGCGCCGCGGTCACCCTTGTGGCCATGGTCAGCCAGGCGGTCGTGGCCGCGCTTGCGGGTGGGCGGTCGTTTTCATCGGTCGCGCTGACCGAACTCGGGGTGATCGCGTTCTATGCGATGGCGTTAATGGCGCGACGGCTTAGTGAAGGACAACAGCGGGCAGAACAGCTGTTGGCCGAGCTCGAACAGAGCCGGGAGGCACAAGCAACCGCGGCTGCGTTAGCAGAGCGACAGCGGCTCGCGCGCGACATGCACGACGTGCTTGCACACTCACTTTCCGGGCTCGTTCTCCAGCTCGAGGGAGCCAGACTTCTCGCATCACAGAGGCAAGTGGATAGCGAGGTGACCGAGGCGGTTGAGCGTGCCCATCATCTCGCCAAGTCAGGACTTGATGAGGCGCGCCGCGCGATCGGTTTGCTACGCGGTGAGGAGCTGCCCGGTCCTGAACGCCTCGCAGCTGTCGTGCAGTCCTTCGAGAGGGATACAGGTATCCCCTGTGTCTTGGAGATCAGCGGTGCTGAGCGCAGCCTGGACTCCGAGGTGCGGCTGACCCTTTACCGGGTCGGACAGGAGGCGCTCACCAACGTGCGCAAACACGCCACGCCAACCAAAGTCGAGGTTCACTTAGCTTACGAACCGGACGGCACCCGCCTGGCGGTTGAGGACTTCGGTGAGAAGGACTGCTCGGTCGTCGACCGTGTGGGCAAGGGTTATGGCCTCACCGGCATGCGTGAGCGCGCCGAGCTGATCGGTGGCGAACTTACTGCGATAGCGACTAAGACCGGCTTTCGCGTCGAGCTCTGGGTGCCTGTATGAGAGCGTCCACGCGCGTACTTATCGCCGATGACCAACGCGTAGTCCGTGAAGGTCTCGCGTTGCTGATAGGCCTCCTTCCCGGGCTCGAGGTCATTGGCATGGCCTCCGATGGGGAAGAGGCCGTTGGGCTTGCTGCCGAGCTCGGTCCCGACATCGTCCTGATGGATCTGCGCATGCCCCGCTGCGACGGTGTGGAGGCGACCCGGCTTCTTCGTGAGAAGCATCCCGAAGTAAAGGTGATCGTTCTTACGACCTACGCCGACGATCGCTCAGTGGTGGACGCGCTACGCGCTGGCGCGCGCGGCTTTCTCACCAAGGACGCTGGAGCCGACGAGATCAAGGAGGCTATCGCCGCCGTCGAGCGCGGCGAAGCCGCAATCGATCCTGCGGTCCAGCACCACGTCGTCAATGCCCTTGCCCATTTAGGCACAATCGACAAAGAAGAAACTGAGTCGGGCTTGCCCGACGGCCTCACTACGCGCGAAGCCGAGGTACTGGGTTTGATCGCGACCGGACTTTCCAACACTGAGATCGCGGCCCGGCTCGTGGTCAGTGAGGCGACCGTGAAGAGCCACATCAACCATATCTTCACCAAGACCGGAGTCCGTGATCGTGCCCAGGCGGTCACCTACGCCTACCGCCACGGACTTGTCGGCCCGGCGTAGCCCATGGCATTCCTTAGGCAGATGGCGAACCTCTTACCACTCGAGCGAGTATGCCGGCTTGGCTCTTGGCCAGCCACCAACTCGCCTGCCGTAGGTCCGATCGCACTGAAAGGTGCTCAGCTACAGGCGAAAGAGCGTCTCTGCCGCGCCACGCCAGCTCGGGCAATCTGTGCCCATACCGTAAGCGCCGAAACAGTGTCCGACGGGCGACACGGGCTGAAAATCGGAGCGGGACCGGCTGTCGCGTCTGCACTCTCAGGAGCTCGAGCTCGCAACACGCGCTCGTCCGTACCGCTCATGACCAGGATCGACCTGCCGTTCCACAGCCCCGTTGCGGGAGCCGTCCCTCTCCGTGCCGTCGTCGCGAGCCGCTTCTTACACAAAGGCGCGATGAGATGGTGACGCCGGCAACGGGATCGGGCAGGTGGTGGGCGCTCGGAGGTGTCATCCTCGCGGTGCTGGCCGTTGGCATGGACCTGACGGTCCTCAGCGTCGCCCTCCCTACCCTTGCTGGGGCCCTCAAAGCCTCTGAGTCCGACCTCCAGTGGTTCTCGTCGGGCTACGCCCTCGTTCTCGCCGCGACGATGCTGCCAGCAGGGCTTCTGGGCGACCGCTACGGTCGCAAGAAGGTCATGCTCTCTGCCCTGGCCTTGTTCGCTGTCGGCTCGCTTGCCTGTGCCTACTCCCGCACGCCGGCAGAGTTCATCGCGGCTCGGATCCTTCTAGGCTTCGCCGGGGCCGGGCTCGTCGTGCTGGCCGTGTCCGCCCTCACCGTGCTCTTCTCTGAGGAGGAACGCCCGAAGGCCGTCGGCCTCTGGGCGGCGGCCAACATGTTCGCATTCCCGATCGGCCCAATCCTCGGCGGTTGGCTCCTCTCGCACTACTGGTGGGGATGGGTGTTCTTGATGAACGTGCCGGTCGCCGTCCTCGGCTTCGTGGCGGTGGCGGCCCTTGTGCCGGAGTCGAGATCTGCTCTGCGCCCGGGCATCGACACGGCGGGGATCGTGAGCTCGAGCGCGGGCCTCGTCGGTGTGACCTACGGGTTCATCCAGGCCGGCCAGCACGGGTGGGGCTCGCTGGGAGCAATCGTTCCGCTTGTCGTCGGACTGGCGCTGATCGTGGCGTTCTTCCTCTGGGAGCACCTCCTCGAACAGCGGCCCGGCGGCCAGCCTCTCATCGACCTGAGGCTCTTCCGCTCCCGGTCGTTCACCTGGGGCGTCGTTCTCTTTGCCGTCCTCATCCTCGCCATGATCGGCCTTCTTTTCACCATGCCCCAGTACTTCCAGGGCGTCGTGGGCACAAGCCCAGAGGGATCAGGCATTCGCCTGCTGCCACTCGTTGGCGGGATGCTTGTTGGCCTGCTCCCAGCAGCACGCATCGTCAAGGCGATCGGTGCCAAGCTCGCCGTCGCTGCTGGCTTTCTCCTGCTTGGCACTGGGCTCGGGATAGGCGCCACCGCCACGTTGTCCTCGGGCGAGGGTTTCGTCGTAGCGTGGATGGTGGTCTGTGGGATTGGCACGGGGCTCACGATGGCCACGGCCGCCTCTACGGCACTGGCCGAGCTTTCGAAAGAGCGGGCCGGGGTGGGTTCGGGCGTTCTCCAGGCGCTCAAGAACACCGGCGCCCCACTCGGGAGCGCCATCCTGGGAAGCGTCCTTATCGGGGCCTACATAAGCCGGCTCCACCTTGCCGGGCTTTCACCTCCGGCCGCGCACGCCGTGCGCGAGAGCGTCTTCGGTGGCGTTGCCGTAGCCCGCGCTCTCGGCTCGCCGTCGCTTCTTATCTCGGTTCACGCCGCCTTTGTCCACGGGACCGACATTGCCCTTCTCGTGTCGGTGGGCTTTGCTCTTCTCGGTTTCGTTCTGTCATTGGTCTTCCTGCCTGCACGTGCCCAGCCACTCGCCGAGGCGGAAGGGGAATCACCAGGAGGTGAGCGCGTTGTCGCGTGAGATCGGACCGAGCAAGAAAGCCAAACCCGCGCCGCCATCCAGCACGAGGCTCTCCGGCTGTTTCCCGAGCAGGGCTACGCGGCCACCCCGTCGAGCAGATTGCCGAAGTCGTCGGCGCGTCTCGAGTGCCGCCCAGGTTCTTTCTGGGGCGCGTCTCTTCCCAAGCGAGTAGTTTGCCTCGGCATCATGGCCGAGTTCACGTATATCGTGAAGGCGCTCGACGTGACGATGTGGCCCGCGTTCGCCGAGCTTGTCGAGCGCACCGACGGCGTTCTTGGCGGATGCTGGTGTATGGGATTCCACCCTGAGGGCGTCGGCAAGGGAACCACGCCGGTCGTCAACCGGCAGCGGAAGCTCGATCGCGTCCGGGCAGGAACCGCCCGTGCAGCGCTGGTCTTCGACGGGGAGGACTGCGTTGGCTGGTGCCAGTTCGGACCGTCTGACGAGTTGCCGCGAATCAAGAGCAGGGCCGCGTACGAAAGAGGAGTAACGAATCCGCCAGACTGGCGTATCGCGTGCTGCTTTGTCGGTAAAGGACACCGACGTCGAGGCGCGTCCGTCGCGGCGCTCTCCGGTGCGATCAATCTGATCGCAGGCCTGGGCGGAGGCACCATCGAGGGATACCCGGAGGACGCCGCCTAGGTGCCCGCCGGCTTCTTGTTCAACGGTGCCCTGTCAACCTACGAGAGTCTGCTCTACGTGACGCTATTGACCGCACGTATACACTGAGAGTATGCTCTGAGGTATGAGTGTTCCTATGGCCCTCCTGGGGCTCCTCGATCGTGAACCGAGCCACGGCTACGACCTGAAGCGCGACTACGACACCTACTTCGGCCGAGGCAGACCCCTTCCCTACGGGCAGGTCTACGCAACGCTCGCTCGTCTGGCGCGAGATGGAAAGGCGGTTGCCGGAGAAGCGGAGTCAGGAGCCGGCCCGGATCGTAAGCGCTACACGATCACCGAGACCGGGAAGCACGAGGTCGAGACGTGGCTCGGAGAGCCGATTCCGCCCGAGCCGTATCTGCAGACCGAGCTCTTCGTAAAGGTCGTTCTCTCCCTTATGCTCGGTCGTCGC
>Ga0326728_10025735_pt1 | contig 10495 bp, 5 predicted proteins | sample MB3enrmetagenome_FD_207602 | JGI IMG/M metagenome (GOLD analysis project Ga0326728, IMG submission 207602) | Lab enriched peat soil microbial communities from McLean, Ithaca, NY, United States - MB31MN | ecosystem: Environmental > Terrestrial > Soil > Wetlands > Peat | place: USA: New York... | reverse complement strand
GACGGGGAAGGGCTTCCTTCGCTACATGGCGCGCAACATTGTCGGCACACTGATCGAGGTGGGAAGGGGCAAACGCGATCCTGTCGACATTCCGCGCATTCTTGCCGCGTGTGATCGCACCCAGGCCGGCCCCACTGCCCCCGCCCGGGGCCTTTGCCTGATGAATGTGGAGTATGACAATTCTCACTTGGCCGGCCCGTATGCGCCCATACCAATCGTTGATAGCGGCATGGAGGAAATCAAAAAGGCTCTCAAGGATGAACGTAATCCTTTTGATGGGTGACAAACAGCATCATTTCGGCTTCCAGCCATGGATTTCGGCAAACGGTTCGGGTAAGATGGCTTGTGATTTACGATTCGGGGCCTTTTCGCAGGCTAGCTTGCAATCCACAATCGCAAATCCACGAAGGAGAGGGTGATAGTGAGCACGGTAACTTTGAAGGTGAAAGATAAGAAGCCTGGCCAGCGCGCTTGCGACGAAAAGGATGCGAAGGGCGAATTGTGCCTGGGTCACCTGAAGCGCTGGTACTACTACCATCCCCAGCGCCTCGCATTAAGCGATGAACAGGAAGCCGCGGTGAAGGAATTCGGCAAGAATGCGGAACTCTACCGCTGCGAACGCTGCCACACGATTTACCGCCCGGTGGCGGCCGATCAATCGACCGCCGGCCAGAAGTTCGATGTTCACCCCGTCAATCTTTGGGGCGATTTCTTCCGCAAGAGCCCCAAGTAGTGAGATCTTCTGATCTCCGGATTCTTCAATCCCCCGCATGAAACCGATAACCCAACGCACCAAAGCGGAATTCCTTCTTGTGATCTGCACCTTCATCTGGGGCGCGACCTTTGTGATGGTCAAAGGCGCCCTGGCTGACGCTTCACCCTTTCCCTTTTTGGCGGTCCGCTTCATTCTGGCAGGATTGCTCATGTTCGCGGTGATGGCGCGCGGGCGCCTGCCGCGTGCAACGCTTTTGCCGAGCCTGGTGCTGGGAACTTTCCTATTCGCCGGATATGCTTTTCAAACCTGGGGGCTCGTCTACACCACGCCCTCCAAGAGCGGATTTATCACGGGCATTAGCGTCATCCTGGTGCCGATGATTGCCCTTTTTTATGGCCACCCCATGCGTGCCGCGAACATCAGCGGAGCCGTGTTGGGTTTGCTGGGGCTGTACTTTCTCGTTATGCCGGGCGGAATCGGAGCTGTAAACCGCGGCGATGTCCTGACCTTGTTCGGGGCCGTGGCTTTCGCCATTCACATTGTGCTGGTGGGAGCTTACACGCGCCGCTTTTCATTCCTGCACCTCGCGCCGGGTCAAATTCTGGTGGTGGGAATCATTGCCGCGCTGGCCATTCCCTTCGGTCCCTCCTGCCTCCTGCATTGGACTGGCCGCCTGGTCTTTGCCATCGGCGTGACCGCAATTTTCGCCACGGCTTTTTGCTTCGGAGCCCAGGTGTGGGCGCAGCAATACACGCCACCGGCGCATACCGCCTTAATCTTTGCGTTGGAACCGGTGTTCGCCGCCCTGACTTCGCGCATCGTAACTAAGGAACACCTGGGAGGAAAGGTGCTTCTGGGGTCCGCGCTCATTTTGGCAGGGATGATGATCTCGGAAGTGTGGGGCGGCGCGCCACCAGCTCCCGTGGAGGGTTAGCCTGGATTTCTCACGAGGTTTGGGAAGGGCGGGGCTTCAGCCCCGCCGCTCGAAGGCCTATTTCTATGTTCCTTGCCCCGCGAAGCTTGCGGCCGCAAGCTGTGCGGGGCGAGGAAGGAGGAGGTATGGGGCTGCGATTTCGGCGGGGCTGAACAGGCTGCGGAAAAACTCGTTTTGAGGTCCTAAAATCGACCCAATTCGCATGTGCGCGAACCTGGAATCAATGACATGCGGACGTTGCAGAAAGCCATTTGGGCCCCTCGAATGAGTTTTTCCGCAGCCTGTGAAGCCCCGCCCTTCCGCCAACCCCTAAGCGCGGTGAGAAAGCCGGGTTGACCGCAGGCCGCAGTTCAGGCCGCATAAAAAGCTGGGTTCAGGCCATGAGCCTGACCATCGCGCAGCCGCGGCGCAGTGGAACCTTGAGCGCGATGGCCGACCCTTTCGGGCGAAATGCGCACTCTGTCCACTCCGTGTCTCCCGGATGGATGACCTCGCACTTGATCTTTTTCCCGGCTGCAATTTCCGGAATACCCCGCAGCGTAAGGCTGGCGCTCGAGGCCGACCCGCCCAAGGCGACGGGGATGACGTGTCCACCGGGAACATTGAAGAAATTGGCTTTGGCCTCGCCCTTGTCAATCTGGACGGCCTGGGGCAGGAGAACCCACTTTCGCCCCCGCATGGCTGTAAACATTGGGCCGTAGTCCATATAGATCTTTTCCCCCTCCGCGCTGGGCAGGATACAGTGATCGTTTTGCGGGAAGGGCGCCACGGGAAACATTCCGAGGTATAGAAAGCGCTGCATGAAGGTATCGGGATCGGGCTTGAACTTGGAAGCTTCCTGCACCCACTCGATGGTGGGTTTGAACATGCCCACCAGGGCCGTCAGGTTCTTGGACTGACCATAGTCACCGTGCTCATCGAACAATCCATCCACCTGCTTCAGGATGTCGATCCGCTTGATGTGGTTATTGACGAACAGCGCCTGTCCGGCGTTGTGTTGAAGCGGCCCCAGCTTATCCGCGAAATCTTTCCAGGACACCACCATGGACCGCGCTGGGCCGTCGTACCAGGTGACGCCATCATCGCGGCGAAAATTATACAGGCGCACGAAATCCAGCCGGTCGATGCACATGCCTGATGAATCGGGTATCTTTTCAATCAGCTTTTTCGCCTGGTCCAGCAGGAAGTTCTGCCACGAGGGTTCACCCCAATCGAGAATGAAATCGGCCCATGGCCATCCGACTTGCACCGGTCCCGGCGCGCCGTCGTCAGTGGCCTGCAGTTGGATTCTTGGAGACACCTTTTCAGAATGAAAGAGGATGGCGTCCGAAAAGTTGCCGTAGAGAAAATCGTTCGGGTCCTTCCAGAAATCCGGATCAGAGGGGGATCGCCGGAAGGGGGGAGGGGGATAGAGCATGCGCGTGCCGAACTCGGCGAAATCGTAATAATTCAGGACATACAAGCCGGCCTGGCGCATTTTGCGGGAGTACTCCGCCATCTGGGGTACGGAGGTGGAGTGCCCAAGGTAGAAGCGCGGCTCATCCGACCATGGTTTCAAGCGGGTCCACTGCACGCCATCGGGGACGGGCGGCATCCACAGACCTTGATAGGGGTAATCGAAGCTGGCCTTCCAGTTAACGGTGAAAGCCATGCGCTTCATCTTCTCCGCGTCCAAATCGCCCTCGTAGCTGGAGTAGGCGCCCGTCCCGCCCAGTTCATCGGCGCTGGCGAGCGGCGGATGGAAATACTCCGGATAGCGTTCCGTCATCCAGCGCAGACCGCCGCGCCAGTCCGCCTCGTGCGCCGTGAGGTCCATCGCATAGTCCACCGGGCCTGACTCGGAAATGCGGCGAAAGAGGCGGCTGAATTTGATGCCGCCCGCCGCCGTGGTGGTCATGGTCATATCCAGCAGGACGTCATCCGGGGACAAGGCGAGGGTCATTCCCATATCGCTCTCTTCATCCACCACCGTCGCCAGGGGAATGCAAATGACGTCGCCAAAGATGGGCGTATAGAAATTCGTGGTCTGCGAGTAATCGTAGGTAACCGCCCCGTACCAGAATGAACGGTCGCGGAAAGGTTTGAGGACAAGCGGGTCAGCCCACGCCGGGCCCTCCTTGATATCCAGCAATTTGAAGGCGCCGAACATGACTCCGGGCCAGCCTTCTGACTTCTGCCAGGGCTTGTCGGGCTCGGGATCACCCCACGCCGTCCAGAACTTCTTCTCTGCCGCCCCGGCAAATTCCAGGCGTGTTTCGATGGGCGTGCTCCATGCCGCGCCGTGACCATCCAGACGCATTTCCCAACGCACGGAATCCTTGGTGGGGAAGAAACTCTCGTAGAGAGTCACTTCCTTCCGAACCCCGCTGAATTCTCCCGTCAAGGTTTTGGTGAACCGCACGCCGCCGTCCTTGCGCTCTTCCACTTGGGTAGTGCCTTCCACCCGGCAGCCGGCGAGAGATGTTCCACCCTGAACCGGCCAGCGGACCGGCTTACTTCCCAGCACCAGGCCCACGATCTCGCCCTCGCGCGAGAGTTCCACCGTGACGTTCGGCGATGGGACCCGGTAGGCGGGCTTCACATCACCGGCTGGGCCACTGCTGCCAACCTGTCCCCAAAGTCGGGATGCGAATCCCTTGGCGGCCGCACTCCCCGCCGTTAAGGCTCCCAGAAATCGTCGCCGGTTGAGTATGTTCATAGTATTTGATCCTCCTCGAGTCAGACCAATAGCCGGACCATCGCGCAGCCGCGGCGCAGTGGAACCTTGAGCGCGATGGTCGACTCTTTCTGACGAAAAGCGCACTCCGCCCACTCCGTGTCTCCCGGATGGATGACCTCGCACTTGGCCTTCTTCCCGGCCAGAATTTCCGGCAGGCCCTGTAAAGTCAGCGCGGTGTTGGTAGCGGACCCGCCGAAGGTGACCGGAATGACATAACCACCGGGAATCTTGAAGAGATTTGCCCTGGCCTCGCTCTGGTCAATCTGGATGACCCGCGGCAGCAGAACCCACTGGCGTCCGCGCATGGCCGCGAACATCGGGCCGTAGTCCGTGTAGATTTTATCCCCCTCGGCGCTGGGCTGAATGGAGTGATCGTTCTGGGGGAACGGCGCCATGGGAAAAGTTCCGAGGTAAAGGTATCTCTGCATGAACGTGTCGGCATCAGGCTTGAACTTATCTTCCTCCCGCGCCCAGCCAATCGTGGGCTTGAAGATGCCCAGCAGCGCGTTCAGGTTTTTGGAAGGGCCGAAGTCGGCATGCTCGTCGTACAATCCATCCACGTGCCGCAGGATGTCGAGTCGCTTGACGTGGTTGTTGACAAACAGCGTCTGACCGGCGTGGTGCTGAACGGCCCCCAGTTTTTCGGAGAAATCTTTCCATGAGGTAATCAGGGAGCGCGCCGGGCCGTCGAACCAGCTCACCCCATCATCCCTCCGGAAATTGTACAGCCGCAGGGGATCCAGCCGGTCGATGCACAAGCCGGAAGAATCGGGTATCTTCTCAATCAGCTTTCTTGCCTGGTCCAGCATGAAGTTCTGGTAGGAGGGCTCACCGCAATCGAGAACGATGCAGCCCCACGACCAATTGCCGCCCAGCGGCCCGGGTGCGGCGGAGTAGCCTGCCCCCCACTGGGAGTCCGGGGGCGCCTTTTCCGATTGGAAGACGATGGCGTCAGAGAGATGGGCGTAGAGAAAATCATTCGGGTCCTTCCAGAAATCCGGGTCGGAAGGCGATCGCCGGTAGGGCGGGGCGGGGTATTTGACGTGGTCGCCGAATTCGGAGGCATTGTAGTAATTCAGGATATGGAAGCCCGCCTCGCGCATCTTGCGGGAGTAGCCAGCCATTTGCGCGACCGAGGCGAAGGGGCCAATGAAGAGCTTGGGCTCATCCGACCAGGGCTTCAAACGGGTCCACTTTTCGCCATCCGGCACGGGCGGCATCCACATCCCGATATAGGGAAAATCCGACGCCATTTTCCAATTGACGGTGAGAGCCATGCGCTTGAACTTCTCCGCGTCCAGGTCGCCCTCAAAAGTCGAGTAGGCGGCGGTCCCGCCCAGTTCGCCGGCGCTGGCCAGTGGCGGGTGGAAATATTCGGGATAGCGCTCCGTCATCCAGCGCAGGCCGCCGCGCCAGCTTGATTCGTGCGCGGTCAGGTCCATCGCGTAATCCACCGGGCCTGACTCGGAAATGCGGCGGAACAGGCGGCTGAACTTGATGCCGCCCGCCGCCGTGGTTTCCATGGTCATATCGAGCAGAACGTCATCCGGCGCGAGGGCAAGGCTTACGCCCGCGTCGTTTTCGTCATCCACCACCGTCGCCAAGGGGATGCAAAAGACGTCGTTAAAGATTGGCATGTACCAGTAACTCGATGCCCGCGCGTATTGGTAATACACCGATCCGTAATACAAAGTCCGGTCACGGAACGCGGTCAGAACCAGCGGGTCGCCCCACTTCGGGCCCTCCGGGGCTTCAAACCACTTCAGGCTCTTGAAGAACACCGCGGGCCAGGGTTCAGCCATCAATGTTGGATCGTCGGGTTCAGGATCGCCCCACGCCGTCCAGAATTTCTTCCTTGCCGCGCCGGCAAATTCCAGTTGCGTTTCGATGGCCGTGCTCCACGCGGCACCGTGCCCATCCAGGCGCATTTCCCAGCGCACGGAGTCCTTGGTGGGAAAGAAACTCTCGTAGAGCGTGACCTCTTTCCGAACTCCACCGGATTCGCCCACCAATGTCCTGGTGAACCGCACCCCGCCGCCTTTGCGCTCTTCCGCTTGGGTAGTGCCTTCCAGCCGGCAGCCGGCGAGAGATGTTCTGCCCTGAACCAGCCAGCGAATCTGCTTTTTCCCCAGCGTGAGGCCAACAATTTCCCCCTGGCGCGAAAGTTCCACCGTGAGGTTCGGCGACTCGATCCGAAAAGCGGGTTGCTCACTGTTGGCCGCGGCGCTGCCGGTCACTTGTCCCCAAAGCCGGCTCGCCATCCCCCTGGCGGCTGCCCCGCCCGCTGCCAGCGCGCCCAGAAAGCCCCGCCGGTTGAGTATGTTCATGGTGTTTGTTGCTCCTCTTCTGTTTCTTTTCGCCAAAGCTCAGCCAACGGGCTTTTTGCACCCACGGGCATAATGTCACAGGTGCCGCAGTTCAAAGCCGCGATAAATCTACCCGCGATGCCGTGGGGAAGCAATGGTGAACCGAATCGGCAATTACTGGTGGGCCCGAAAAGGCGTGGTCTTCAGCGCGGGTCAGCGGTACACTTGCGGCGCCCTCCGCCCGAGGGCCGACGCACTGCCCGAAAATTCTTACCTTGAGGACGGTGGAGGATCTGGACGGAAGGGCGGGGCTTTAGCCCCGCCGCTCGAAGGCCTTCTTGATTATTTCTAACTTCTGCCCCCCGTGCAGCCCGGATAAATCGGGGCTGCACGGGGCGCAGAATAAACTAAGGGTGGGAGCCGCGATTTCGGCGGGGCTAAAGCCCCGCCCTTCCGAGGGCCATGAATAACACCTGTTATTCATGCAACCCGGCACAAAACGGGTACTGTCTATCTTGAAGGTAGCGCCGCCATCTTGGCGGCTCAGGGCCGGCTGGAAGCCGGCGCTACGTCTGAAATTAGGACAGTGCACAAAAACGTGCAACGCAGTCCCAGTGAAATGGAGCTTTGCCATGTTTCCACTCAAGCGGCTTTTCTTATCAGTACTGGTTGGATTGGCATTATTGCCGATGGCGCGGGCGGAGGTTGATCGCATCGACATCATTCACCTGGCGCACATGGACATCGGGTTTACGGACCATCCGGCGGTGACGCGCGAGATGCAGAAGGAATACATCGACATGGCGATTGACGCGTGCGCCGCAAACCCCGATTTCCGTTGGACCACCGAATCGCTGCTGGCGGTCACCGACTGGTGGCAGGCTGCCTCACCCGCGCGGCGGGAGCAACTGGTGGCCGCCATCGAACGCGGGCAGATCGCCGTTGCCGCGCTCCCTCTTAACAATGCGCCCTACCTCGACGATGATGAATGGCGCCAGATGCTCCATTGGCTTCCCGATGACATGTGGAAACTCCTGCACCCCAATTTTGCCATCCAGGATGATGTGAACGGATTTCCCCGCGCCGGCGCCATGCAATTGCTCGATCATGGGATTCATCGGTTGTTAATGGGCCTCAACAACGATAGTGGCGGGCCGCCCTTCCGCCGCCCCACGGCCTTCTGGTGGCGCATGCCGGACGGGCGTCGCCTGTTCGTGTACCTGGGGGACAGTTATCCCATGGGGTACAGCTATTTTCATGATATCGAGTGGCGGCGCGGGCCGGTTCCGCGCATTGCCGAAACCACCTTCCGCCCCCCGCACGCCGGCGACTTTTTTAAAACCGATGAGCAGTCGTTGCGCGCGGCTCATGAAGTCTGCCTGAAGCGCCTCAAGAGTCTCGAGGCGGGCGGTTACCCCTACTCCACCCTTCTGCTCTCCTTCACCAACCAGTGGCGGATGGACAATGATCCGCCCTTTCCGCCCCTCGCCGACTTTGTCGCCGCCTGGAACCGCCTGGGACTGAAGCCGCAACTGCGCCTGGTGACGGCGGGCGAGGCGCTGGAAAAATTTGAGGTCGAGGCGGGCGCCTCCCTCCCCGAGTACTCAGGCGAATGGCCGGACTGGTGGGCGAATGGCCCGCAATCCGCCCCCCGGGAAGTTGCCGCCTCGCGCTTTGCCAAGGCCTACCTCCGCGCCCTGGTCTCGCCCGTCTTCGGCGCGCCGGACGCTAAAACCTCCTCCTTGACCGAGGAACTGCGCAAGGACTTATGCCTCATTGACGAGCATTCCTGGGGAGGAGCGAACGCCGTCGCTCTCCCCGACAGCCTCGATTCCATCGGTCAGTTCATGGAAAAGGCGCGGCTGGCTTACCGCGCCATGGCGTTGGGCGAATGGCGGCAGGCCGAACTTGCCCGCCACCTGCTTCGTGACGCGGCTCCGGGCTTCTACATCATCAATCCCGCCCCGCTTCCTTATACCGGCTGGGTGCCCATCCCCACACGGGCGATGCGCGTCGATGTTCCGGGCGTGGATCATTACCAGCCGGGGCTTCAGCAGTGGATTCGCCCGAATACTCCCGCCGACCTCTCGCCGGAAAATGACGCCGGGGTCTTTGCCGACATGGCGCCCAAGCAGATTGCCGAGTTTTGGGTGGAGAACCTCGCGCCCAATTCCGAGGGGTTGCTCAAAGGGGCTGCGCCGGTCGGAGAGGCTCCCGAAGTGGTGAAGGATTCTGCCGGCTGGCCCGTTTCCGTGCGCTGGAAGAGCATGGAGCGGCCGTTGTTCACCCAGGGACTGGGCGATTTTCTCTCCGCCCGGCCCGTCGGTTTCTCGCCGCACTGGGTCCTGAAGAATATGTCGGTGGGAAAGCACGGGAAGATCGAGCAGATCAACGCCACGCCGGGGGATAAAGTTGAATTTATCGAGACCGGACACACCCTGGTCTTCAAGCAACAGTTCGCGCATCCCAGCCTGAAACGCGGCTCGCGCACGCTCGAAGTCTGGAAAAGCGAGCCGCGCGTGCGCCTGACCATCCGCATCTATCGGCTGTCATCCGACGACCCGGAGAGTTTCTACGTGGCGTTCCCGTTGCCGGTGCAGGGGACGCTTCCCCACCTCTCGGAGGGGGGAATGCCCTTCACGCCCTATACCGATCAACTGCCGGGCAGTTGCAAGGACTACTTCGCGATTGACGGATGGGCGGATTATGAAACCAAGGACGGCCATTGGTTCTGGGTAAGCCGCGACGTTCCCATGGTGATGTTTGATCACCCCGAGATCTGGACGCGCCGCACCACTCCCGCCCCCGCGGACCGCATTCTGGCAGTGGTCTTCAATAACTTCGCATATGCCGGCTACGTCGGCAACGAAAACGGCGCGATGGAGTTCCAGTTCGACCTCCTGTGGAAGCCCTCGATTCCCGACCCGGAAGCGCTGGCCAACACCGTGGTCTCCGAACCGGTGGTCGTGCAGAAGTGAAGGTGCGGGCGATTTTTGGGGATTAACTGTCAGCGCCAAAAATGCGTAACCAGGCGGTCGCCGATCGCACCGAGAATTATGGATATTGGGTAACCTGCCACCTTGAACCAGAACAACACAGGTTCGGTCAGTGACACTTTCAAGATTCCCCCCAAGTTCTTTTCGATCTTAGGTTCAAGGACCTCGATCTCATGCAAACTCGGTTCGAGGTTACCACCCTGCTGGCAAGTTGCGTTGAAACTGTATAAGCCGGGCTTAGCCGGCGCCCGCAGTCTGACAATGAATTCGCGGGTCTCGGTGCCGGCCATGGTGCCAATCCAGGAGCATACGCTACCTTGCCTCGCCATACCCGTTGCCCCCGTTGCTTCAAAATCTTCGGGTAGCTGAAGGTTGCAGGTTACTTCGGTGGCCGCCTCGCCGCCGGCGTTTTGAAGTTTCATCACCAGCTTGAAGCTCTTTCTGATGTCGCATTGATCGGGCGCATCCACGGAGATTCTTAGACGTGGCGGATGGTAGCGGTGAATCTCCAGCAGGAATCGCTTGAATGCCTCAGCCTCAGACATAAGCGCTACACACCTTGCGCGGATTGTTTCGCCATTGGCGTCTGAACCTACGAGCAAACTCCGGGCATCCTGGTACCCCAGGATGGCTTGCTCAACTGACTCTGAGGCCTCCTTCACTTTCCCTGTCCAGGAGTCACGTCTGGCACTTGAATGCTTCTGCCGCGCCAGGGCAAAATGGCCAAGACCCTTAATGTACGAAACAAGCGGCACACTGATGACCGCGAATTCTGCATCCGATGAATTCGCCAGGAGTTTGAGCGCCTCATCACAATGAGAGATG
>Ga0326728_10025733_pt1 | contig 10496 bp, 7 predicted proteins | sample MB3enrmetagenome_FD_207602 | JGI IMG/M metagenome (GOLD analysis project Ga0326728, IMG submission 207602) | Lab enriched peat soil microbial communities from McLean, Ithaca, NY, United States - MB31MN | ecosystem: Environmental > Terrestrial > Soil > Wetlands > Peat | place: USA: New York... | reverse complement strand
GATTCTCCTACTTTCCGACGAGCATCTGGTGATTATAGGGTGAAGTCTTCAGAGGGAATCTTCTGAATAGGGCATCTACACTGAAGGGAAAGGAAATAACCCTATACCTTTTGAAAAGAAATCTTCAGTATTTGGGGTATGCTGTATTGATTCGTGGCCGGTCTGCCCTATTTCTTAGGCAGTCAAGGGGTTCACGATGCAATGTTGCTTCCTGTACTCGTGATTTTCTGGAAGCCTCCTCCCATACAACCTTTCAATCAGTAATCGACGGCCTGGAGAGTAGAAGCAATAAGCTGAAGGACAGGGCGATTTCGTGCCCTGCTTTTATGGTTTGTTAACCTATAAAGAACTGAAGAGTGGATGGGGAGTTTATTTAATCTTTTGATAAAGGTCATTTGCCAAACCCGGATTCATTGTTTTGAGGATTTCATATTCTTTCAGGGCTAAGCTACGATTACCAATCATGAGATACGCATTCCCGAGCTTATTATGTGCCTTCGCATAATTGGGATTGATCCTCAGGGCTTCGTTAAGATGAGAAATAGCCTCCTGGTACTTGCCCTGGTTCAAGAAAACAATCCCAAGGTTATTATGTGCCTCCGCATAATTGGGATTAATCCGGAGGGCCCAGTTATATTGGTTAGTGGCCTCCTGGTGCTTGCCTTGGTAAAAGAAAGCACTCCCAAGGTTATTATGTGCCTCCGCATAATTGGGATTAATCCGGAGGGCCTCGTTAAGATGGGGAATAGCCTTCTGGTACTTGCCCTGGTTCAAGAAAACAATCCCAAGGTTATTATGTGCCTCCGCAAAATTGGGATTAATCCGGAGGGCCTCGTTAAGATGAGGAATAGCCTCCTGGTACTTGCCTTGGTAAAAGAAAACATTCCCAAGATTATTATGTGCCCCCGCAAAATTGGGATTAATCCGGAGGGCCTCGTTAAGATGAGGAATAGCCTCCTGGTACTTGCCTTGGTAAAAGAAAACAGTCCCAAGGTTGTAATGTGCCTCCGCATAATTGGGATTGATCCTCAGGGCTTCGTTAAGATGAGAAATAGCCTCCTGGTACTTGCCCTGGTTCAAGAAAGCACTCCCAAGGTAATTATGTGCCTTCGCATAATTGGGATTGATCCTCAGGGCTTCGTTAAGATGAGAAATAGCCTCGATCTACTTGCCGTGGTAAAAGAAAACAATCCCAAGGTTATTATGTGCCTCCGCAAAATTGGGATTAATCCGGAGGGCCTCGTTAAGATAAGGAATAGCCTCCTGGTACTTGCCTTGGTAAAAGAAAACAGTCCCAAGGTTGTAATGTGCCTCTGCAGAACCGGGATTAATCCGGAGGGCCTCGTTATATTGGTTAGTGGCCTCTTGGTACCTGCCCTGGTCCAAGAAAACACTCCCAAGGTTATTATGCGGTCGGTCCTTGTTAGGGGACTTCTTCACACAATCAGTGCAGAGTTCTAACTCACTATTCCAAACTCTGTTCCTCCAATAGGTTCCAGTCATAAGAAGAAGGATCAACAAGCCATAGAGGATAATTTCCCCGACATGGGGTTTCGGTCTTTCTATCACGCTTTGCATCGTTGTACACCTCGCCCTATTTTCTGACCGAGGTCCCTCAAGATCCACTTCTTTTATTGTTTTGAATCTCTTGGCCATTGTCTCGATGTTATATGCAGAAAAGATAATAACAATTTGACGACGAAATGCTTTGACGTTGGTACGCCGATCACAGTTGAGTCCTACCCAATTATGCACATTTCTACCCATAATCGTCAACATTGAAGGTTGCTTTGGAGTGAAGACTTGTAGGTGGAATGTTCAATGGGTAGGAAGGTTTTTTGCGCTTACCTCCCCGATAATCCAAAATAGCCCTCATCCTAATTCTTCTTTTGAAGTGGGTGCTTACGATTAAATTTTTCAATCCTGCCTTTCACCTTTTTATTAGACCAATAGGCCTCTCTCTCAAAATTGGAATCCTCTCATTTTTCGAGGAGCATCTGCTGATTATTGGGTGAAGTCTTCAGAGGGCATGTTCTGGGAAGAGGCGTCTACACGGAAGGAAGAGGTAATAACGCTATACCTTTTGAAAAGAAATCTTCAGTCTTTGGGGTGTGCCATATTGATTCGTGATCGGTCTGCCTGCCTATTTTTTAGGCAATCAAGGGATCTATAATGCAATGTTCCTTCCTGTAATATTGTTTTTTAATCCTCACCCTTCAGTCCAACATTGACTAACGGAAATCAACAAATGTTTATCCCAATTTGACTCCGTTTGACTCCACTTTACACAGAAAAAGTTAAATTTGACTATTTGATTTTTCTATTGACAAAAGAACATTTTTTGTGATTTCCTACTTCTTGAAACCAAAGGAGGCGGGGGGTGGAGAAAGACCTTTGAAATTTTCCTTTCAAGGTTTTAAGCCCTCATCGAAAAATCAGCTCTCCATCTCTATCCAATCTCTAAGAACATTTTAAGGGCCTTCCAGAAAAACAAATTCCATCGCGAGCCTAATTCGGGTCTATTTTTTTTCCACAGGGAGGCTTCCTTGATTTCACATTCCATAAATCATCAGAAATAAGGATTAAAAAAAACCGAAAGGGGGTGGTAGTTGTCAGCGAATCGATTGTGGATGTGTTTAGGGTAATGGTGAGTTATTAGCATTCAAGAAAAAAAATGTTTTTGGACAGTCTAACACCGGATGTTTCAAGGAAGGAGGAGGACAATGAAGAGATTAGCTTATTGTTCAATGATCACATTGTTGGTTGTCATGTTGTTCGGGGTCTGTTTTCTATCTACACCGGCCAGTGCCAACTATCAAAAGAACTTCCCGGCTCTAAGGCCCATGATTTTTGTCCATGGTTTTGAGGGTTCAGGGCAACAATTTGAATCCCAAGCCATGCGATTTACAAGCAACGGCTATCCCCAAAACTACATCGCCGTTCTTGAATATGATTCTTCTCAATTTACTCCTGGTGGCCCAACTCCGACCACTTATCTGCTTCAGGTCTGGACAAACCTTGATCAGCTTATTGCCACCCTTCTGAATGAGACCGGCGCCAATCAGGTTGACATTCTGGCACATTCTCTCGGCACATCTCTGATGTATGGATACCTTACAAGCTCATCAGCGCGTGCTGCAAAAGTTGCCCACTATGTGAATATTGATGGCCAGACAGATTATCCGGGAGTACCCACTTTGGCCTTATGGGCCGGGGCGGATCCTCCAAGTTTCGCACCTTCTGGGCGTTCGATGCCCAACGCGACGAATGTCACTATCCCAGGTGTGACGCATGTCGAGTGTGCAACCTGTGCTGCGTCATTTTTGCAAATGTACGAGTTCTTTACAGGTCAACCCCCCAAAACTACGGATATTTTGCCTGAACCAAGTGACCCCATTTGGCTTGCTGGGAGGGCGCTCTTTTTTCCACAAAACGTGGCAGTGGCGGGCTCTACTGTACAGATATATAAAGTTAACGGCCATACCGGGGCAAGAATTCAGAATAACCCAGAGGCAACTTACGCCATAGATGCGACTGGAAACTGGGGACCCTTTAAGGCCAAGGCTGGTGAACACTATGAATTTGTCATAGTGCCTACAGACAATACACCTATGCATTTCTATTATGAACCTTTTATAAGGAACGACTATCTGGTTCGATTACTCACATCTCCAGCCGGACCTACCGGCATTGATTACTATCTGGATAAGAGCGACAACCAAAGCAACCTGGTGATTTCAAGAAACAGGGAGTTGTGGGGTGATCAGGGGATCAACAATGACATTCTGGCGATCAACGGGGTTGACGTAGTGAACGCGGCTATATGTCCCCTTAGCAAATTAGTTACTACAATCTTTGCTTATAATTATCACGCCGACGGCGTAGGCATAAGCAACCTTAACCAAATAATCCCGCTCCCTTTTTTCGCAAGCTACTTCTTAACCGGGGTTGATCTCTATATTCCGGGAGCCAATCCTCCGAACGGGAGAATACGACTTGTGCTCATACCGCGGGGCGGCGAAGGTAAAATACAGTTGCTAAACGCTCCCAACTGGGCGTCTACAACTGACAGGATATTGGTCCAATTTAATGACTTCCTCCAGCGAGAAGATATCCCTTGTAGTGGTGAAGCCCCGTATTAGTGGTGAAAAATACAGGGATAAATATTTTCGATTGGGTCATTTTCGAAGGATAAAAGGCAGGGTCAGCAGTGGCCCTGCCTATTTTTATGCACATTTCTAATCGTAATCGTTGACATTGGGGACTGTATTGGATTGAAGAGTAGTAGGTAAAAGCCTTAACATGGCTTTTTGATTGGCGGGATTTGGAAAAAAGAGGACTTCTTTCTGTACTCTTCATTTTTATGCTTCGCCTTACAATACAACATGATAAATAGTAATCGTCAATTCTTGTTGACCTTTCTATTCCAAAGTAGTAACCCCTTATCATAGCGTAGCATAATTATTACCTACCGCCTCGCCATCTTTAAAGATTTCTTCTTTGTTTTATTTGGTCAATGAATCCTTCTCAAATGAGTTTATTCTGAAAAGATTTTCTGCGGAATTCACAAAGGGATGTTCAATAGTTGTGGAATGGAACTCTCTCCCCCTTTAAGGAAGCCATCCCCACCATTTTGCCTTAAAAATAGGCACGCATAAGTCCTAAAATGGATTGGTCAATTTAGAAAATTTGTGTCTAAAGACATTTTAAAATTGATTTATTCGATTTTCTCTTTGCACTCACCACTTGTAGATCCTATTGACTCCTCTGGTTCGATCTAATAAACTTCAGATAATTTAAAGTCTTCTGTTACCTGGCAAAAAATGGGGAAATAGATACAGGCGAAGGCATGCAGGGAATTCTCTGGTAAAATGTCAAAGCGTAAGGTCAAGAAAAAAATCATCACTGAAAAACCGAGTCAAGGCAAACCACTCCGTGCAAAAGGATGGTCGTTCCATCAACATGGTTTGGTACTCTTGCTCGGTCTGTTTCTCATGATACTAACCTTCGCCACCTTTGAGCAAGTAAGAACCTGTAATTTTATAAACTTAGATGACGATGTATACATAACGGAAAACGGACACGTACAGTCCGGATTGACTCTCAAGGGTGTGACCTGGGCTTTCACGACCATGCATGCAGGCCATTGGATTCCATTGACATGGTTATCCCACATGCTTGACTGCCAACTCTATGGCTTGAATCCGAGCGGGCATCATTTGACCAGCTTGGTCTTTCACATCGCCAGTACTCTCCTGCTCTTCTTAGTCCTTGAACGGATGACAGGCGCGCTCTGGAGGAGCGCCTTTGTTGCAGCCTTGTTTGCACTGCATCCCCTCCACGTGGAGTCAGTGGCATGGGCGGCAGAGCGCAAAGATGTTCTTAGCACTTTCTTTTGGATGCTGACGATGTGGACATATATCCGTTATATTGAGCGGCCGAGGCTTAATAGCTATCTGCTGGCGCTCTTATTCTTTACCCTGGGCCTTTTGTCAAAACCAATGCTCGTCACGCTGCCATTTGTGCTTCTCTTGCTTGACTACTGGCCCCTTGGCCGTTTTCAATTCGGACGATTGAGCGCTGATCTTAAATCACATACTGTCAAACCATTGGATACAGCTGATCAAAAGTCTATCGTCCTTCGTCTCATTCGTGAGAAGGCTCCTTTTTTTGTCCTTTGCGCAATATCCTGCATTTTGACGATCGTCGCGGCGCAGAAAACAGGAGCCGTCGTACCTCTGGAGGGTTACACATTGGGGAGCCGGATTGCTAACGCTCTAGTATCTTATGTTCGTTACATTGAGAAGATGGTTTGGCCCCGACACCTGGCAGTCTTATATCCATACCAAGAGATGCTACCCATATGGAAGGTATTGGGGTCCGGTTTGTTGTTAGTCTGTATATCTCTTCTGGTGATTCGTGCCGCCCGTAAACTTCCCTATCTTGTAGTAGGATGGTTCTGGTACCTTGGAACTCTTATTCCTGTAATTGGAATAGTGCAGGCTGGACCACAGGCCTTGGCTGACCGGTTTACGTATGTACCTCTGATCGGTCTGTTCATCATGATGGTCTGGGGTGTTCCGGATATATTGGCGGGGTGGCGCTTCCGTAAAGTAGTCCTTTCCGTATCAACTGGCCTATTGCTTTCACTTTTGATGATCTTTACAAATTTGCAACTAAAGCATTGGCAAAATGGCATTACGCTCTTTGAACATACCCTTGCTGCAACTTCTAACAACTTTATAATACACAACAACCTTGCACTTGTTCTTGCCGGGCAGGGAAAGACCCGGGAGGCCGTTGCGCATTATGCCGAGGCCCTGAGAATCAAGCCAGACTTTGCGCAGCCCCACTACAACCTGGGAGGGCTCCTGGCCAATCAGGGGAAGACCCAGGAGGCCATTGCCCATTTTGCCGAGGCCCTGAGAATCAAGCCAGACTATGCGGAGGCACACAACAACCTGGGAGTTGCTCTTGCCGGGCAAGGAAAGACCCAGGAGGCCGCTGTCCATTATGCCGAGGCCCTGAGAATCAAGCCAGACTTCGAGGAAGCGCACTACAACCTTGGACTTGTTCTTGCTGGGCAAGGGAAGACCCAGGAGGCCGTTGCCCATTTTGCCGAGGCCCTGAGAATCAAGCCAGACTTTGCGGAGGCACACAACGACCTTGGAATTGCTCTTGCCAATCAGGGGAAGACCCAGGAGGCCATTGCCCATTTTGCCGAGGCCCTGAGAATCAAGCCAGACTATGCGGAGGCACATGTTAACTTGGGCTTGGTTTACTTGATGATTGGAAATAAGAGTTCGGCACTCGGAGAATACAAAATCGTTAAGAAAATCAATCCAGATTTAGCAAATATATTATACCGCAAGATTTTTGAATAAGGCCTGCGGCACCTAATGTCGACATTCTTAAGAGAAAGATCTCCAGAGAGGCTTCTCCTTGCCTTCCAATCATAGACGTAAACATCATCTCCTTTCTCTTGGCTTAGAATCCATGCCCACTTTCCCCAAATGAAGATCAGCCTGAATAAATTTATTGATTGATGCTCGTCACCGCAACCGGGTTTGAAGGGAGGCGTTGTAGGAGTGAGTTCTGGGTGGGAGGACAGGGTCGGATTTTTCACTGAAGGATTGGGGTGAAGTGAAAATTGAGAGACCAAGTATAACACGGAGTTATTGATGATTTCAGTGGTAATCATCAATTTCTTTGAAAATGAAAATCGTTGACTTGTAGGCAACATTGAATGCGGAGGGAAAGTTTTGGTGCTCACCTATTCGATAGTCCCTAATGGTCCTTTCTCTAATTCCTCTTTTGAGGCAGGTGCTTACGATTAAATTTTCCAATCCTGTCTTTCACCTTTTTATTAAACCAATAGGCTTGTCTCTCAAAATTGGAATCCTCTCATTTTTCGAGGAGCATCTGCTGATTATTGGGTGAAGTCTTCAGAGGGCATCTTCTGGGAAGAGGCGTCTACACGGAAGGAAAAGGCAATAAACCTATACCTTTTTAAAAGAAATCTTCAGTATTTGGGGTATGCTGTATTGATTCGTGGCCGGTCTGCCCTATTTCTCAGGCAGTCAAGGGGTTCACGATGCAATGTTGCTTCCTGTGCTCTTGATTTTTGAAAATCCCCCTTCCATACCACCTTTCCAATGGAAATCATCAAAATAATTTGGAATAGTTTAGCTTCTCTTAGGGGAAGAATTTTACATGATTTTACACCAACTTCCACCATTTGACACTTTACCAAAGTCTCGGATGTCGTTGGAGAGTTTAACCAAAAACATAATTTTCACAACCTCGTCTTTACATTGACAAAAGACGGACTTTGTGGTTGAGTTTTGAAGACAGCAAGACGAGGGTGGTGGATGGAGAAAGACGTTTAAAACTTCTCTTGTAAAGTTTTAAGTTCCCATCGAAAATTTATTTTTTTATTTCTATCTGACCTCTAAGGATATTTTAATAGTCTTCCAGAAAAACAAATTCCACTACGAGTTTAACCCCGAATCAGAAAAGTCGTATTTTTGCTATAAGGTGCTCATCTGGAGAAAGGTATGAAATGGGGTTGCCAGAAGATGTCAATACGAAGCTTCCAAGGGAATTCATACAACCCTTGGGGGCTTCCTCAATCTCGTTTTCGTAAAATATCAGAAGAGGAGGAAATGAATGATGAAAGAAAAAAGGATTTTCGTAGGTATGATGGTCATTGCATTCTGTATCTTTGTGGCCGCGCCATCCCCGGTACCCGCTGCTTCTGCGTCGTGCGACCTTACGTTTTTCAAGGGGCTCGACTTGCCCAATACGGTGTTCACGTGTACGCCGCCGTATACCGCCTGCACAATCGTGGAGAATACCTCCCCTGTAGGGCACTGCGAGATCGTCGGCTATATGAACTCGCGTATAGGCGTGGATGGTAAGCATTACGCTATCGGCTTCCACTTGCGACTGCCCGACAATTGGAACGAGCGGTTCTACTTCCAGGGTGGTAGCGGCACTGACGGCAACCTCGGCGATGCGGGAATAGCCAATGGTGTGCTAGCCATGGGGTACGCTGTGGTTTCCACGGACGGTGGCCATGATAACACCATTGATTATGATCCCAATGCCGGTGGCACAGCGGCATTCGGTGCTGATCCACAGGCCAGAATTGACTATGGCTATAATGCAGTGGATCAAGTCACACAGACGGCTAAAATCATCATCAATAACTACTATGGAAGCAATCCCCGATTCTCGTATTTTGTCGGTTGCTCGAACGGGGGGCGCCAGGCGATGGTCGCCTCGCAGCGCTTTCCAAAGTATTTCAACGGGATTGTCGCTGGCGACCCTGGCTTCGATCTGCCGAAAGCTGCGGTCGCTGAGGCATGGAACGAGCAGGCACTTGCCCCCCTTGCAACTGAACTTAGCACCAACGGCCAGCCGTATCTACCCGATACTTTCTCCGATGCCGACCTGGCGCTGGCCTCGAATGCCATTCTGGCTGCCTGCGATGATCTGGATGGTCTCGTGGATGGGATTGTCGACAATTATCCGGCCTGCACGAACGATAGGGTCTATCCCCGGCTGCAAGCGATCCGATGTACTGGCCCGAAGACCGCCAGCTGCCTCTCAGCGGGTCAGATAGAGGCACTGAAGATAATCTATGCCGGTCCTCACAACTCCTATTGGAAGCCCCTTTACACTGATTGGCAGTGGGACCCCGGCATTTACGTGCCGGACTTGGGGTTAGGCTTCCGCTTTTGGGACCTCGGCACGCCTGCGGCCCCAGGACAGCCGCTGGTAAACAACGCGTTTAACCTTACTCTGGGCGGTGGGGCATTGCCGCTCGTTTTCGTAACGCCGCCAGTCATAACTCCTGCCACCGGTCTTGAGGCCTACATGTTTGACTTCAATTTCGACACCGGTGCGCCCAAGATTTTTCAGACCTCAGGGATCTACACGCAGTCGTCCATGGAGTTCATGACTGCGCGTTCAACCGACCTGCGGCCTTTCAAGAAGCACGGCGGCAAGATGATCATTTATCACGGTAACGCTGACGCAGTGTTCTCGCCGCACGATACGGTCGACTGGTATGAGGCGATGGATGCCACAATGCACGACGACAGGGCGCAGAACTTCGTCCGGCTGTTCCTGGTCCCGGGCATGACGCATTGCGCCTATGGCCCATCGACCTACGCGTTCGATGCGTTCACCCCGCTCGTCCACTGGGTGGAAAATGGTATTGCACCAGACAGCATCATAGCCATTGCGCCTTCTGACACGCCCTGGCCCGGTCGAACGCGTCCGCTTTGTCCATATCCGAAACAGACACGTTACATAGGCAGCGGAGACATTAACAACGCAGCCAATTTTGTCTGCAAGTGGCCGGATCACGGCTTCGACCACTAACCGTGGCGCTTAACCCGTTTTTCAGTCGGTAGGGCGCGGTTGCCTTGCCGGTCCCCTCCCTGCCATCGGAGCTTACAGTGGAGCCGCAAGGAGGACGTAAGCACCTCGCCAAAGCATGCTCGTCATTCGCTTAGTAGGGACTTGAAAAGGGGAAACGGTTTTTCCGAGACAGAGGATTTGAAAAACATAATGCCAAGAGAGGCAAACACATTCATGGTTACAGCAGCCGTTGAACACCAAGGGGAAAAGGTCGTCTTTGAAGGTAGCGAGACAATAAAGGTGCTCGAATAAAGAAAAGCGAGCAGCTAAAATTCTTCAGAAGGCAGGGTCAGAAATGGCCCTGCCTTTTTTTGTTTATTTCCATCGGTAATCATCGACTCTCAGATCATCTCCACATTGCAGAGTAGTGGGTGAACTCGTGAATCGAGAGTCAATTTGACATTACCTGCCAGAATAAGTACCGTCCTGGACAATTTTGGTGTAATGCCCATGCCAATCTTCAAAATCTGGAAATTAACTCTCGTGTTGGCAGGCAAGGATTTCGCCAAAATAGACACGGTGAAAATCACCCTTAGGATATAAGGCAGGAATGATTGATTTTTCCA
>Ga0326728_10025730_pt1 | contig 10497 bp, 7 predicted proteins | sample MB3enrmetagenome_FD_207602 | JGI IMG/M metagenome (GOLD analysis project Ga0326728, IMG submission 207602) | Lab enriched peat soil microbial communities from McLean, Ithaca, NY, United States - MB31MN | ecosystem: Environmental > Terrestrial > Soil > Wetlands > Peat | place: USA: New York... | reverse complement strand
TTCTCCCGGGCGAGACGCTTGTCGGCCTCAAGCGGAAGCTCCCCGATCCGGCCCTCTATTTCCTTGGTCCGCGTTATGAATCGCTGGTGCTGCCGGGGAGTGAAGGCGAATACTATGCATTTCCCCCGTCTAAGGAACATGTTTTCCGCCCCCGCCCCGAGTTCCATGTTCGGGGGGACGGCTTCTCGCCGCTCTATTCCTTCGCCGCCGGTGGCCTGGCGGAGGCCTGGACCGGCGGTTGTTACCCCTTCAATGACCACGACCTGAGTAAGTTCCCGTTTGGCTACCAAGAACTTGGGCCGTACTACGCCCGCGTGGCAGCGGAAATCGGGATTTCGGGGGCTAAGGACGATATGGCCGCGGTCTTCCCGTACCACGACGGCCTGATGGAACCCCTCGATCTCGACGAGCACTCCGCCGTGCTGCTGGATTCTTACCGGAGGCGGCGTAGTCTGTTGAACGGGAAACTCCACTGTCTCATGGGCCGCGCGCGGGTCGCCGTCCTCAGCCGCGATCGGGGCTCGCGCAAAGGGTGCGATTATTCCGGGCGCTGTCTGTGGGGATGTCCCAGCCAGGCCTTCTATACGCCGTCAATCACGCTGGCCGAGTGCCGCACCTTACCGGGCTTCGAGTACTGCCCGGGCCTCTGGGTGGATCACTTCCGCGTGGACAGCGCAGGCCGGATTTCGGGCGTGGTGGCGTCGGCGCGCGATGGGCAAACCCGCGAGTTCGCCGCTAGCTCGCTGGTGCTGGCGGCCGGAACCCTATGTTCGGCCCGAATCTTCCTCGAATCCCTCTACCGCGATTGCGGCAAAGCGCCCGAGCTGCATGGAGTGATGGACAACCGCCAGATCCTCATGCCGTTCGTCAATTTGCGGATGCTGGGCCGGCCCTGGAATCCCGAGACGTATCAGTACCATCAGGTCGCCATGGCGATCCGAATGGATACTGGGGAGATGATCCACGGGCTGGTTACTACCTTGAAAACCGCCCTGATCCATCCGCTGGTGCAGACTCTTCCGTTCGACCTGGGAGCGGGGATCTCGGCCTTCCGGGGTATCCATGGTGCGCTGGGGATGGTGAACGTCAACCTTCCGGATCACCGCCGCGAGGAGAACTTTATCGCGCTCGACACCACCTCGAAGCCGCATCGGCTTGTGGTCCACTATCGTCCGGAGAACGGCGAGGCGGAGCGTTTGCGCCGCGTCGTTGCCGCTTTCCGCAGGATTCTGCTGAAACTGAGATGCTTGGCCCCCCAAAGAACCATCCATGTCCGGCCCATGGGGGCCAGCGCCCATTACGCCGGGACCTTGCCCCTCACCGTGGAGAGTTCTCCGGGCACGTGCACGCCCCTGGGTGCCTGCCGGGATATCGGAAACCTGTATTTCGCGGATGGCTCCACATTCCCCGATCTTCCGGCCAAGAACTTGACGTTTACGTTGATGGCCAACGCAACGCGCATCGCCGAAGAGGCATTTTGATGGTGGAGGAAAGGTCCGAATTGCTGGAGAAAGTCTCGGTTTCTGGGATCTGGTCCGGAACGTGCTTTAACAGGCGGTCACAATGGTAGGGGCGCTTGGGATGCGTACGGGACTCCGTCTGTTCAGCGCGGGCGCGGCCTGCGCGATCCTGGCGGTCGCGTGGGACTGTCCGTACTGCCGGACTTCCGAAGGATCCCTGAACGGATTCTTCTCCCTGGGGCTGGCTGCCGCCCTGGGCGCGTTGCTGGCCGGCTGGACGGCATTCACTCTCTGGGAGCAGCCCGGCCGCTGGCTGGCTTTGGCGCTGGCGGGTCAGGCCGCCGCTCTACAGCTTATCGACGCCGGCATTCGCACTCATTTCCAGCATTACCGGCTGCCGGCCGAAGCCATGGCTAACCCCGCGTTGCGCTGGGTGCTTCTGGCGGTGGGGATCCAAACCCTGCTGGTATCGGCCGGGCTGTTTCGGCGCCGCGATGCGATCCTGGCGTGGTGCCGGATCCGGCCGCGCTCGGTACTCCTGGTGGTGGGCGTGGCCGCGTGCGGATGTGTGGCGGCGGCGGTCTCCCGCGATCCACGATTTTATGTCGCAGAAGTGAGCCTAGCCACGTTCATTGAGCTTGTAAATGCCGGCAATATTCTGCTGGTTGCCTCGAGCCTCCCGGAGGCGGGTCTGAAAAACCTTGGACGCCGATTTGATGCTCTGTTGGGCTCCCGTGACCGAACCGGACCAGTCGCGATCGACCGCTTTTCCGTCGCGGCGGCCTTGTGGGTGACCGCCGTATCGGCCCTGCTCGCATGGTTCGTCTACCAGGGCCATCCGCACATTGCCGATGAAGTAGCCTATCTTTACCACGCCCGGTACTTCGCCGCGGGCCAACTCACCATGGCGCCTCCACCGGTGCCGCCGGCGTTCGAAGTGGATCTCATGGAAAACCAGCCGGACAAGTGGTACGCAGTGCCTCCGATGGGTTGGCCGGCGGCGCTAACCGCGGGCGTGGCGCTCCGGGCGCCCTGGCTCGTCAACCCAGTGCTTGCCGGGCTGAATATCCTGCTGAGCTATCTCTTTCTCGGCGAGCTGTATCCGCGCCGGATTGCGCGCATCGGCGTGCTGCTGTTGTGCGTGTCGCCCTGGTACGTCTTCATGGCCATGAGCTACATGAATCACACGTTCACCATGACGTGCACCCTGCTGGCATTTCTTGGCGTGGCCCGGGCGCGGCGCACAGGTCTCGCCCGCTGGGCCTGGCTGGCCGGCGCCGGCGTCGGCGTCGCGAGTCTGATCCGGCCGCTGGAGGGTCTCATCGTGGGCGCGCTCACGGCTGCCTGGGCGCTCGGCGTGGGCGGCAAGCGCCTGAAGTTTCCGGCGCTGGCGGCGCTGGCGGCGGCAACCGTGCTTACGGGCGCGCTGACACTGCCCTACAATCAGAAGCTCATTGGGCAGGCCACCGCATCCCCCATCATGCGATACATGGACTTGCACCACGGGCATAACAGCAATGCCTATGGGTTCGGTCCGGACCGTGGAATGGGCTGGCCGACGGACGCATACCCCGGGCATACACCGTTTGAGTCGCTGATCAACGCCGAGCTGAACGGCTCCTCGTTGAACGTTGAACTCTTCGGATGGAGCACGGGATCGCTGGCTCTGATGGCGCTCCTGATCCTCTCCGGAGGCCTGCGCCGCGCGGATTACCTGATGCTGGCAGTAATCGCGGCGGTGATGCTCGCGTATATGCCCTACTGGGGCAATGGCGGCGGAGACTTCGGGGCCCGCTACTGGTACGTGATGTTGGTACCTTGCGTGGCGCTGACGGCACGCGGATTGGATTGGCTCGAAACCAGCCTGGGTCGAAACGGCCGGAACGACGCACGGGCGACGGCCGCTGTCGCGGCCCTGTGCGCCTTGGCGCTGGTCAACTACTTCCCCTGGAGATCGCTCGATAAGTACTATCACTATCTTCGGATGAGCCCCGACGTGTCCACCCTGGCCCGGATTCACGGTTTCGGGCGGAGCCTGGTATTGGTGCGCGGGGACGGATTCCCCGATTACGCCTCCGCGGCCATTTACAACCCTATCGATCTGAAGGCGGATGCCCCCGTGTATGCCTGGGACCGGAATCCGGCCGTTCGCGCCGAAGTTCTGCGGGCGTATGCGGACAGGCCGGTGTGGATTCTGGACGGCCCCACCATCACCCACGCAGGTTACCGGATAGCCGCCGGCCCCTCGAATCCCGGCACGAGGCCCTAGTGCGCGGCTACGAAGGCGTGCCGGCCGCCGTTCTAGGCGCCTCCGGATTCATCGGGAGCTGGGTGGCCCGCAAGCTCACGGAGCGGGGCGCGTGCGTTTACCGGATCGGCCGTGAGGATGTGGCCAACTTGGAGAGCGCCTTCCGCCGCTTCCGTCCCTCCATCACGTTCAATCTGGCGGGCTATGGGGTGGACCCCTCCGAGCGCGATGAGGCCACCGCGTACCGCGTCAACGCCGAACTGCCGAGGGTGCTCGCGCAAGCGGTAGCCGCCTGGAAGGACCCGGCCTGGCCCGGCCAGCATCTGGTTCACGCGGGATCGGCCGCCGAATACGGGGATGCGGGCGGAGACCTGCGCGAAGACGGCCCGGCCCGTCCGGCGACGCTTTACGCCAGATCCAAGGAACGCGGCACGCAGGCTGTTGCCGAACGCTGCCGGGCGCTGGGTCTCCGAGGCGTTACAGCACGCCTCTTTACGGTCTATGGTCCCGGTGAGAGGGCCGGCCGGTTGCTGCCCGCTCTTCTTGAGACCAGCCGGAGCCGGCAGCCGCTCAATCTGAGTGCGGGCCTCCAGCAGCGCGACTTCACCTATGTCGAAGACGTGGCGGAGGGCCTTTTGAAGGTCGGACTGGCAGCGAAGGAAGGCGGCCCGATCGTCAATCTGGCGACCGGCCGGCTGACCCCAGTCCGGACTTTTGTGGAAATCGCGGCGGGCATCCTGGGGATTCCGCCGGAAAAGCTGAACTTCGGCGCCATCCCCAGCGGCGCTCATGAAATGGAACAAGAGGGGGTGGCCTTGGACCGTCTCCAGGAGCTGGTTGGATGGATCCCGCCCACGTCGATCGCGGAAGGCGTGCGAAAAACCGTGGAAATGAAGTTGCTCATAAGGGCAGAGCTATGATCACCGACGCGGTGGATACGCGCAGCGGGCCCGATCTTTCCCTCGTGATCCCGTGCTACAACGAGGAAACGGTCGTAAGCCGCACAATCGGCAAGCTGTTAGACGAGTTTGCCAAGGCTGGCCACCGGCTGGAAGTGATCGCCGTCGACAATGGCTCGCGGGACCGGACGGGCGAAATTCTCCGCGGCTGGGCGGCGCGCAACCCCGCGGTGATATGCCATAGGGTCGAACAAAATGAAGGTTATGGGAACGGCGTTCTGGCCGGGCTGCCGCTGGCCACTGCCCCTTGGGTCGGCATCATCCCAGCCGATGGACAGGTGGACGCCGAAGACGTAGTCCGACTCTACGAAGTGGCGCAGTCATCGAAGCACTGGGTGATCGCCAAAGTGCGGCGGCGCTTCCGCCTGGATGGATTCGTGCGCAAGATTGTCTCCGTCGGCTACAACGTGACATTCCGGCTGATGTGGCCGACCATCGCTTCCATCGATATCAACGGTACGCCCAAGATCATGCCGCGCGAAGCCTTGCCGGCCATGAGGCTCACGAGCAAGGGCTGGTTTCTCGATCCCGAGATCATGATCAAATCGCACGCCCTCGGGATGCAGGTCCTGGAGCTCAACGTATTCGCGCGCCTGCGCGGCGGAGGCGTGTCAAATGTAAAGCCCGGCGCCTGCTGGGATTTTTTCAGCAACATGCTGAGGTATCGTTTCAGCGGCAAGTGGAAACGCGAGCGGATACGCGACCGTTCCGCGCTGGCGGCGTCCACTCGCGTGGGGGTCGAAAACTGATGCCCGCGGTCCATCATAAAAGAACCTGCTGCCGGGCGTGCGAGGGCGGGCGTCTCACGCCTTTTCTCACGCTGGGACCGCAGCCGCTGGCGAATGCCTTCCTGGTTTCCCCGGACGAATTCAGCGGGGAGGCTTCGTATCCGCTGGATGTGTATTTCTGCGAGTCCTGCTCGCTGGTGCAATTGGCCGATGTGATCGATCCGGAGGTTCTCTTCCGGAATTACATCTACGTCACCGGCACATCCGATACGATTGCCCGGCACAACACCGCCTACGCGCGAACCGTGACCGATCTGCTGGGGCTGGGGCCGCGCGACCTGGTAATGGAAGTTGCCAGCAACGACGGCAGCCTGCTCCGGGAGTTCAAGGCTCTCGGCGTTTCCACGCTGGGCGTTGAGCCGGCCGCCAATTTAGCCGAGATGGCGCGGCAGAATGGGATCGCCACGGAGAACCGGTTCTTCAACTCGGATGCGGCGCGCGGGTTGCGCCAATCCTACGGGCGAGCGAAGGCGGTGGTCGCCAACAACGTGCTGGCGCACGTCGATGACACCATCGATTTCCTGCGCGGCGCGCGCGACCTGCTGGCCGAGGGCGGCATGGTCGTGTTCGAAGTCCCCTATCTGGTGGAGCTGCTCAACCGGCTGGAATACGACACGGTTTACCATGAGCACCTCTGCTACTTCTCGGTAATGGGCTTGCGGACGCTGTGCGAAAGCGCGGGCTTGGGCATCGCGCGCATCGACCGCGTGCCGGTGCACGGCGGTTCCTTGCGGGTTTACGCAGCGGCGCAAAGCGACCATGGCGCCCATGCCGCGGAGATGGCGGAGGCCGAGCGACAGGCGGGCCTCGATTCGATCGCGCGCTACCGCAAGTTCGCGGCGGACGTCGCAAGGAGCCGCGGTCTGCTGCGAAACCTGCTGTGTCATCTGCGCTCCGAGGGCCGGTCGCTAGCCGCGTACGGGGCTCCGGCGAAGGGGAACACGCTGCTGAATTATTGCGGAATCGACACCAGCCTCCTGCCGTTCACCGTGGACAAAAATGAACGCAAAGTGGGCCTCTACACGCCGGGGATGCACATTCCCGTGCGGCCCGTCTCGGCGCTTCTGGAAGAACAGCCGGACGACGTTTTGATTCTGGCCTGGAACTTTGCGAGCGAGATCATGAGCCAGCAGCAAACTTACCGCGCCCGGGGCGGCCGCTTTATAACTCCCGTGCCCGAGCCGCTGGTGTACTGATATAAGGTGTGTCGAAATGAAGGTCGTCATTCTCGCGGGGGGAAAAGGAACGCGGCTGGCCGAAGAGACTACGGTGCGCCCCAAGCCGATGGTGGAAATCGGGGGCAAGCCGATTCTGTGGCACATCATGAAGATCTATGCCGCGCGCGGCTTCACCGAGTTCCTGGTGGCCTGCGGATACAAGGGTGAGTGGATCAAGGAGTACTTCCATAATTTCCCCGTGCATAACAGCGATTACTTCATTGACCTCGGAACCGGCAACCGCACGATCGTGAACGGCTGCGGCATCGACTGGCGCGTCGGGTTGATCGATACCGGAAGCGAAACCATGACCGGCGGGCGGCTTTTACGGCTGCGCAAATGGATCGGCGAGGAGCCGTTCATGGTGACCTATGGCGATGGCTTGGGAGACATCAACGTCTGCGCGCTGGCGGAGTTTCACCGGTCGCACGGCAAGATTGCGACGGTTACCGCGGTCCGGCCGGCCTCCCGGTTCGGCAATCTCTCGCTGGAGGGCGGCGCGGTGTGCGAATTCGCCGAGAAGCCGCAGGCCGACGAAGGCTGGATCAACGGCGGATTTTTCGTTTTCAATTCCGCCATTTTCGATTACCTCGAGAACGACGAAACGATCCTGGAAAGAGGTCCCCTGGAACGGCTGGCCCGGGAGCGGCAATTGATGGCCTTCCGTCACGCCGGCTTCTGGCAGCCGATGGATACGCTGCGCGAGAAACTGCTTCTCGATTCTTTATGGTCCAGCGGCCAGGCGCCATGGAAAATATGGGCCTGAACGATTCAATGGTGGGCCCGCGGCGACTCGAACGCCGGACCTCTACCGTGTCAAGGTAGCGCTCTAACCAACTGAGCTACGGGCCCTGCGGTGTGAACCAAAAGTATATCACGCACCCTCATTCCACGAGCGAGAGAATGGTCAACGGCGCGTTGCCTTCCAGGCGGTTGTTGACGAACAGGAACAGCCACTGGCGGCTCTCGGCGGCGCGGCCGATCAGCACCCGCATGGAGTCGCGAACTTCCGGATTGGGGTCCTGGATCTCGCTGTAGGGCGCGAACCGGGCCACGGCTTCTGCGTAAGCCCGGCCGCGCCGCAGCAGTCCCCGGCACACCGCGAAATTGGCGGTGCTGGAATCCGGAATGGCGATCTGGTGGCGCAGCTCGGGCATGCGCGACCAGGCGTTATACACGTGAGCCACGCGATGGCTGCGCAGACAGGCGAAATAGTCGCTCGCCAGGAATTCCGGATTGCGGATCTCCACCGCGTAGCGGAACTCGGGCGGCAGCGCGGCCAGGAACGGATCCAGCCGGTCGAGGAAAGCCGGCAAGTCTTCGAAGGAGCGCCGTCCGAAGGAGCCGAATTCGAAAATCAACAGGGCTGCGCGGTCGCGGTAGGGCAGGAGCGGCCGCAGAAACTCGCGTTCGAGCATGCCCGCATCCAGGAACGCTTCGTTCGACTGGCTGGCTTGCGAGCCGTAGCGCGGATGGCTTGGAAACACTTTGCAGGTGATCTGTTCGGGCACTTTGAAGGCGAACTGGAAACCGGGCGGGGTGCGCGCGAAGAGGTTGCGCCAGAATTCCGGGCTGGGGAACTGGTAGAACGCGAAATCGCCGCACACGGTGGGGAAGGTCTCGGCGTATTCGCGCAGGCACTCGCTTTCGAAGAGGCGCCGCGCGAAGCGGCCGCGCGAAAAATACCGCTCGCGCGTATAGACCTGCCCCAGCCAGCCCTCGTATTTCCAGGAGCTGGTGCCCACATAGATCCCGCGCGCGGCCATCTCGCGCAGTTTCCCGGCGAGTCCCGCGCGGTCGAACGCGCCGGCCTCCTCGAACAGCGGACCTACCATGCCTGCGCCACGCGCAGATAGAAAGGGTCCGCGCCAGCCTCGATCATGCCATCGGGATGCAGCCGGATCATCACCGGCGCCGAGCCGCTGTCGTTGCGGCTGCGGATCTCGATCACGTGCCGCCGCTTGCGCAGCTCGTCGGCCACCGCCGACGGAATGCGCTCATCCAGCAGCAGCAATCCGGGATGCATCTCGTGGTTGTCGAAGCTCGAAACCAGGTGTTCGGATTGGAAGCGCGGCGTCTCGATGGCCTGCTCGACGTTGCGGCCGAATTCGATGGCGTTGAAGAGCACTTGAAGCAGGGCCTGATCCTGCTGATCGCCGCCGGGAGTGGAGAGCGCGATTACCGTCTTGTCCGGGTTCACCACCAGGGTGGGGCTGAGAGTGACGCGAGGCCGTTTGCCGCCGGCCAGCTCGTTGGGATGGCCCGGAATCAGCAGGAAGCTCTGCGCGCGCTCGGTGAGCGGGATGCCGGTGTCGCCGGCGATCAGCGAAGGCATCCACGAACCGGAGGGCGTGATCGAGATTGCCACCCCGTCCTTATCGATGGCGTCCACGCAGGTGGTGTCCTTGGCCAGCAGGGCGTCGTCGAAGCTGTGGCGCGCAATCCGCGCAAAGTAAGGATGGCGTGGCGGGTCCGGCTCCAGATTCCCCGGCCGGAACTCAAGCGAGGCTTCCGCTCCGATGAGCGCCCGCCGTTCGGCCCCGTATTCCTTGGAGAGCAGGCGCGCGGGGATTTTGACGAACCGGGGGTCGCCGTAATAGGTGTCGCGATCCGCATAGGCCAGCTTGAGCGCCTCGGCCAGCGTGTGAATATAGCCCGCCGAGTTCTGCTTGAGCTCGGGCAGATTAAAGCCCTCCAGGATGTTGAGAGCTTCGATCATGGAAGGCCCCTGGCTCCAGAAGCCCGGTTTATAAACGGTGTAGCCGTGGAAAGTGGTGGAGACCGGCTCTTCCGGCTCGACGCGGAAGCCGGCCATGTCCTCGTACCGCAGCAACCCGCCCTGCTGTTTGGAGAATTCGTCGATGCGGTGGGCGATCTCGCCGCGGTAGAAATAGTCGCGCACGGCGTCGATCGCCTGGGCGCGGCTGGCGCCTGCCGCGAGGGCCTTCTTCTCCACTTCGGCCATGGAGCGCAAGGTGCGTTCGAGATCCGGCTGGCGGAAGATCTCGCCGGCCTGCGGCACGCGTCCGTCGGGCAGAAAGACGCGCCGCGAGGAGGGCCACGCTTCCAGAAAACGAAGGCTGCTCTTGATGCTCGCGGAACGCATCTCGTCGATAGGGAAGCCCGCGGCGAGTTCGATGGCCGGCTGGACGGCCTCGGAGAAGGACTTGGTGCCGAACTCGCGCAGGGTCACCAGCGCGGCTTCCACCATGCCTGGCACCAGCGCGGAGAGGATTCCGGCCACCGGCACCCACTCCTTCAGCCCGCCGGCTGCGGGCGGATCGACCAACTCATCCGGTTTCAGCTTGTGGTTGCGGAAGAAGTCCGCGGTGGCCAGCTTGGGCATGGGGCCCACGCCCGCGACGGCGTAGACTTTGCCCTCGCGCGTGTGCACCAGGATGGGCGCCTCGCCGCCCAGGCCGAAGTGCGAGAACTCGGCGACGGAGGCCGCCAGCATCGTGGCGATGCCGGCGTCCACGGCGTTGCCGCCGCTGAAGTACATGCGCATACCGGCCTCGGTGGAAAATTCGCTTCCCCCCGCCACCGCGCCGCGCGTTCCGCGCGAAGGCAGCCGCAGGGGCCGCTGTCCCCACGCCGCGGCAGCCAGCACCATCAGGATCGCAGCCAATTTGAGTCGCATAATCATCGCCTCTATTCTATGGGTGTCCAGGCATAATAGGAAGTTCCGGCCACCGCTCCCGTAATCCGTCCGTAGCGATCGGCAGTTCGCATCCAAAGTGACGGGGAGGGGTGCGTTCGGTGTCTTTTAGATTGGATCGAACCCTTAAGCCGCTGGTTTTGGATTCCAGGAATCGGGATCGAGAC
>Ga0326728_10025729_pt1 | contig 10497 bp, 11 predicted proteins | sample MB3enrmetagenome_FD_207602 | JGI IMG/M metagenome (GOLD analysis project Ga0326728, IMG submission 207602) | Lab enriched peat soil microbial communities from McLean, Ithaca, NY, United States - MB31MN | ecosystem: Environmental > Terrestrial > Soil > Wetlands > Peat | place: USA: New York... | reverse complement strand
CCGCCGAACGGTCGACGCCCTATGGGACGCGATCGGCATCGCCATCGACGATTTCCCGCCAACCGAATGCTCCAACTGCTTGAAAAATGCCGGATATGGTTCCGGCTAAAGGGGATACGCTCTAGACGAGGGCGGTCGCTGGATGGACAACGTGTTCATCGAACGGGTCTGGCGCTCGCTGAAACACGAGGACGTTTACCTGAAAGGCTACGCCGACGGCCGCGAGGCGAAAGCCGGCATCGGCGAGTACTTCGCCTTCTACAATGAGCGTCGCTTTCATCAGGCGCTCGGCTATCGCGCCCCGATGGCCGCCTGGCGAGAGGGCGTGGCGGCAGGAGCCTGTGGACATGTGGACAACGCTCGCGCGTTGACCACATGCCCACAGGAACAGAAGCAGACACAGCCCTTGGCGGCATGATAGATAAGGACAACCAGCAGACGGATTTCCAACTTAGCCGCCGCCAAAAATGGTCCCGCCGCGCGGAGCCGCTTCAGGAATTGTCCACTTGTGGAGAACATTGATGGAACGTTTGAGTTTGGCGACGATGGATCGGCTACCGGTCGATGTGGCGCGGCCAGGATTTGACCCGCGAAGCCTGGAAATCGGCATTGTGCATTTCGGAATCGGTGCGTTCCACCGAGCCCACCAGGCTCTGTACACGCAAGAAGCCATCACCCGTCACCCAGGTCCATGGGGCATCTGCGGCGTCATTCCGCGCAGCCCGGACGTTCGTCCTTCCCTGCTACCGCAAGACAATCTCTATACGGTGGCAGAACGGACGGCGGATGGCGTGAAGGCGCGGATCATCGGTACAGTGCGCGAGGTATTGTTCGCCCCCGACGAAGTGGACGCCGTGACGGCGCGCGTTGCCGCCCCCGCGACCCGGATCGTCACCCTAACCATCACCGAGAAGGGATATTGCCTCGATCCGGCCAGCGGCCGTCTTAACGAAAAGCATCCGGAGATCGTCCACGACCTGACCGAGACCGGCACGCCGCTGTCGGCGATTGGCCTGCTGGCGCGTGGCCTGGCGGCGCGTCGCCAGCGGCATGGTGGCCCACTGACCATTCTTTCCTGTGACAACATCATGGAAAACGGCCACGCCATCGAGAAGGCGCTGACCCGGTTCCTTGAACTCAGCAATCGGGATCTTGCTCGCTGGGTGGCTGGGAACGTCACCTTCCCGTGCTCGATGGTGGATCGTATCGTGCCGGCGCCGACCGAGGTGAGCCAACATCAGATCGAGCAGCAGATCGGCCTGCGCGATGATGCGTCGATTTCCTGCGAAAGCTTTCGCCAATGGGTGATTGAGGATCGTTTCGCGGCGGAACGGCCGGCATGGGAAACGGCCGGAGCGACGCTGGTCAGTGACGTGGTCCCCTACGAAACCATGAAGCTTCGTCTCTTGAACGGCAGCCATTCGACGCTGGCCTATCTCGGCTATCTGGCCGGTCATCAGACGATCGCCCAGGCCATCGGCGAACCGTCGCTGCGCGCCTTCGTCGCGCGCATGATGGAACACGAAGTTTCGCCGACCTTGGCGACTCCCGCCGGCGTCGATCTGGCGGCTTACCGCGCGCTGCTGTTGCAGCGGTTCGCCGATCCTGGGCTTGCGCACCGGACCTGGCAGATTGCCATGGACGGATCGCAGAAGCTCCCCCCCCGCTTGTTGGCGCCGATAAGCGAGCGTATGGCGAAGAACCAGCCCTTCGAGTGCCTGGCGCTTGCCGTGGCCGGTTGGATGCGGTACGTGACCGGCGTGGATGAGGCGGGCAATCCAATCGACGTGGTCGATCCCCAGGCAAACCGCCTGCGTCAGATCGCCCGAGAGGTCGGACCGGATGCTCCGGCGCTGGTCGAGCGCTATAGCGCGATTACCGAGATCTTTGGGGAGCTGGGACAGTCGCAGGCATTCAAGGCGACGGTTTCGAACTGGCTTTCCTCGCTGTTCGCGCTTGGCGTGCGGGGAACGCTCGCTGTGGCATTGAACTAAATATTTTGGAAGACCTTCTGTGTATAGCAGCGTGGTGTACGTCCCCTTATTGATGGTGTGGAGGGATCAAGAAGCGGCCGGGCCGGTTATCGTGTGCGTTGGCGCATGATCGGCCCGGCCGACCGCTCCGAGACCGTGCGCGCCCTGCTCGCCGACGCCGCGGTCCTTAACGACCTCAACGATCTCTACGACCGCGAGGCGTTGCCCGTCTTCGACGCGATCGGGATGGGCCCCGAGGCGCGCGCCTATCGGTCAAGCGTGATCGAACGCTTCCGCAACCCCTTCCTCGACCACTATCTCGCCGACATGTTCACCAACCACGCCGCCAAGAAGCGGCGCCGCTTCGGCGGCCTGATCGCCTTGGGCGCGCAGGCCCGCGTCGCGATCGCGCAGCCGCGGCTCAACGCGGCGCTGGCCCGTTGAACCGCTCTTGCCGCAAACCGCGAAAGAGTCCAATGTCGAGCCCGTTCGCGCCCTTCGAGTTCGGGAGTTTTTCGTGGCCGCTTCGTCTTCGTCTTCTCTCATTCGCCGCGCCGCGGTCGCGGCGTTCGCCGTCGCGCTTTGCTGCTGCGCCGCGGCGCAAGCCCAAACCGCGCCCAAACCGGATCGGACGGTGGACATGGCGACGGTGCTGCAGCCCGGGCCGCTGCAGGAACTCTCGATCGGCGACGCCAATGGCGTTCCCGTCGTCGAATACGGCTCGCTGACGTGCCCGCATTGCGCCGTGTTCGATCACGACGTGCTGCCGGCGTTCAAATCCGCCTATGTCGACACCGGCAAGGCGCGCTTCATTTTCCGTGAATTTTCGCGCAACGCGCTCGACGCCGCGGGCTTCGTCCTGGCGCGTTGCGTCGGCGACGACAAGGCGCTGGCGACGATCGGGCTGCTGTTCGCCGAGCAGGAGAAGTGGGCGTTCGTCGATCACCCGTTCGACGCGTTGGTCGCCGCCATGCGCCCGACGGGCATGAGCCGCGACAAGGCGATGGAGTGCCTGAAGGATCAGGCCAAGGCCGACGCGATGCGCAAAATCGTGGAAACGGCGGTGTCGACGGTCAAGGTCACGGGAACGCCGACCTTCGTCATCGACGGCAAAGTCTACGACGGCGAGCTGAGCCTCAGCGAACTCGACGCGATCCTCAAGCCGCTGGTCAAATAACGCCCTTCCGGCAAGAAAGGATTGGCCTCTCGTTGCAGACTCCGCGCAGCGGAGCCTCTGGCGCGTCGCGTTGGCGCGTGACCGTCTTCCGCCGCCCTCGGTCGAAGGCGCCCGTTTCTCAGCGGGCGCCCCACTCCCAGTTCCGGATTTCCGGCATGTCTTGACCGTACCGGGCGATATACTGCTTGTGCTCGATCAGCTTATCCTTGAGCCGTTGTTTCAGGTAGACGCTCTTGTCGCCGATCTGCGGCAACCGATTGATGGCGTCGATCACCAGGTGGAAGCGATCCAGATCGTTCAGCACCGTCATGTCGAAGGGCGTGGTGATGGTGCCCTCTTCCTTGTAGCCGCGGACATGGATGTTGTCATGGTTGGCGCGGCGGTAGGTCAGCCGGTGGATCAGCCAGGGATAGCCATGGAAGGCGAAGATCACCGGCTTGTCCTTGGTGAAGAGCTCATCGAAGTCCAGGTCGGTCAACCCGTGCGGGTGCTCGGTTTGCGGCTGAAGCTTCATCAGGTCGACGACGTTGACCACGCGGATTTTCAGCTCCGGCAGATGCTCGCGCATGATCGAGACGGCGGCGAGCGTCTCGAGCGTGGGCACGTCGCCGCAGCAGGCCATCACTACGTCGGGCGCGACATCCTGATCGTTGCTGGCCCACGGCCAGATGCCGATGCCCTCGGCGCAATGCTTGACGGCGGCGTCCATCGTCAGCCACTGCGGCGCCGGGTGTTTGCCGGCGATCACGACGTTGACGTAATGCCGGCTGCGCAGGCAATGGTCCATCACCGTCAGCAAGCAGTTGGCGTCCGGCGGAAGATAGACCCGCATAATTTCGGCCTTCTTGTTCACGACATGGTCGATGAAACCGGGATCCTGATGCGTGAAGCCGTTGTGGTCCTGGCGCCAGACATGCGAGGCGAGCAAGTAATTCAACGACGCGATGTTCCGCCGCCATGGCAGCTTCGAGCTGACCTTCAACCACTTGGCGTGCTGATTGAACATCGAGTCGACGATGTGGATGAACGCCTCGTAACAATTGAACAGCCCGTGCCGCCCGGTCAGCAGGTAGCCTTCCAACCAGCCCTCGCATTGGTGCTCGCTGAGCATTTCCACGACGCGCCCCGTCGGCGCGAGAAACTCGTCGGTCGGCTCGGTCGCCGCCATCCACTGGCGATTCGTCGCCTCAAAGACGGCTTGCAGGCCGTTGGAGAGCTTCTCGTCCGGACCAAAGACCCGGAAGTTCCGCTGGTCGGCGTTCAGCTTCGCCACGTCGCGCAGGAAGCCCCCGAGCACATGGGTGTCGCCGACGCCGCGCACGCCTGGCGAAGGCACGTCGACCGCGTAGTCTCGGAAGTTCGGCATCCGCAGATCGCGCAGCAGAACGCCGCCGTTGGCGTGGGGGTTCGCGCCCATGCGCCGTTCGCCCTTGGGCGCCAGCTCGGCCAGTTCCGGCCTCAGGCGACCCCGCTCGTCGAAAAGCTCCTGCGGCCGATAGCTCCTCAGCCAATCCTCCAGCAGCTTGAGGTGTTCGGGATTGGCGGCCGGGTCGGAAAGCGGCACCTGATGCGATCGGAAGGTCCCTTCGACCCGCAGGCCGTCGACCATCTTCGGACCCGTCCAGCCTTTGGGCGAATTCAGCACGATCATGGGCCAGCGCGGCCGCGCGGATTCGCCGCGGGCGCGGGCGGCCCGCTGAATTTCTCTTATCTGTTCGACAACCGTGTCGAGCGTCGCCGCCATCGCCTCGTGCATCGGCTCGGGCTTGTGACCCTCGACGAAGTAGGGGGTCCACCCGTAGCCGCGGAGCAACTGTTCCAATTCCTCGCGGGTGATGCGGGCGAGGATCGTCGGGTTGGCGATCTTGTAGCCGTTGAGATGCAGGATCGGCAGCACCGCGCCGTCGGTCACCGGATCGAGGAACTTGTTCGAATGCCACGCCGTGGCCAGCGGCCCCGTTTCAGCCTCGCCGTCGCCGACGACGCAGGCGACGATGAGATCGGGATTGTCGAACGCCGCTCCGAACGAGTGGCTGAGCGAATAGCCCAGTTCGCCGCCCTCGTGGATTGAGCCGGGGCACTCCGGCGACGCGTGGCTGGGGATTCCTCCGGGAAACGAAAACTGGACGAAGAGCCTGCGAAGTCCGGCTTCATCCTGGCTGATTTCGGGATATATCTCGCTGTAGGTCCCCTCGAGATACGTGTTGCCCACCACGGCCGGGCCGCCGTGCCCGGGGCCGGAGACGTAAATCATGTCGAGGTCGTATTTCTTGATGACCCGGTTCAAATGCACATAAATGAAATTCTGCCCTGGGGTGGTGCCCCAGTGGCCCAACAGCATGTGTTTCACGTCCGCCACGGCCAGCGGCCGCTTGAGCAATGGATTTTCGTAAAGATAGATCTGGCCGACCGAGAGATAGTTGGCGGCCCGCCAATAGGCGTCCATCTTGTGGAGGAGGTCCGCGGAGAGAGTCCTCGTCTTCATGGTTCGCCTCTCCTCTTCTCGTCAGAGCCGATCTCATCGGTGTGACCCGTCAGACGCCGTCAGCCCCCAGCATCCGCGCGGCGATCCCCCTACAGACGATGGAACCGTTGATGAGCGGCGTTCATCGCGACTCGGCATGAAATTCCGTCTTCACCATTGCAGGAATCGCCGCCCGGCGAGCGCGCCGGCGGCGACGACGACGAGCGTCGCGAGAGGATACCAGCTGGCGACGAACAACGGCGAATCGTCGGTGCAACTGGTGGCGTAGACCGTCGCCGCGACGCCCGCCGCCGCCGCGCCCGCGAGCGCGCCGGTGAGGGCCGGATGCAGCGGCGCGCCGGCGCGCATGGCGACGATCAGCGCCGCGAGCGGCGCGATCGAAAACAGCGGGATCAACGTGAGGCAGTGCAGCCAGTTGGTCCCGACCAGGCGCGTCCCCCACAGATCGGGCGGAACAATCATGAGTTCGGCGACGACGGCACCCGCCAGCAGCGCGAAGGGCGCGACCAGCAGCAGCGCCAGCGCGCCGGGGCGCGCGTCGGGCCGCATCAGCCTCCAGCACAGCAGCACGGAGGGCACCAGCAGCGTCAACGTGTCGACGAATTTGAGATCGAAGCGGACGGTTCGCGCCGCCTCGGCGATATCCGGCCGCGGCCCGAGCATGGCCATGAACACCGCCAGGCTCACCGCCGCGCCGAGCGCCAGCGCGAGGCTCACTCGCCTTCCCAGATGGATCGGCGGCGGGACCGGATCGGCCGCGAGCGAATTGATGAGATCGGCGGTCTTCATTGCGTCGCGCTCCGCCAGGCTGCGGCGAGCGATATCAGCGCGCGGTGCAGCGCGACGCGCACCGCCACTTCGCTCATCGACAGCCGCGCCGCCGTCGCGGCGATCGACTGGCCGTCGAGCGAGATCGCGGTCACGATTTCGCGCTGGCGCGGCGCCAACTTCCGCATGACCCGCTCGATGTCGCTGCGCAAGTGCGGGTCCTCCGCTTGCGGGGCGGCGAGCACAGCCTCGAAATCCTCGATCGGCTCTAAGCGACGCGCGCCGCGCCGGCGCATCGCGTCGACGATCTTGTGGCGCGCGATCGCGTTGACCCAGGGCGCCAGCCTGAGGCCGCCGTCCCAGGTTTGCCGCTTCAGGTGGATCGCCAATAAAGTCTCTTGCACGACATCCTCGACATCCGCGTCGCCGACCCGCATCCGCGAAAAAGCCGCTCGCGCCATCGCGCGAACCGCCCGACCGATTTCCTCGAGCAACCGACGATAGGTCGCCTCGTCGCCGGCCAGGGCGGCGCGCATCAGCGGCGCCCATTTGTCGTCGCCGGGGCCGACGGTCGGTTCCTTGCTCATTCTTCCTTCGCCCCGTGGCGACAATTGTTACGAGCCGAGCGGCGCCCTCTGTCAAAAGCCTCTCAAACTCGTGCGAACGCCCTGTAACACGCGGCGCGCCCGCCGCGAAGACGCTAGCGAACGCCCATGGCGGCGCCGAGCCGCAAGGAGGAACCGATGCCCGTTTCGCCATCCTCGCCCGCGCGCGTCGCCGCGTCCCTTCCGAAACGCGGCGGCGTCGGGCTGAAGGCCGACCATGTCGAGCAAATCCTCGCCGAGCGGCCCGATCTCGGATTTTTCGAAATCCACGCCGAGAATTACATGGGCGACGGCGGGCCGGCGCATCGCCGCCTGGAGGCGATCCGCGCGCTCTACCCCCTCTCCCTGCACGGCGTCGGCCTCTCCATCGGTTCGCCGAGGCCCCTCGACAAGGACCACCTGAAACGCCTGGCCGCGCTCGCCCAGCGCTACGAGCCCGGCCTGTTCTCGGAGCATCTGGCCTGGTCGAGCCACAACCAGGGCTTCCTCAACGATCTTCTGCCCCTGCCCTATACGAAGGAAACCCTCGCGACGGTCGCCGATCACATCGATCAGACGCAGGAGGCGCTCGGCCGTCGCATGCTGCTTGAAAACCCCTCGACCTACCTCGTCTTTGCCGAGAGCACGATTTCCGAGGCGGACTTCATCGCCGAAGTCGCGCGCCGCACCGGCTGCGGGCTGCTGCTCGACGTCAACAACGTCATCGTCTCCTCGACCAATCACGGCTTCGACCCGATCGCCTATCTCGACGTCTATCCGCTTCGCCATGTCGAAGAAATTCACCTCGCCGGCTATGCGGAGACGCAAGACGACGCCGGGCGGCCGCTGTTGGTCGACGCGCACGATTCGCCGGTGCGCGATCACGTCTGGGCGCTCTACGCCGAAACGATCCGGCGCGTCGGGCCGACGCCGACCCTGATCGAATGGGACAACGACGTGCCGGTCTGGCCGACGCTGCTCGCCGAGGCGCGGCGCGCGGAAGCGACGATGGCGCGCATCGTCGCCGCGTCGGAGGAGAAGGCGCTCCGCCATGCCGTTTGAAGCGACGATCGACGCCTTCGCGCAAGCGTTGAGCGACCCGGCGCGACCCGTTCCGCCGCAAACAAAGGGACGCGAAGGGCGCTCCGACGCGCGTCGCTTCGCGGTCTACCGCAACAATGTCGCGGTCGGGCTGATCGGCGCGATCGAGGCGCGATACCCGGTGGCGCGACGCCTGGTCGGCGAGGAATTCTTCCGCGCCATGGCGCGCGCCTTTATCGCCGCCGAGAAGCCGCTGACGCCGGTGCTGATCCATTACGGCGACAATTTTCCGGACTTCGTCGCCGGCTTCGATCCGGAGCGCGAGATCGCGTATCTGCCCGACGTCGCGCGGCTGGAAAACGCCTGGGTCGAGGCCTATCACGCCGCCGAAGCGCCTTTCCTCACGCTCGACGCGCTCGCCAAGATCGAGCCTAAGGATTTCGGCGCGCTGAGGTTTTCCGCTCATCCGGCGGCGCGACTGCTGCGCTTTTCCCATCCCGCCGCCTCGATCTGGGCCGCCCATCAGGGAGGAGCCGAGCCGCGCCCGCCCGAACATTGGCGCGCCGAGGATGCGCTGGTCGCGCGGCCCGAAGCCGACGTCCGGGTGCGCGTCCTGCCGGCCGGCGGCTGGGAATTCGCCAACGCCTTGTTCACCGGCGCGACGCTCGCTGAGGCCGCCGAGACATCGGCCGGCGAAGGCTTCGACCCCGGCTCCCACCTCGTCGGCCTGATCGAGGCCGGCGCGTTCCAATATATGCGCTGAAGGAGAAACTCCATGACCGCCAATTCCCCCGCCGCGCCCGCCGCGGCGACGAACCCGATCGCCCGCTTCACCGGCGCCCTGTTCGGCCTCCTGCCGATCTCGCTGACGATGCTCGCGCTGCGCTTCGCGCTCGCCGTTCCTTTCTGGAAGTCCGGCATGACGAAGTGGGACGGGTATTTCACCCTGTCGTTCGGCGCCAAGCAGCTCTTCATCGACGAGTTCAAGTTGCACCTGTTCGGCGCGGAATATCCCTTCCCTTACCCCGAGCTGACGGCGACGCTGTCGGCGATCGGCGAAGTCACGTTTCCCGTGCTGCTCGTGCTGGGCCTAGGGACTCGCTATGCGGCGCTCGGCCTCCTCGTGATGACCGCGATCATCCAGCTCACCGTGCCCGAAGGCTGGGCGAACTTCCACCTGCCCTGGGCGTCGATGGCGCTCGCGATCATGACCTTCGGGCCGGGAAGAATCGCGCTCGACTCTGTGATCGGGCTCGACCGGGTTTCGCGGGCGCATTGATCCGAGGCAAACGTGCGCGCCCTACCGCGCCACAGCCGCCCGCAACCCCCTCCCCGCGCGCGCCGTCACTTCGCCGGCAACGCGGCCAGGATTTCCTCGGTGGAGCGAATGCGCGCCAGGCGCGGAAGAATATTCTCGATCGAGAACTTGTGCATCGCCTCGTTGACGCTGCTGACCGCGTCCTCGGCGACGATGACGCCGTAGCCGTATTGCCAGGCTTCGCGCGCGGTCGATTCGACGCCGAAATTGGTGGCGACGCCGGTGAGGACAATGGTGTCGACGCCGCGCCGGCGCAACTGGAGATCGAGTTCCGTGCCGTGAAAGGCGCCCCATTGGCGTTTGACGATGACGAAGTCGGCGGGCAGAAGCGCAATTTCGGGCACGAAGTCGGACCAGCCGGCGGGAAGCGGGGTGGTCGGATAGGAGCTGTCGACCGGCTGGCGCAACCGATCGGCGCCGTTGGGCGAAAAGACGACGTGGACCGGAGCCACGATCCCGCCGGCTTGCTTGAGGCTCGTCGCCAGACGAGCCGAATTGCTTATGACCTCAGCGGCGCCGTGCGGCGCGAGAGGCATCGCCAGCACGCCGTTTTGCAAGTCGATCAGCACGAGCGCGGTGGATTTCGGGTTCAGGCTGAGCATGGCCGAGATTTCCTTTTAGTTGACGCCGAACGGCGGCGCCTTTATCGCCGGAGCGGCGTCCCGCCCTCTCGGGGTTCCGTCGTCGAGAGTGGATCCCGGCCGACGAGGCGGCGCGCCGACGCGATTAGGCCTAACATGCGTTCATGCCGCCGAGGCGCCTAAGCGATGAATTTTTTTCAACGTTTCACTTTTCTGTTTTCCGCGCCGATGTTCGACGCCGACGACCTCGAGGGCCTTCGCGTCAACCAGATCGTCGCCGCGATCGAGCGCATGGGCTTCCAGGTCGTCAAGGCGCGCCGGCTCGAGGACGCCGAGATCGCCGTGCAGACCGACGCCGCGATCGGCTGCATGGTCGTCGACTGGGGCAAAAAGGGCCTCGAAGGCAAGGCCGCCTCGCTGATCAACCTCATGCGCAAGCGCGGCCTGGAGATGCCGATCGTCATCCTGGTCAGGCGCAAGCGTTTCGAGGACATTCCGGTCGAGGTGCTCGATTTCATCGACGGCTACGTGTTCCTCGCCGAGGAAACGCCGGAATTCATCGCCAAGAAT
>Ga0326728_10025728_pt1 | contig 10498 bp, 11 predicted proteins | sample MB3enrmetagenome_FD_207602 | JGI IMG/M metagenome (GOLD analysis project Ga0326728, IMG submission 207602) | Lab enriched peat soil microbial communities from McLean, Ithaca, NY, United States - MB31MN | ecosystem: Environmental > Terrestrial > Soil > Wetlands > Peat | place: USA: New York... | reverse complement strand
GGTAGAGACGAAGGCAATCGGCCGGGGCACGATTACGCCGGTTATCAATCTGTGCGCCCCCCGGTGATTCAGGTCTCCCGGAACGATTTTCATCGATTATCCCTCCGTACGCGCCGCCGACGTAAGCTCAAAAAAAACGGGCATGCGCTTCAAACTCCTTCCGCATCGGCTATTGATGCCCCCTTTGCCTGATGCCCATTCCCGTTGCTCATCCGGTCGTTAGCCATTCATAGACCGGATAGTCGGCTATTTCCGGTAGTTTCTTAGCAAATCCAAGGCGCCTTGTCAAGGAAAATAGCCTCTGGAGTTTCCTTTAGTTTTCCCCCGGCAGGGCGAAGCCTCCCCGTCGCCCGCTATGCTCGCTCTCGGGGAGGCGCCAACTCACACCTGACCGTGCGACAAGACCCCAAATGCGTCTGCCCTGGGGCGCCGCGGAAGAAGCTTGACAACGTCTTCCCCATCTCATAGAATTGCTCAACGGTGAAAATACGCATACTGGGCTGCTATGGCGGCGTCACGCCAGACCATAAGACCACGTCGTTTTTGATCAACGACTCCGTCCTTCTCGACGCCGGGTGCGCGTCCGAGACGCTGGGCTGGGACGAGCTGAAAAAGATACGAGCGATCCTTATCAGCCACGCCCACATGGACCACGTAAGGGACCTTTTGACCCTCGCCGAAAATCTCTTTTTCCTCGGCGGCAGGCGCATCATTCTCGCAGCGGCCAGGCCCGTTCTCGACATAATGCTCACTCATCTTTTCAACAACGAGATATACCCCGATTTCACCCGCATACCTTCACCCCCGGTGATCGCGCCGTTGCTGCTCCGGATGGAAAAGGCCGTCGTTCTTGACGGACTGGACGTGACGCCGGTGGCGGTCAACCATACGGTTGCCTGCTCGGCCTTTATCGTTAAAGAAAACGGAAGAGGCTTCATGTTCACGTCGGACTCGGGACAGACGCAGAGGTGCTGGGAGCTGGCCCGACAGGACGAAGGGATCGAATGCATTTTTGCAGATGTCTCCTTTCCGAGCATAATGGAAGATACGGCGGCGATGAGCGGCCACATGACGCCCAGGATGCTCCTTGCCTGCCTTCGCTCTTTCGGCATCAAGGGCAAGACGGTTTACGCGACCCATATGAAGCCCTTCTTTTGCCGGGAGATCGTGGAGGAGCTCAAGTCGATGGGGGAGAAGGACATAAGGGTGCTACATCAGGGGGGCGCCGTCACGCTCTAAAGGAACATGCAAGTTTGCTCTAAGACATAACCAGCACCGCGGCCCCCTGGATATTTCCAGACCGAAGGCGCGCGAGCGCCTGATTGGCCTGATCGAGCGGGAAAACCTCCACTTCCGTTCGCACGGGGACCGCAGGGGCGAGGGTGAGAAATTCATCCCCGTCCTGCCTCGTCAGGTTTGCCACAGAGCGAATCACCCGCTCCTCCCACAGCAGCCGGTAAGGGAAAGAAGGAATATCGCTCATATGAATGCCGGCGCAGACGACCGTGCCGCCCTTCGCCGTGCTGCGCAACGCTTCTACGAGGAGTGCGCCCACAGGGGCGAAGATGATGGCGGCGTCGAGGTCGACTGGCGGCCTGGACGTGGAGTCGCCTGCCCACGCCGCTCCGCATTTCCTGGCGAAGGCTTCTCCTTCCGCATCGCCCGGCCTGGTGAAGGCATAGACCGTTTTGCCCTGGCTGACCGCGACCTGGGCGATGATGTGGGCGGCCGCGCCGAACCCGTAGATGCCGAGATGGCGGACATTCAGGCCTATCATGCGGTACGACCTGTACCCTATCAATCCGGCGCACAGCAGGGGCGCCGCCTCTGCGTCGCTATAGTAGTCAGGCAAAGAAAAACAGTACCGGTAGTCGGCGACGGCGTACTCCGCATATCCGCCGTCGATAGTATAGCCGGTAAAGAGCGGGTTGTCGCAAAGGTTCTCATGCCCTGTTTTGCAGGGGCGGCAGCGGCCGCAGGTATGGCCAAGCCATGGTATGCCGACCCTGTCGCCGGCGGCGAATGGGATTGACGGGCTGCCTGTCCTTACTACGGCGCCGACGATCTCATGGCCTGGGATGAGGGGTAGTTTTGGATGGGGCAGCTCGCCGTCCACGACGTGGAGGTCGGTGCGGCAGACTCCGCACGCATGGACGCGCACCAGAACCTGGTCCGGCCCCGGTTCCGGAAGGGGCGCCTCCTTTTCCACAAGCGGTCTGCCGGGTTCTTCGAGCGCCATGGCGCGCATAGTCCTTGCTTCCATGCGTAATCCTCCATGATTGACATAATGCTGTTTTTCCTATAATGATACTATTATAAGCACGGCAACGCCAGGAGAACGAGGGGTCGTCATGCCTTATCCCAACGTATTTTCCCCCGGACGCATCGGCCTTTTGACCGTAAAGAACCGCATAAAATACGCCGCCACGGAAACCAACTTCAATACTCGGGACGGCTTTGTCACGGACAGGGAGATCGCCTACCTGGAAGCCCAGGCAGCCGGGGGCGCCGCCATCGTCACGACCCAGGGCGCCTACCCGGACCCACTCGGCGAAGGCAAGGGATTTCGGGGGACCATGTCGATTGCCGACGACCGGTACATCCCCGGGCTTGCGCGTCTCGCAAGCGCAATAAAGGATAACGGGGCGCTTGCTGCTTGCCAGATCCTCCATTGCGGCAGAGAGGGCGGGGTGGACCTCGATTACTGCCTGATGCCTTCCGTTGTGCCTCAGCGGCTTTCCTATTTTAAGCCGCCCCGGGAACTAACCCCGGCTGAGATAAAACAGGCTGTCAAGGACCATGCGGCCGCTGCAAGGCGGGCGGTGGAAGCGGGCTACGACATCATCGAGCTTTCCGGCATCGTCGGCTACCTCATTTCGACGTTCATTTCCCGGTACACGAACAAACGTCATGACGAGTACGGGGGAGGGACGGTGAGGGAGAGGTGCCGCCTCATGGTAGAGATCATCGGCGCCGTAAAAGCGGAAGTGGGCGATAAGACGCCGGTGGGGATCCGCCTTTGCGGTGCGGAAATCCTCGATGACCGTGGAGGCAATAGTCTGGAAGAAAGCGTCGAGAGCTTCAGCATCGCCGAAGGAGCGGGCGCCGATTACGTGAGCGTCACGGTGGGCTGGCACGAGTCGTCCGTATCAGTAATTACGAGGGACGTGCCCATGGGTCAATGGCTGTGGGCGGCCGAAGCGGTGAAAAAAGCGGTCAGCGTGCCGGTAATGATGGCTTTCCGCCTTTTCCTGCCCGAAATTGCGGAAAAGGCGATCGCGGGAGGCGTGATCGATTTCTGGGAGGCGTGCCGACCCATGATAGCCGACCCGGAACTGCCCCGCAAAGCGGCTCAAGGGAGAGAAGCGGAGATCATTCCTTGCATTGCCTGCAATCTTTGTTTTTCCCGCCTTTACTACCATCAGCCGATCATGTGCACCGTGAGGCCGACCCTAGGCCGTGAAAAAGAAGCGTCGTGGGGCTATCGTGGTTTTGCGCGGGCCCTGAAGAGAAAGAGGATCGGCGTGGCGGGCGGCGGACCGGCAGGTCTGCAGTACGCGGCAGCGGCAGCCGGGAAAGGCCATGCCGTCTCTCTGTGGGAAAAAAATATGTCTCCCGGCGGCAGCATACTGCTCGCGGGCCAGGTAGACCGGGGAGAGGAGGAGCTGCTCAGGGTCATCCGCTTCCTGGAAGGGGAGTGCCGCAAGGCAGGCGTGAAGATCAATCTTGGGCAGGAATGCGCACCGGAGATGTTGCGCGATCTGCATCTCGACGTCCTAGCGATTGCGACGGGCGCCAGGTTCAAAACGTTGCCCGGCATCGCCAGCCTCAATCCGGAGCAGATCATCGGGCAGGGGAAGAGGCCGCACGAAGCAGTGCTCATCATCGGAGGCGACGGAGTAGGGCTGGCTACCGCAGTCTACCTGCTGCGCCGGGGCGCATACCGTATCACGCTGGTGGAGGAGACCGGTAAACTTGGCCGCGACGTGGGCCCCTTCTATCTCTGGCGCTTCTTAAAACTCTTCAGGGAGAGGGGCGTTGTCTGCATCACGAGGGCGCACGTCGAAAAGGGGCCGGGAAAGGCATTCTCCATTTCGTCGCCGAAGGGACAGTGCGAGATCGAGGTCGACGACGTGGTAACGGCGTCGAGGCAAGCCGATGACGACGCAGCCGCCATGTTTGCCGATTGCGCGCCGGAAATCTTCGTTATAGGCGACGCCAGGCGGCCGAGAAGGCTGCATAACGCCATCCACGAAGCGTATCGCTCAGGAATGCAGCTATGATCCCGCTTATAGATAAAGATGCGTGCACCGGCTGTAAAAAATGCGTTGAGGTCTGTCCGCCGCAGGCGATGCTCATCGAGGACGGGAAAGCCTTGATAGAGGAGGAGTTTTGCGAGGAATGCGGATTTTGCGCATCCGAGTGTCCCGTTGCGGCGATCAGCATCCCATTCGAGAAATCAGGCAACCTGGGCCCCCCTTCTATTCCACAATGAAGTCCCATGCGGAATCGTTGATCCAGAGCGCGTAGTATCCCCTTCCGAAGAGCCCCTTAGGCCGGACGGTATAGAGGAAGTTGCCTCTGCTCTTTACCTCGGTCTCTACCTCTCTCCCGAACATGAAGCGGGGTTTGCCGAGGGTCTCGTTGATGAAGACCAGATTATTGAGCGTGAGGTATTGCATCTCCCGTTTTCCGTACATCACGAAATACTTAATGTCCTTCAGGGGAAAGCGGGCAGGGTGATTGCTCTCCAGGTAGGGTATCCGGGCGTCGAAGACGACATTCGTAAGGATCCTAACCAGTTTCGACTCCGTCTTAACGTAAACGCCCCATTCCTTGGGCGTCGGCGCGTCGTCTTTCTCCGCGTAAAGGGGTCCGGCGAAAAACAGGACCGCGAGGGCCGGGATTGCGGCCCATCGAAGCATCGTCGGCAACAGTCTCATTGAACGCTCCACATATCAACTAATTATTGTAAGGACGACCCGTCTTTCCCTGGGTCCGTCGAACTCCATGAGGTAAATGCCTTGCCATGTCCCGAGATTAAGCTTGCCGGCCGACAATGGAATGTTCAGGGAATGACCCACGAGGGCAGACTTGATGTGGGCATCGGAGTTGCCTTCTCCGTGCCGGTAAGGGTAGTCTTCGGGCGCGAGCCTGCCCAACGCATCGATGACGTCGCCCATCACGGCAGGGTCCGCATTTTCGTTGATGGATAGTCCGCACGTAGTGTGAAGGCAGAACAGGTGGACGCAAACGCCTTCTTTACCGTCAACGGCCCGCTTCACCTCATCGGTAATGTCGTGGGCCTCGGTTCTCCCGGATGTCCGTACTTTGAGCTCGACCATCCTCAATTGTACTCCACCCAACCGGGGCATATCAACACAAGAAAAAACAGGCGGCCGCCAAGCGGCCTTTTCCGACGGGAAAGGCGCTTAGGACGAGGGATGAGAAGAGAGATGGACGACCGCTTCGCCAGGACGACCGTTCGCTTACGCTCACTGGGACGAATAAGCCTTTTAGTCCATCGTCCCAGTCCCGAAGGGACGGTCGTCCACCGGAAAGAATGCAGACAGGCGAAGGCAGACCCCAATAATAGCAATACTTGAAAAACCATTGTCTGAAATTCTATAATAAGAAATGAAATTCGAAGAAGGATTGCATAAACTTGAGGAGATCGTGCAAACCCTTGACGAAGGACGCATTCCCCTGGACGACGCCCTTCGCCTTTTCAAGGAAGGCATAGGTCTCACGAAAGAGCTCTCAAAGACGCTCGACGACATAGAGCGCAAGGTAGAGATCCTCGCAAAGAGGGATGATGGAACTATCGACAAAAAGCCCTTCCTACAGGAAGACCCTTAGTGGACCTGACAACGTTTCTCGCCGAAAAGAGGGTGCTCGTGGAGGACAGGCTGAGGGAGATATTTTCCGCCCTCCCGGCCTCTTCCGGGATACTAAAGGATGCAATGGAGTACAGTCTTTTCTCGGAGGGGAAAAGGATCAGGCCAATCCTCGCCATAGCCGCCTGTGAAGCAATGGGCGGCGATGCGGAGGCGGTTTTGCCCGTCGCTGCCGCCATCGAAATGATCCATACGTACTCGCTCATCCATGACGACCTTCCCTGCATGGACGATGACGACCTGAGGCGGGGCAAGCCGACGTGCCACAAGGCGTTCGGAGAAGCTGTGGCCCTGCTGGCAGGAGACGCGCTGCTTACCGAGGCCTTCCGGGTGATGACCGATCAGCGCCTTTCGACGGCGTCCCCCGAGGCAACGCAGAAGGTGGTCTACGAGATCGCCCGCGCCGCCGGCGCCGCCGGCATGGTAGCCGGGCAGGCGGTCGACGTAGTCCATGAAGGCAAGAAAGGGACGAAAAGCCTCGTCAATTTCATACACCGCAATAAGACGGGCGCGCTCATCAGGGCATCGGTCCTGGCAGGCGCCCTGCTGGGGAACGCAAATAAAACGGAGCTCCGGCGCTTTACGATCTTCGGCGAGTGCATCGGCTTGGCTTTCCAGATAATGGACGACCTCCTGGATGTGGAGGGCGCCGAGGCGGAGGTAGGAAAAAAACTGAAAAAGGATGCAGAAAAGCAGACCTACATTAGGCATTACGGCATTGCCGTCTCAAAAGAGCGGATCGACGACCTTATCGAAAAGGCAGTCGCGTCTTTGCGGTTTCTCGGTCCCAGAGCGGATATGCTCTTGCAGATGGGCATCTTCATGGGTCACAGGTCCTCCTGATGCTCCTTGACGCCGTCAACACGCCGCGAGACATACGAGAATTGACAGCCTCTCAGCTCGCGATCCTGGCCGACGAGATACGGGACCTCATCGTCCGCACCATCTCGAAAACCGGCGGCCATCTCTCTTCGAACCTGGGCGTCGTGGAGCTTACCCTCGCGCTCCATCACGTCTTCCATACGCCCGACGACAAGATCATATGGGATGTGGGCCATCAGTGCTACACGCACAAAATCCTTACCGAAAGAAAAAATCTTTTCTGCGCCATAAGGCAGAATGGAGGCCTTTCCGGCTTCCCCTCAAGAAAAGAGAGCGTTTACGACGTGTTCGACACGGGGCACGCGAGCAACTCCATCTCAATCGCCACAGGTCTTGCCGAGGCAAGAAAGAAGAACAACGAGACCCACCGCATTATTGCGGTCATCGGCGACGGCTCCCTCACCGGCGGCATGTCGTTTGAGGCGCTCAACCATGCCGGACACTTGAGGAGCGACATCATCGTGGTGCTCAACGACAATGAAATGTCCATCTCGAAAAACGTCGGCGCCATCTCCGCCCATCTCAACAGGATTATGACTGGCGAGTTCATGAGCAGACTGAGGGAGGACATCAAGCATACCATCCGCAACCTGCCCGCTTTCGGAGATAAGGTCTACAAAGCGGCCCGTTATTTCGAGGAAGCCATCAAAGGGTTCGTGACGCCGGGCCTCCTCTTCGAGGAGCTCGGCTTTCAGTATGTGGGGCCTGTGAACGGCCATAACCTTAACCACCTGATCCTCACCCTCGCAAACGTGAAGAAGCTGAAAGGGCCTATCCTCGTGCACGTCGTCACGCAGAAAGGGAGAGGCTACGAACCAGCCTTAAAAGATCCAGCGTTGTTTCACGGCATCTCGGAGTTCGATATCGCAAGCGGCAGGCCGGTACGAAACGGAAAACAGACGTATACCGACATCTTCGGTCAAACTCTGATCGAGCTGGCGTCGAAGGATGAAAGGATCATCGCCATTACCGCCGCTATGGGACTCGGCACGGGCCTCGAAGAATTTTCGCACCTCTTCCGCGAGCGTTTTTACGACATCGGCATTGCGGAAGGCCACGGCGTCACCTTTGCCGCTGCCCTCGCCCTGGGCGGCATGAAACCCTTTGTAGCAATGTACTCCACGTTCCTTCAGCGCGGCTTTGACCAGGTCATCGAGGATGTGTGCCTCCAGGAGCTGCCGGTGGTCTTTGCCATCGACAGAAGCGGCATAGTGGGCCAGGACGGCCCTACGCATCACGGCAGCTTCGACATGTCCTATCTGCGCCATATTCCGCACATGATACTGATGAGCCCCAAGGATGAAAACGAGCTCAGGCATATGCTCTTCTCGGCGTCCCTCTACGAGAGGCCTGTCGCCGTCCGCTATCCCAGGGGAGAAGCCGTGGGCGTGCCGATCGACAGCGACTTTGCGGAGATTCCCCTGGGCAGATGGGAGCTCTTGAGGGACGGATCGGACGTGACGCTCATCGGGTGCGGATCGGTGGTCTATTCGTGCCTGCACGCCGCTGAAGAGCTTCAAAAGGAAGAGGGAGTGAGCGCCGCGGTGATTAACGGGCGGTTCATAAAACCCATGGACAGGGAGATGCTCATAGGCGTCGGCGCACGCACCGGGAAGATTTTAACGCTGGAGGAAAATGCCGTCATAGGAGGCTTCGGAACCGGCGTAATGGAAATCCTTTCCGAGGAAGGCGTGCTCGTGCCCGTCAAAAGGATAGGCCTGCCCGATCGGTTCCTAACCCACGCCTCACAAAAGCTCCTGCGACAGCAGATAGGTCTGGACAAGGACGGCATAAAAAAGACCGTAAGGCATTGGCTAAATTCAGAATAGACGTCCTCATCGCGGATAAGGGGCTCGCCGAATCACGAGAAAAGGCAAAAGCATTGGTCATGGCCGGCGTCGTCTTTGTCGACGGAGAGCGCGCAGCAAAGGCCGACAGGCTGGTCGACGAACAGGCCTCCATAGAGGTGCGCCGCAATCCGCTTCCTTATGTCGGCTACGGCGGCCTCAAGCTGGAGCGCGCCATCAGCGAGTTCGGCATAGGGGTTAAAGGGAAAATCGCGATCGACATAGGCGCGTCGACAGGCGGTTTTGTCGACTGCCTGCTTCAGGCGGGCGCATCGAGGGTTTACGCAATCGACACGGGCGCAGGCCAGCTTCACGAAAAGCTGAGGAAGGACCCGAGGGTCGCTCCGCTGGAACGCGTGAACGCGCGATACCTGACGCCCGAAGACATAGGCGAGAAGGCAGACATAATCACCGTCGACGTCTCCTTCATCTCGCTGAAAAAGATCATCCCCGCCGCATTGCCGCTCCTTGCGCCCGGAGGGTCTCTCGTGACGCTGGTCAAGCCGCAATTCGAGGTAGGGAGATACCAGGTGGGCAAGGGAGGGATCGTGAAGGACCGGCAGCGGATAGATGCCGTCATCGACGATATAAGGCAGTTCGGCGAGCAGCACGGCCTGCGCGCGCTGGGCGTCGTGGAGGCGCCGAGGGATAAAGAGAGAAAGAACAGGGAGTACTTCATTCTATGGGAAAGGTGAAGCCTCCCCTTCCGGTGCGATTTTTTGCGAGCATTATCTTCGGCGATCCTGGCATGCTTTCTCATGTGGAGGCCGAACTCGCGCATCTCGTCGGCCCCGTTGCGGAAAAGACCGACGTCTTCCTTTTCTCCCAATCGGACTATTACAGTACTGAGATGGGCGATGGGCTGAGACGCTATTTTTTGCTCTTCGAGCCTCTTCTGGAGAGGGAGATACTCGCGGACGTGAAGCTCGGGACCAACGGGATAGAAAGTTCCCATTCGGAAAATGGGCGGCGGTCGGTCAACGTGGATCCGGGATATATAGCCCTGGAGCATGTAGTCCTCGGCACGACCAAAGGGTACTCGCACAGGATATACGTGGGGAAAGGCATTTTTGCCGATCTTGCCCTGCTCTACGAGAGCGGAAGCTACCGCCGTCTCAAGTGGACTTACCCTGACTATGGGAGCGAGCAATTGACAGTCTTGTTTAACGGATGGAGAGAACATTATAAGAGGTTGCTGCGATGCCGAAAAGCATGACCGGTTTTTCAAAGGTTGAGATGGAGAACGAGGAAGGCGCCTGCTCAGGGGAAGCGAGGTCGCTCAACAGCCGTTACCTGGAGATCTCGCTGAAACTTCCCCGTAGCGCCTCCGGCTACGAGTCGCGTCTGCGGGAGACGGCCAAGCGGTATGTCAAGCGGGGCAGACTCGACATCGTGATGAAGTTCGACAAGGGCGATGAGTCTTCTTCCGCCCCCAAGGCGAACGAAGAGGCGATCAGGTGGTACGTCGAGCTGGCCCGCGGACTGAAGGCATCCTACGAGCTTCAAGGGGACCTGACGGTCGCAGACCTCTTGAACTTTAAGGATATTCTTGTCTACGAGGAGAAATCTGTCCCGGAAGACCTCTTCTTCTCCTGCTTCGAAGCCCTCCTTTCGAAATTAAACGCCGAGCGGGAGAGGGAAGGCGAGCTGATCATGCAGGACCTCGCCGGGAGACTCGAACGGATCGGGGCCGATGTGGAGAGCATAGAAACGCGCTGGCCGGAGGCGATCAGGAACCACGAGGAGACGCTTCGCCGGAAGATCCTCGATATGAGCGGCGCCGTCGTCGATGAGGCGAGGCTGCTGCAGGAAATGGGTTTCTACATGGAAAGGCTCGACATCGCGGAGGAGATCGCGAGGCTGAAAGGGCAC
>Ga0326728_10025726_pt1 | contig 10498 bp, 11 predicted proteins | sample MB3enrmetagenome_FD_207602 | JGI IMG/M metagenome (GOLD analysis project Ga0326728, IMG submission 207602) | Lab enriched peat soil microbial communities from McLean, Ithaca, NY, United States - MB31MN | ecosystem: Environmental > Terrestrial > Soil > Wetlands > Peat | place: USA: New York... | reverse complement strand
TTGCGCGTCAGCGTGAGGAACACGTCGTTCGCGTCGTAGCTCAGCGAGGGTTGGATGAAAGGCAGATTCTCGGCGCTCGCGCTTGCGAACGCGCCATCGACGCCGCCGAGCGCGACCAGAATCGGGTGGGCGTGGCCGATCTGCGCGTCGGCGTCGATCACGCTCGCGGCGACCGCGCCGCCGGACAGCGTCGCCGTTCCGCCGACTTGAATCTGGTCGGCGCTGTTTCCGGCGACCTTCGCCTGATACGTGGCGCCCGGCGCGACGGTCAGGTCGCCCGCGACCTGGATCGCGCCGATCGAATTGCCGAGCGCGATGGTCGACCCGGGGAGCAGGTCGAGCGAGCCGAAGCCGCCGACGCCGGAGAGAAAGCCGGAATTGGCGAATGTCCCTGAACCGGCGAAGGTCCCGGTCATGACGCCCTCGTTGTCGACGCTGCCGTCGTTGGTCAGGGCGCCGGTGAACACGCCGGTGCTGCCGAGCACGAAGGCGGCGCCGGGCGAGACCGACAGCGGGCCGAGCAGACTGCCGGTGACGCCGAGCGCGCCGCCCTGCACATTGACGCCGCCGGTGAACGTGTCGTCGCCCGCCAGCACCAGGGTTCCGGAGCCTTGCAGGGTCAGGCCGCCGGGACCGCTTATGTTGTTGCTCCAGACGTCGAAGGCGTTGAAGCCGCCGGCCGCGGCGTTCATGTTGACCGTGACGTTGCTGGGGAAGGCGCCGTAGCCGCCGGCGGCGGCGTAGAGATTGAGGCGGGCCCAGCCGGAGCCGTCGTCGAGCGCTCCGCCCGACGGCAATTCGGTGGTGGCGAGAATCTCGTCGAGCTGGTCGACGCTGAGATACGGAAACCGCGTCTCGATCAACACGTCCGCGTCGGCCGGCACGACCGGCGCCAGATTCGTCGGGCCGACCGCGGGAAGATCGTAGGTCAAGTAATAGGCGTAGTTCTGCGCCGCCTGCGTGTAAGCCGCCGCCGTGGGGATCGTTCCATTGCCGAGGCACGCGGCGAGGTTGGCGCACGCCGCCGCATAGGGCGAAGCGCCGCCGCCGCCGAGATAGACCTGCATCTGCCCGCTGGCCAAGGAGAGATCGCTCTGGGCGAAGCTCCCGGACGGGTACAGCGAATTATCGCCGGCCAGCGTTTCCGCGGTCACGTAGGTTGCGAGAATCCGTCCGCCGATCACGTCCAGCGGATAATGCGCGGCGAAGACGTTGCGGCTGTAGCCGAAGTCCACCCCGGACTGCAGCAGCTGCTGATAATAACCGGGCGCAAGAATGGCGAATACGATCGCGTTGACGTTGCCGATTGCCGAATGCCCGCTCGGAAAGGAAGGGGACTGGACATAGCTCTGCCAGTTCTGCTGGTAGCCGTCGTTCGTCTGCTGAATCTGATAGGCGAGAAGCGAGGAGTTGGCCGGCGTGAAAGGATTGTTGGCGATCGCGGTCGACGTCTGAAAAGGCCGTGGATCGCCGTTGGGGTCGGCCGTCGTGGCGTTGTAGGCGATGCCGTAGACGTCGATCTGGCCGAAGTAGGTCTTCAGGTCGCCGGTCGTGGCGCCGGTGGCCATGTTGTTGGTCACGGACGTCACCGCGGCGGTGACCGGCGTCGGCAGAGTCGGCGCGGTCGCAATCCCGGTCGCGCTGAAATAGAAATTGGGATTGTTGGGGAACGCGCGGATCAGGATGCTTTGCGGGGCATAGGTGATGAGCGCGTTTTCCGCGGCGAGCGTCCTGCGGGCCGCGCTCGCGCCGGCGTAGATCTCCTCCTCCGTTTGCATGTTCGCCTCGAGCACGGCGAGACCCGCGGGAGAGCTCAAGAGCGAGGCGAACGGCGAAAGTAGATTTACCTGGTCGGAGCACAGGGTTGGCGGCTGCGTCGCCGGCGCGCACTGCGCGGTCTGGGCGAGCGCCGCGCCCGGCGCCGTCAGCGCGACGAGCAGGATCGCCCACGACAGGCGGCGCGGCGGCGGCGCAAGGTCCAAGCGAATAAGCCCAGCGGCCGCCCGCGCGAAGGCAAGCGATTTTGCGCGAGCTGGCATTGAAACGCCCCCCGTGTTTGCAACGCGGCGACGCTAGAACGAAGACTCGAGTCCGACCGTGGCGCCTTGGAAGAGCACGTTTGAGCCGGCGTTGACGCCGAGCGCGCGTGCGCTCACCGCCTGAGGAGGCCCGGTCGTATACGTTTCCCGGATCTGTCCGGGCGCCAAAGCGACGCCGTCGAGCCACAGCGCTTCGTAGCCCACCTTGAGCGCAAGCCCCTTGGCGAGTTGATATTTCGCCTGCAATGCGGCTTCGCTGACGAAGGCGGCGTGGTTTGCGGCGGCTTGCGTTGGGAACAGCTTCTTCTCCATGCTGACCCAGGCCGACTGCGTGGCGGCGTTGTCAAACACGCCGGCCTTGATCAGCCCGTCGATCGAAAAACGCCCAAGCTCCAGCAGTTTGGCGTCCACGCCGACTTGGCCGCCGTAAAGGTTGTTTTGCGTCTTCGCCGTCCAGAACGGCGGGTAAGTCGAGGCTGTATCAGTCGAGCTGGCGCCAAAAAGAGTGCAGGAAAACGAAGGCGAAGTCTCCAAAAGACATTTCGTCTTCCAGTCGGGCGCGTTGCGGTCTGCCGGAGTCAGCCAACCGACAAGCGTGTCGTTGAGTTGGAGCCACCGCAATCCTCCCAGCACGGTCACGCGAGGGGAAAGGTCCAGCCGCCCGTTGGCCTCGGCGCCATAAAGGTTCGTGGCGTCTTTCCAGGCCATGCCTTGGTATTTGAAATCCTGGGTCTGCCAGAACGCGCCGGGGGCGTGCATGACCAGCCAGTCCCGCGGATTGGTGGGGCCGACCGTCTTTGTCGCGCTTTGGGTGAAGATGTTGAAATACGAGAATTCCGCGCCGTAGCCGGACTCGTCGTGATAGGTCACGCTTATTTTTGGTCCGGCGGAAAAGCCTTGCCAAAACTGGTTGCTGTTGAACGCTCCGGCGGCCAAGGCGGCGGCGTTCTGCGTAGCGGCGAACTGCGTTCTGCCCGGCAGGAGTCCGACGAGCGGTTGATTTGCGCCGCCTGTTCGGCCCAAGACGATCGCCTCGGCCGAGAACGTCCATCGTGGCGCGCTCTGCGGCGGGTCGACCGGCTTTTGGGGAGACGCCGGGGCCGCTTTTTCGCTATCCGCCGCCTGGCTGGTTGGGGTCTCTTGATCTCCGGCCGAGGCGGTCGTCGGCAGGAATAGCGCGCCGAGCGGGCCGCAGAGAAAACAAGCGGCGACAAGTTCAAGCCTGTGACGAAACGACGCGAAAGGAGTTCGCATGTGGCCCGCCCCCTCAAACCGGTCACACTCTTTCTTCGTACGCCGTCGTTCTCAGCGGCCCATCCGGATGTCCGGCCGCCCGAGCTCCGACTCGCTCGTCCCCAGCGGCTGCGAATTTGCAACCTACATCTTGCCGATTGACTCGTTCCACCTTTCAAGCCAGACGCGGCGCGTCGCGTCGTCGCACGCGGCGCGCCCGATCGCGAAGACGGCGCGGAGGAGGCGGGTCAAAGCACGTGTTCGTCGCCGGATCGTCGACCGGCCTGGACCTGATGGCCGGCGCGCCGCGGCTCGCTCAAACCCATCGCGTCGTCATGCGCGACCGCAATCGCGCGCGCGGCGCCGCCACGCCAGCGTGGCGGCCTGAGGCGAACCGCTCAAGGACTGAGACGCGCAGACGGCGACGCGCTGATCAAGGCGGCGCCGCGCGTGCGGATCGACGAGCGACGTCGGCGTTCTTCGCTTGGCGACGGTTTTCGCATTGATTCCGCAGCGTCTGGCCAGCGCCCTCGCGCTCTCTTGACGCTGTTGCGTCGCTCGACGGAGCGCCTCCGTCGTTGCGGCGCGGCCGTGACGAACCTGGCCCAATAGCGCGTCCCGCCAACCCACCGAAAAGATCGCACGACGAAAGCCTGGGATCGAACATCTAAGCCGCGGCGGCGGCGCGTTGGTCGGCGTCGGCGGCGGCGATGAGCCGTTTCGCCGCGGCTTCGAGCGGCGCGGTCGGCGCGTCGAGCGCCGGCTCGTCCGGTGGGGCGTCGCCGGGCCCCGCCGCGAGGCGCGCCGCCTCGCGGCTGACCGCGTTGGTCGCCACCGTCTGGCCGGGCGGCAGCCTCGACTTGGCCTTGGTCAACAGCGCGAGGCTGAGGTCCTGCAGGTCGAGCGCCGTGGCGCGCAGAGCGACGCCGAAGCGCGCGACCGCGCGCAAGTAGGCGGCGAGCTCGCGGAAACATTCGCTCGCCATCAGGCGCCGGTGAGCCGCGTCGCCGCCAGCGCCAGGACGATATAGGCGAGCCCGCCGGCCGCCAGCAGCAGCGCCTCGTCGATCGTGTGGGCGAGGTCGACGCGCGGCAGGCCCATGACGAACACCATCGGGATGAGCGCCTGCGCGCTCAGCGCCTGCGCCCAGCGGCCGAAGCCGGTGACCATCCCGGCGCCGAAGGCGACGAGGCCGATCGCGGCGATCTGCGGCGGCGGTCAATCGCCGACGAAGAGAACGGTCGAGGTCGAGACGAGCGCGAGGCCGAAGCCGACGAGCAACATGCGCGCCTTGGCGCGCCAAGGGGCGGGAAAGTCGCTGAGGCTCGCCGAGACGGCGCCGAGCGTCGCCGGCTGGCCGGCGGCGAAGCCGAGCGCCGCCGAGGCGAGCGCCGGCGCCGCCATGACGCTCACGGCGACGCTGAGCCCGTTGACGATGTGCTGCCCGACGAACAGCTTGAGCACCGCGGGGAGCGTAGCCAATTGCGCATGCGCGGCGTCGCCAGCCTTTGGACGGCGCTTCACGCGCCGGTGACGGTTCGATCTTAGCGCGTCGCCGTCTCGGGCGCCGCGGGTCCTTCGAAGCGGCCCTGCGCCGCTTCGAGGTCGTCGACCAGCTTGCGCAGGCGCCGGCCCATCAGCTTGCGCGCATGGAGCGCGCTCTCCGGGTAGGCGGCGAGCACGCGCAGGAACGCCGAGCGTGGAATCTCGATCACCACCGCGTTGGTCTCGGCGATCGCCGTCGTCGGCCTCACCGTGTCGACGATCAACGCCGTCTCGTCGATCACCGCCGGCGGCGCCGCGTAGCCAGGCGCCGCGGACGCGCCGGCTTCGAGCCGCAACACCCCGTCGACGAGCACGAACCCCGACGCCGCCTTCTCGTTCTCGGCGAACAGCTGGCGCGATTTCCTCACCGATTGCAGCCGCGACGCCGATAACAGCTCCCGCAGCGCGCCGTACGGGAACCCGTGGAAAAGGGCGGTCTGACGCAGGAGCTTGAGGCGCCTATCGCTAGGCCAGCTCGCGTCGAGTGTCGACCGGCCAGCGTTCATGCGCGGCGCTTTCCATCGGGTCCTACAGGTTTATGCGGTCGATCTCGGCCATCGCCTTGAACAGCCAGTTTCGCGCATAGCCGCGCAGCACGTAGGAAAAGTTCGCGTCGGCGCCGTTCTTCAGCTTGTTGTTGATGAATTGCGCGAAGGTCGCCCCGGAGCGGTCGATCTCGCTATAGGCCTGCCTGTTCAGCGCGGGGATGTTGATCTCGACGCCGCCGTCGCGCTCGAAGTTCGACCGCACCTCCGACGCCTCCCAATCGGCGAGGTCGGCGCCGTTGGCGGGATTGGTGACGATGATGTGCTTCGCGCCGGAGAAGCGGTCGACCGTCTCGCCGACCTCGCGGATCGACTCCGGCGAGCCGCCCATGATGTGCAGGAACACGATGTTGAAGGCGCCTTCCTGGGCGTCGCGCAGGATGCGCAGGTCGCTGAGCAGGTCGAGCATCGCGTAGAGATGGCCGGCGCGCAGGTCGACGACGAACGCCGAGCCGCTTTCGTCGGCGAAGACGGCGTCGAAAATCCGCATCTGCGCGGAGACCTCGTTGATGTCCAAAAGCTCCGTGTTGTCTTCATAGAAGCGGATCAGCGAGCCGAGCGGCACCTCGGTGTCGAAGGCGACATGGGCGCGGCGGTTTCCCGCGAGCCAGTGCAAGAGCAGCCGCGCCACCGTGGTCTTGCCGACGCCGCCCTTTTGCGCGCCGATGAGGACCAACGTCGGCTTGATGACCGGATTGGCGCCGCGCGAGGTAGTTGGCCAGTTCGTAGCGGACATTGGTGCTTGACCCAGGGTGGACAGGCGACGCGGAGTTGTCGCGGCAGGAGATCGCCGCCGGCAAGCAGGTTATAGCCTCGCGATCGGCGTTACGCGGAGGAATCCTCGGCGCAGCGCCCAATTTCCCCAACTGTTTGCCGTACCGCGGGCGCAGATATGCCCCAACCGCCGCTGGGTGACAAGCCCGCGCGGCCAGACGCGGCGGCGCGATTCGTCCCTTCGCGCGGCGCGCCGGCGCCTGGGCGCAAAAGAGGATTTCCGTTTCCGACGTGGACCGGCGCCGGCGTGCCCGGCGCGTTTCCCTACCCCGCCAGCTCGCCGGCGCGGCGATGCGCCGCGGCGACGGCGCGGGCGAGCAGCGAAGGGAAGCCGTCGGGCGCGCGCAGCACGGCGAGCGCCTCGGCGGTGGTGCCGCCGGGCGAGGTGACGTTCTCGCGCAAGCGCGCCGCCGAGACCTCGGGCTGGCGGCGCATCAGCTCGCCCGCCCCCTCGACGGTGGCGCGCGCGAGCCTCATCGACAGCGCCGCCGGCAGGCCGAGCTTCTCGCCCGCCGCCGCCATCGCCTCGACCAGCGCGAAGGCGTAGGCCGGGCCGGAGCCCGAGACCGCGGTGACCGCGTCGATCAGCGCCTCGTCGTCGAGCCACTCGAAGACGCCGACGGCGCGCATCAGGCTCTCCGCCCAGCGGCGCTGCTCAGGCGAAGCCGTCGCGCTCGCCGCGCCCGCTGAGGCGCCGCGGCCGACCGCGGCGGGGGTGTTCGACATCACCCGCACGAAGGCGCTCGCTTCGGGGAAGCGCGCCTTCAGATCGGCGATGCGCTTGCCGGCGACGATCGACACGACCAGCGTCCCCGGCCCGGCGAGCGGCGCGATTCCCGGCGCCGCCGCCGCGAGCGACTGCGGCTTGATCGCCAGCATCAGCGCCTCGGGCGGGCGGCGCGTCTCGGCGGGCGGGTTGAGCGCAATGGAAAGCTCAGCCGCCAGCGCGGCGATCTCCGGCGACGGCGCGGGCTCGAGGATCGCGACGCGCGCCGGCTCGAGGCCGGCGGAAAGCCAGCCGCGCAGCAACGCCTCGCCCATCTTGCCCGCCCCGACCAGGACGAGCGATCGCGGCCATTCGGACATAGAAGCCTCCCATTTCGGCCCAACCGCCGCCCCGCCCCTCACCTCAGCGAGGCGGTGAAGCGCTGGATCTTGCGGCAGGCCTCCTCCAGCGTCTGCAGCGAGGTCGCGTAGGAGACGCGCAAGTTCGGCCCCTGGCCGAAGGCCGAGCCGTGCACCGTCGCGACGCCCTCCGCCTCGAGCAGCTCGCTGGCGAACGCCTCGTCGTTGGCGATCGTCTTGCCCGACGGCGCCTTTCTGCCGATCGCCTCGGCGCACGAGGGATAGACGTAGAACGCGCCCTCCGGCTTCGGACACTTCAAGTATTTCGCCTGCGACAGCATCGACACGACGAGGTCGCGCCGCTCCTCGAACGCCTTGCGGCACATCGGGATGAAGTCCTGCGGGCCGGTCAGCGCCTCGAGCGCCGCCCATTGGGCGATGGTGCAGGCGCCGGAGGTCTGCTGGCCCTGCACCATGTCCATCGCCTTGATCAGCTTGGTCGGGCCGCCGGCGTAGCCGATGCGCCAGCCGGTCATGGCGTAGGCCTTCGACACGCCGTTGACCGTCAGCGTGCGCTCGTAAAGCCCCGGCTCGACCTGGGCCGGCGTGGTGAAGACGAAGTCGCCATAGACGAGATGCTCGTACATGTCGTCGGTCAGCACCCAAACGTGCGGGTGGCGCACCAGCACGTCGGTCAGCGCCTTCAGCTCGTCGCGCGTATAGGCCGCGCCGGAGGGGTTGGAGGGCGAGTTGAGCACCACCCACTTGGTGCGCGGCGTGATCGCGCGTTCGAGGTCTTCGGGCTGGAGCTTGAAGGCCTTCTCCAGCGTCGTCGCCACGAAGACCGGGTCGCCGCCGTTGATCGCCACCATCTCGGGATAGCTCACCCAATAGGGCGCGGGGATGACCACTTCGTCGCCCTTGTTCAGGGTGCAGAGAAAGGCGTTGTAGAGCACCTGCTTGGCGCCGGTGCCGACGATGGTGTCGGACGGCTTGTAGTCGAGGCCGTTCTCGCGCTTGAACTTGGCGGCGATCGCCTCGCGCAAGGGGGGAATGCCGAGCACCGGCGGGTACTTGGTCTCGCCGCGCTTGATCGCCTCGATCGCCGCCTGCTTGACGTTGTCGGGCGTGTCGAAGTCGGGTTCGCCGATCGACAGCGAGATGACCTGCCGCCCCTGGGCTTTGAGGTCGCGCGCCTTCTGCGTCACCGCGATGGTCGCGGAAGGCTTAACGCGAGCGAGGGCGTCGGCGATGAAGGCCATGGAGTCGTTTCCTTATGCTTCGTAGCGCCGCTTTCCGGGCGGCGGCGCAGGATAGTTTCGCGCGCCGCGCGCGGCAACCCGCCGCGCGCGCCCGCTTACCGCGCGAGCCACAGCCCGAACAGGAACGACGCCGAGTTGGCGACGAGCGAAACGACCGCCGCGCGGGAGAGCGCGAGCCGCGCCATCCACGCGACCAGCACGGCCTCGACCACGACCACCGCCGCCTCGATGGTCAGGATCGACGGCCAATAGGGAAAGCGCGCGTAGGCCCACAGCGCGGCGGCCCACATCTGCGGGTGGGTGATCGCGGTCGCCGCCATCGCGGCGACGCCGACATGCAGCGCGCCGCGGCTCGGCCATTTCGCGCCCCAGGCGAGGGCGAAGGCGATCGGGCCTTCGATCGCGGCCGAGATGAGCATCGCCTCGGCTTCCGTCATGGACATTTTCCTTGCGGCGAGCGATGAAGGAGGCCGCCGCAGCGGGAGACTAGCATGCGCCGCTTGCTCGAAAGGGTCGCCCTCGCGTTGGCGCTGACGGCCTCCGCCGCGCTGGCCGACATCGCGCCGCCGCCGCCGCAGTTCGTCGAGATCGCCGCCGGCGACCTCAATTTCCAGGTCGTCGCGCACGACTACCGCCGCGCCGAAAGCGTCGTGGTGACGCTGATCGGCTGCGTCGAGGGCCGGCCGAATTGCGCGCTCGCCCACTCCAAGAACGTCGTCGGCGCCGAGGCGACGCAGTTTGACGGGGCACCGCCGCAGGGCGGCCTCGACGCCGCCGGGCAGATCCTCGAGGCGTTCGGCCGCGCCGACGCGCCGGCGACCATCGTCGTCGTTTTCGCCGCGAGGACGCCGGGCGAGGCGCCGATCGCGGTCGAGTTCGCGCGGCGCTGAGCCGCGTTAGCGAGAGCGGGCGACCATAAGGAGGAGAGCATGGGTCCAGAGACGAAAGGGGGCGCGCTGGCGCTCGGTCTGGCGTCGGCGCTGGCCGCTTCGGCGGCGCTGGCGGACCTCGCGCCGATTCCGGACCACGGGCCGCCGACGGGCGGCGCCGGCGGGCTCGATTTCGCGGTGCAATGGGTCACGGTCGAGATGGGGCCCGCCAACGGCCCGCATTACACCAAGAAAGAGCAGATCGTCGCGCTGACCGGCTGCGCCGAGGGGACGCCGAACTGCGCCCTCGCCCAGTCGAAGAACCTCATCGGCATGGAGGTCGAGGACGTCGACGGCGCGCCGCTCGATCCGCAGAAGGGCATGGTGGGGATGATTCTCGCCGCCTTCGCCGACCCGAAGGCGCCGGCGACGATCACGCTCACCCTCTATCCCCGCGGCGCCGACGGCAAGCCGGTCGAGGTCGCGTTCGCGCGGCGCTGAGGACGGGATGGGCCAAGGCTGACGGCGACGGCCGCCCCCCGCCCGCGCGGACGAACCGCGGCGCCGGCGTCCGCGTTCCCAGGCGCCGACGCCGACCCGGCGTCGGGGGCGGTTTCGCTCGCCCCTAGCGTTTTCGCCCGCCGGCGCTTAAGTACGGGTCTGCGGAGCTGGGGGGCGCGTCAGGACATTTACCCTCGGGGCCGTACGATCCCTATGGGAGCTGTCCCTGTCCTCGCCCGTGGGCGTGGGCACACGGCGCCCACCTACTTCCGTAGGCGCCCGGGATCTCCGTCCAACGGCTTTCTCGGCTCCGCGCTCATTCGAAGGGATCGGCGAAGCGACGCCAACATGCCCGACCTCGCCGAACCGAAAACGCTGCTGCGCCAACGCGCGTTGGCGCGCCGCCGCGTCGTCGACCCGCGGACCCGCGCCCGGTTGACCTCGCGTCTGGTGGACGAAGGGGTCGCCTGCGCGCGCCAATGGCGCGCGCGCGCGGTCGCCGTCTTCTATCCGATCGGCGACGAGCCCGACGGATTGGCGCTCATCGCCGCGCTCGCCGCGGAAGACTTCGCCACCGCGCTGCCGGTCGTCGTCTCACGCGACGCCCCGCTGACCTTCCGGCTGTGGCGGATCGGCGACCCGACCGTCGTCGGGCGGCGCCGCAT
>Ga0326728_10025722_pt1 | contig 10500 bp, 7 predicted proteins | sample MB3enrmetagenome_FD_207602 | JGI IMG/M metagenome (GOLD analysis project Ga0326728, IMG submission 207602) | Lab enriched peat soil microbial communities from McLean, Ithaca, NY, United States - MB31MN | ecosystem: Environmental > Terrestrial > Soil > Wetlands > Peat | place: USA: New York... | reverse complement strand
AGATATCTGCGGCCGCTGACAGGACCAAAATTCTATGCCGTAAAAGCGCACACGGTTTTTCTCGGTACGATGGGTGGAATCAAGATCAATCAAAACACCGAGGTTTTGGATAAAAAAGATAACGTGATCCCAGGCCTTTATGCCGCAGGGTTCGATGCGGGCGGAATGTATGGAGACAGCTATCCCATAAATGTAGCTTCCGGCGGTTCGGTGGGATTCGCCTTCAATTCGGGGCGCATCGCCGGAAAGAGTGCCTTGAGGCACTTGTAGGGGATTCGAACTTGGCTGCGGATCGATCCGCGTAAATCAGCGGTTTCAGAAGGAGAATGCGAATGGCTGGCGAATATGACGGCAAGGTCGTGATAGTCACGGGCGGATCTTACGGCATTGGAAGGGCGGCGGCGATTGGCTTTGCCCAAAGAGGAGCAAAGGTGGCGATTGCCGACGTGGATGTGAAGAGAGGAGAAGAAACACTACGTCAGATCCAGGACGCCGGGTGCGAGGCAATCTTTATTAAAACAGATGTTTCCTCAGAACCAGAGGTTGAAGCGCTCGTGGTGAAAACGGTCCAGACCTACGGCAGGCTTGACTGCGCTTTCAATAACGCAGGGATCCACAAACGGTTTATATCGACAGTCGATTTTACGGCGGCCGATTGGGAAGAAATGATCAACGTGAATCTCAAAAGCGTTTGGCTCTGCATGAAATATGAGATTCCGCAAATGCTGAAGCAGGGCAAGGGCGCAATCGTCAATACTTCATCCGCGGCAGGACTGGTTGGCGCGCCAAGCAATCCTGCCTACCCGGCCAGTAAACACGGCGTCGTAGGATTGACAAAATGCACTGCGCTCGAATTCGCGCGCAAAGGAATTCGAATTAATTGCGTTTGCCCGGGCCCCACTCGAACAGGGATGAATGAGGAGTTGACGGCAACGAATCCCGAAATGGTCAAGGCAATGGATCAGAAAGTGCCGATGGGAAGAATCGGTGAACCCGAAGAAGTCGCTGCCGCAGCCATATTTTTGTGTTCGGATGAAGCTTCTTATATCACCGGCCACGCCCTGCCTGTGGATGGAGGCCTTGTCGCCGACTAACGATGAACGCGTAAACGCTTAAGCGGCAAACGAATAAGGGAAGGAGTGCATGGAAAGTTACAAGATGTGGATTGGTGGGAAATGGGTGGACGCTGATTCAAAAAAAACGTACACCATTATCAATCCGGCTACGGAAGAAGAGGTTGCCGGAGTCCCGCTGGCCAGTGAATCGGATGTCAATAAAGCAGTCGAAGCGGCGGTCCATGCCTTCCCGATATGGTCGAGCAAAACTCAGGCGGAAAGATCCAAGACCATTAAAGAAATTGCGCTGGCCATGAAGACGATTATCCCTGAACTGGTCCGGCTCGATGTCCTCGAACACGGCACACCGGAAAAGGTTTCTACTCAAATCACCACGTTTGCTTCCGAGCTCTGCGATTTTGCGGCGTCAGCCAGCCGAACGCTGATGGGGTATCACATCCCTGCCTATCCGAATACGGTTTCCTATTTAAAGCGCGAACCTGTTGGAGTCTGCGGCATCATCACTCCCTGGAATGTCCCCCTCATGATGGTGGTTGCGAAAATGGCGCCCGCGCTGGCGGTCGGCAACACCTGCGTCATTAAGCCGCCGAGTATCAATCCTCTGGCGGCTCTCAAGTTTATGGAGGTAGTCGATAAAGTCGGGCTGCCGGCCGGAGCCGTTAATTTAATCACTGGGCCGGGATCGAGCATCGGGAACATGATTTCCTCGCATCCGGATGTGGATCTTATAGGGATGACGGGAAGCAGCGAAACCGGGAAGGCAATCATGTCTGCTGCCAGCCAAACGTTAAAGAAGCTGGTCCTCGAATTGGGAGGAAAGAATCCGGCAATTGTTCTTGAAGACGCTGACCTGGACCATGCAGCACAGGTACTGGCTCATCAACAATTCAAAAATACGGGAATGACATGCGGTTCTCCCGGAAGAATTTATGTCCACGAGAGGGTATACGATGCCTTCGAGGAGAAGTTTGTGAATCGTGCAAAACAGATTGTGGTCGGAAATCCTTTCGATCCGAAGACAACCATGGGACCGGTTGTCAGTGCGGAACACCGGGATAAAGTCGAGTACTACATCAAATCCGGCATTGAAGAGGGCGCAAAACTTGTTTTGGGGGGAGAGAGACCGAGGAATCCTCCGCTTAACAAGGGCTTTTATGTCGTGCCAACCGTCTTTACGGGTGTAACCAAGAAGATGAAGATCTACCGAGAGGAGATATTTGGTCCGGTAGCCTGCATAGTCAAATTCTCCGTTGAGCAGGATGTCGTCAAGGATGCGAACGACAATCGATACGGTCTCTGCGGCTCCGTGTTTACAAGAAATATGGCCAAAGGAGTCCGGATGGGCAATCAGTTGCGTGTTGGCTCATTCTGGGTCAATCAGCACAACTATCTTGCGACCGAATTCCCGTGGGGTGGAAGCAAGGAGAGCGGGATCGGAAAAGAAAGCGGCGTCCACGGCATGCTGGAATTCACCGAGCTGAAGATGATGTGCCTGGAGATGATCGAATAACAATTAGCTGCGGATCTTCGCCGATTACACGGATTGAATCCGGGAAGATCCGTGGTTGAAATGGCGCAAGATTGCCCAGCACTTGGAACTGGGAACTTACAGAGGGGAGGATCAATGAATTCAGAGTATCGGGTACTCATTAACGGCGAGCTGTGCGAGTCGGCAACTCGAGAGACAATGGAAGTCATCAACCCGGCAAACGGCAAGGTCGTGGGCCTCGCTCCCAAATGCACTGAGCTGGAAGTTGACAGAGCGGCGGAAGCAGCCTGGAAGGCTGCGCCGGCCTGGGCGGAAAAATCTCCGACAGACCGGGCTGCGGTTTTCTTTAAAATGGCAGAGCTTCTCCGAGCTCATCGGGACGAGTGGGCAAGACTTGAAACCATGCAATATGGCGGGCCCATCTTCAAAACATACAATTTCGATATGCGCTTCGACGCAGAACATTTCGAATTCATGGCGGGCGTTGGGAGAGCTGTGACAGGCAAAACGCTGCCTGTGGGTCCACAAGCCATGTCAATGACCATTCGCCAGCCTTTGGGCGTAGTTGGCCTAATTACACCATGGAATTTTCCGCTCGTTACGGCTATATCAAAAATTACGCCGGCGCTGATGATGGGGAATACCGCCGTCGTGAAGCCTCCTTCCTGCGCCCCGCTCACCGTTCTGAAACTCGGCGAAATTGCAGTCGAGGCCGGGATTCCGCCGGGCGTGCTCAATATTGTTACCGGCCCCGGGTCATCCGTAGGGGAGGCTTTGGTTAAACACCCGTATGTCGCCAAGATCAATTTCACCGGCGATTCGGAGACAGGCAAGCGTATTCTGGCGCTTGCCAGCGCTGTGGTGAAGCCGGTTGCGTGTGAGTTGGGAGGCAAGAATGCATTCATCGTGCTTCCGGATGCGGATATGAAAGCCACAATTGAAGGAGCTATTTGGGGCGGCTTCTTTAATTCCGGTCAGAACTGTGGTGCTTCGAGCCGCTATCTCGTGCACGAATCCATCTACGATGAATTCGTAAGAAAATTTGTGGCGGCCGCGAAATTACTGCGTGTCGGGGATCCTCTGAACCCGGAGACCATGATGGGGCCTGTGGCCTACAAAGGTCATCGGGATACGATTGAGAAATTTGTCGATCGGGCCAAGAAATCGGGTCCCAAACTCCTTCTTGGCGGAGAGCGTCCGAATACGCCCGAGACGAAAGACGGCTATTTCGTCGCCCCTACGATATTTGGAGACTGCGACCCCAAATCGGAAATCATGCAGGAGGAAGTTTTCGGGCCGGTAGTCGCCGTGACAAAATTCAAGACTCCCGAAGAGGCTGTTGCCATTGCCAATGATTCCCGTTTCGGATTGTGTGCGTCTATCTGGACCAAAGACATCCGTCAGGGACTCGTTCTGACCAAACAGCTCAAGGTGGGGACCGTGTGGCTGAACCAGCACCTGTCGATCGTTTTCGAATGTCCTTGGGGTGGATGCAAAGAGTCAGGCCACAGCAAGGAAAATTCGATCATGGTTCTCGACGAATACAGCATGATGAAGAACGTGTGGATTGATCTTGTCGGTACTCCGGCTACCCCGTGGCAAGGCCGCTTCTAGATTGAGGCTTGCAGAGAGCGGAGGGCGGATGGAAAATGGGACTTTCCATCCACCCTCCGCCATTCGCTATCCACAATATCATTGATGCGAAATCTCTCGAACTAAAGTAAGCTAGGCACGCTTACACAAAGGTTTAACATGCCTGCGGACAAAGAACAGGGAAAGTTGGTTGATCTACACGAAGCAGTGAAGGCTCATATTCAGCCAGGAATGAACCTTCACTTGGCAGGGGGCATCGGGGGGCCTAGCGCTGCCATTTGCGAGATCATCCGGCAGTACTGGGGAAAGAATCCCGGGTTCACACTCATTCAAGCCACGGTAACGGGACATGCTCTTAATCTTGTCTACTCCAACCTGGTGAAGAAGCTTGTCTGCTCCGTATGCGCGGAAATCTCCGCGTCAGGACGCCCGAGCAAGGTCATTCAGGATGCCTGCGAAAGCAGACGGGTCGAACTGGAAAACTGGTCGTTAAACTCTCTTCAGCAGCGACTCATGGCCGGAGCTTTCGGGGTGGCCTTTATGCCCACCAAGTCGGTTTTGGGCAGCAGCATCGCTGCGGACAACGAGTCTCACTTCAAAACGATAAGTGACCCATTCGGATCCGGAGACAAGGTCGGGCTGGTAAGCGCGCTTGTCCCGGATATCTCCATTGTGCATGGATGTGTTGCGGATGTGGAAGGCAACACAGTTTTGCAAGCTCCATACGGCGAAGATCTGTGGGGCGCCATGGCCAGCAAAGGCGGCGTTGTTGTTACGGCAGAAAAAATCGTGTCAGCGGAATTTATAAAGAGGTACGCGGCTCTGGTAAAAATCCCTTCTTACGCAGTCGCCGCAGTGGCGCATGCGCCTCTGGGGTTCCATCCTTTTTCATTCACGAACCCAGGGATAAGCGATATCGATCCCTACGAAAAGGACGTGGATTTTCTAAATGTCCTTTACGAGGCTTCCAGGAGTGAACACGCTCTGGAAGAATGGATTCGTGAATGGGTGCTTCAGCGTAGAGACCACGACGACTACCTGGAAAAGCTCGGAGAAAAAAGAGTCGCTGATTTGAAAGGGAGATCGAGGCGGGCCAAGGGCGAATCGGTGCCTGCTCCATTGCCGCAAGAGGATCTGGACGAAGCATTTGAGCCCAGGGAAATGATGCTGATTGCGCTGGCTCGGGAAATATTGCGTAGCGTGGACAGCCTCGGTCACAAGCTAATCCTCGCCGGAGCAGGCGTAGCCGCAACAGCGGCCTTTCTTGCCTACCATCGGTTGAAGTCGTCCGCATTTGAGCTGGCGACTGGAAACGGCCAGATCGGCTATACTCCGGTTCCGGGCGAATCCATCCTTGCAAGCGAAGCTGGAGTGCGAAGCTCAAAAATGCTGACCGACACCGTGATGACGCAAGGAGTTTTTGTCGGCGGCTTGAATAACAGGTGCCTGAGTATTCTCGGTGCCGGCCAGATGGACAAGTACGGAAACATCAATTCCACGAAAACATCCAAGGGCAGGTTTCTCGTGGGCTCTGGCGGCGCGAATGATGCGCTGAACGCCCGTGAAGTGATTATCTGTCTTGACCAATCGAAGGATCGATTCGTGGACCAGCTTTCTTACGTTACCGGCCGCGGGAGTGCGGTAATGAAGGTGGTATCGACGATGGGCATCTTCAGGAAACCGAGTCCGCAAGACGAGCTGCATCTTGTCGCATGCTTCCCAAATCCTCATGGGCGAAACCTGGAAGAAAACGTGAAGGAAATTCGAAATCATTGTGGCTGGAATCTGAAAACAGCGCCCGTGGTCGAGGAAATACCGAAACCTACCCGGGAGGAGTTGCAGCTGCTGCGCTGGCTCAAAGCGTAATTACCCCAATTACCATTTGTAATTCGAGAAGGGATCCATATGACAGGGGGACCGTTGCAGGGGATACGGGTTGTTGAATGCGCCGGTTATCTCAGCGCACCAACCGCATGCTACATGTTGGGTGACCTGGGCGCTGAAATCATCAAGATAGAGGATCGGGAAAAAGGCGATCCTTCTCGCGGCACATCCGCTGTTTTCGGTTCCGCAATGACGTTGCCCAACGGGGAAAACATTCTTTTCGAAACTGCGAACAGGAACAAAAAGAGCGTCACGCTGGACCTGAAGAAGGAGAAGGGCAAACAGCTGCTTTATGAACTTGTTTCCAAGGCGGATGTTTTCTGCACCAATTTCACACAATCCGCGATCGCAAAACTCGGAATCGGCTTCGAGACTCTAAAAAAATACAATGCAAAACTGATTTACGGCCTTGCTACCGGCTACGGACTTGCGGGACCGGAGAGCCGACGGCGAGCCTTCGACAGCGTTGCCCAGGCCCGCTCCGGAATCATGTACGCGCTTGGCGGTGAGCCGGACTCGCCTCCCGCACAGATCGGCGGGCCCGTGTTTGACCAGATGACCGGCACTCTGCTGGTGTATGGGATCTTGGCTGCATTGGTCGCGCGCGACAGGCAGGGAATGGGTCAGCAGGTCGAAGTTTCGCTCCTTGGCTCGGGGATACATTTGCAGGCCTATAACCTGAATACGGCGCTTCTCAGAGGGCGCCAGATCCCGAGACCCTCGCGTCGGTCCCTGAAAAACCCGATGGCGAACCATTTCGAGTGCGCTGACGGCGAGTGGCTACTGCTTTCGGAACCTCAAGCCGACAGGTTCTGGCCGGCTTTCTGCGAGGCGTTGGGAATCCAGCACCTTGAGAAGGATGAGAAATACGCGGACGCCGCCCGAAGGCGCGAAAACTTTCGGGAGCTTCTGGCAATTATCGAAGGAGTTTTTAAAACAAGGACGCGTGAGGAGTGGGTGAGAATTCTGGATGCGAAGGGCGGTGGAATTGCCTACTCGCCCGTTTTGAGGCCAACGGATTTGGCCAACGATGAACAGGCGCTGCAGAACGGCTATATCGCAACCATCAATCATCCAAGCCTGGGTTCGATTAAAATGGTCGGGAATCCGGTCAGTTTCTCCGGTACGCCTGTCACAGTCGACGGATTCGCGCCCTGTTTCGGTCAGAATACGGAGGAAGTGCTTTTGGATGTCTGCGGCTACGACTGGGACAAAATACAGCAACTCAAAGACGAGGAAGTGATTTAGGAGGTTCAGCGTTGCCCGTTTCCCGTTGATATCAGAGAACGGGAAACCGGCGACAGGAAACGAGGAAGAGCAATGGAGACCAGGTTGAGAAATAAGCGGTTGGAGGAATCGGAATTCCTTAAGATGCGGGGACCGGTTCTCGCCTTGTGGCCGACAGGCCGCGAGGTGGATCTTGACGAAGCGGTCGAATATCAAAAGAGCCTCCCTGATTCCAAGAACTGGCATAAGGTAGCTCAAAAGCTTCATGAAGAAAAACGTACCGCAATCTTTCCCAGGGCGGGAACGGGGCTGCTTGAAGACCAGATCAGCCTTTCCAAAAAGCTGGTTGAATCGGGGGTACCTTTCATTCCAGTGACCACGGACAGCTATACGCGTCAGCTCGACTTCGAAAAGGTGGAAAACCTCCTGGCCGAGATGAGGAAAAACGGCAGAAAGCTGTTGAATGGCTACCCAATCATTAACTATGGCGTGAAGCAGACAAGAAAGATTATTGAGAGCGTCGACGAGGGCGCTTTCAATCCAAGGCTTTCACTCAAATCCTACCCTCTGGCAACCGAGATTTCGTTCGCTGCCGGCATGACCGGAATCGCCGCATCTTCATTTATTTCGTGGGCGGCTTACGAGAAGGATGCGACCCTGGAACAGTCCATGGCCACGAGCCAGTACGTTCACCGGCTCATAGGCTACTACGCCGACCGGGGTGTCATTATTTCCACGGATAATCATGGATGGATTCTTACCGGCCTACAGCCGATGACCGTGAACCTGGCAACGACCATTGTCGATGCGATCATGGTAGCCGAACAGGGAGGCAAGAGTGTGACCTCCGTTGTTCATCTGATGGGAAACATGGCCCAGGATTTGGCTTGGATGCGCGTGACGCCCAGTCTGATGAGGGAGTATCTCGACAAGCTTGGATACAAGGATGTAAGCATTCCAGGGGTTTTCGCGCAGCATACGCCCCTTTTCCCTATGCCTCAGGGAATGGGCGGCGCATTCGCTTTTCCCAATTACACTGCCATGGTGGCCGCGCTCGGAAAGGCGGATGCCGTATCGGTGAGGACCATCGATGAAGCCCTCGGCATTCCGACAGAAGAATCGCATGCGCTCAGCTATGAGTCGACCAACTGGCTCCTCAACGTCATTCGGGGTCAGAACATTGATCTCCAGATGAAGGAAATCGACGAAGAGGCTGCGATCGCCGAACTGGAGATCCGTGCCATTATGGACAAGCTTCTGGAGATAGGAGACGGGGACGTCGTTGTTGGATGCCTGAAGGCTGTGGAAGAGGGCATCCTTGATTCCTGCTTCAGTCCGAATAAGCAGGTTCGGGATTTGGTGATGGGGATCAAGGATATCCATGGCGCCATCCGGTGGAAGGAGTTCGGCAATCTGCCTCTTCCCGAAGAGGTAAAGAAATTTCACCGTGCAAAAGTAACGGAAAGGGAAAAAGCGGAAGGCCGGGAGATGGATTACGACGTGCTGGTTCAGGATTTCTGGGCTTTCAGTAAGGGGCAATTAGTCGGAAAACCTTAGGGATTGCGGAATGAAAACTCCTTTTCGCAATGCGCAATTGTCAATGGAAGGAGAACGGAACTGTGGCTAATCCAACCGTCGTAACGGGTACCGTGGGAAAGGATGCCCACGTGATCGGAACGAAAATCTTATCCCGTGCCCTTCGTGATGCCGGTTTCCATGTTGTTGAATTGGGAATTCTAACGCCTCCGGAGGAGTTCATCCAGGCCGCTCTCGCGAACAAGGCGGACGCCATCCTGATGAGTTCGATGTATGGGATGGGAGAGAATGACGTGCAGAGCTTCAAAGAAAATTGCGTTAAAGCGGGCTTGAATGACGTGGTCCTCTATATCGGTGGGAATCTGGGCGTGGGCCGACACGACTTCAAAGAGGACGAAGTGAAATTCAAACAACTGGGGTTTGATCGTGTCTATCCGCCTGCGTCCGATGTGAAAACAGCCATCGCCGATCTTTGGGCCGATCTGAAGGCCAGAGGGAAAGCTTAGGGATATGCAGCGCAGCAGAATGCTTGAAGGGCGCCGGGCCCTTGACTTGACTGACGAGAAGGGATTTTTATGCGGTAAGATCCTTGCCGAATTGGGTGTCGATGTCATCAAAGTGGAAAAGCCGGGAGGAGATCCTGCGCGAAGGGTCGGCCCTTTCTGGCATGATCAGGCGGATCCGGAAAAAAGCCTGTACTGGTTTGCGTACAACAGCAGCAAACGGGGCATCACGCTCAATCTTGAGATCGCGGAAGGGAAGAGGATTTTTCGGGACCTGGCCAGAACGGCTGATTTCGTTATCGAGTCGTTTGCACCGGGAGAAATGGACAAACTCGGATTCGGTTATTCGGAGTTGAGCCGAATCAGGAAAGATATCATCCTGACTTCTATCACCGCTTTTGGTCAAAAGGGTCCCTACAGCCAATATCAGGCTACGGACTTGACGGTGATGGGAATGGCCGGTGAGCTTTTCCTGACCGGCGATTCGGATCGACCACCTGTGAATATGAGCCTGCCGCAGGCGTGCCTTCACGCCGGGGCAGACGCAGCTGTGGGTTCCATGCTCGCTCATCATCATAGAAGAAAAACAGGAGAAGGGCAGCACGTGGATGTCTCGATGCAGCAGAGTGCGGCGTGGTTCCTGGCTCAAACCATACCTCATTGGGAAATGGACAAACTTATTCTCGGCAGGGTTGGCACTTTCCGCACAAGCAGCCGCGGCACTTTGCAACGGCAGGTTTGGCCGTGCAAAGACGGGTTCATCTTTTTTTTCATGATCGGTGGACAGCAAGGCGCCAAGACATGCCGGCAGCTGGTGAAATGGATGAGCGAAGAAGGGATGGGCAATGAATTCCTTCAGACCTATGAATGGGAACGCTTCGACATGGCCAGTGCTACGCAGGAGCTGATTGATAAGATCTCAAAGCCGATCGCTGAGTTTTTCGAGACACGGACGAAGAAGGAAGCGCTCGACGCGGCAATGTCGAGAAACATCTCCATTTGCCCGCTTATGGGCATGCAGGACCTGCTGGTCGATCCGAACCTCGCTGCGAGAGGCTTCTGGATTCTGATCGAACATCCCGAGTTGCAAACAGCAATCCTGTATCCGAAGCAATTCCTGAGGTCCTCGGAAAACGAAGTGGCAATGAAATCCAGAGCGCCTCTCATTGGAGAACATAATGCTGAGATCTAC
>Ga0326728_10025720_pt1 | contig 10501 bp, 8 predicted proteins | sample MB3enrmetagenome_FD_207602 | JGI IMG/M metagenome (GOLD analysis project Ga0326728, IMG submission 207602) | Lab enriched peat soil microbial communities from McLean, Ithaca, NY, United States - MB31MN | ecosystem: Environmental > Terrestrial > Soil > Wetlands > Peat | place: USA: New York... | reverse complement strand
CAACGCCAAGGCGATCCTGCTGGGCGGCCAGCGGATGGTGCTGGCCGTGGCCCGCGACATCACCGAGCGCAAGCGCCTGGAGAAGGAGCTCCGGACGATCGCTGCGATTGTGGAAAACAGCACCGACTTTATCGGCTTCGCTTCGCTGGGAGGCTCGGTGTTGTTTGTCAACCTCGCCGGGCGGCAGATGGTGGGCCTGGATAAAGATGAGCCGGTAACAGGCACCGGTGTGCTGGACTACGTCATGGATGAAGACCGGGAGTGGTTCCGCGAGTACGCCTTGCCAGCCACCGCGCGGGACGGCCGGTGGGCGGGGGAAACGCGCTTCAAGCATCAGAAGACCGGCGCGCCGATCCCCATGTGGCAATCCATATTCTTCATTACCGAGCAGGGAGGGAACCGGCGGATCGCCACGGCGACGATTTGCCGGGACATCACCGAGCGCAAGCGGGCGGAGCGTTACCAATGCCTTTCCGCTGAAATCCTGGATGCTCTGAATGCGCCTCTTGGCGTACGGGATGCCATCGGCCGTATTCTGGCGGCCATCAAGCGGGAAACAAGCTTCGACGCGGTGGGGATTCGGCTGCGAAGCGGCGATGACTTCCCCTACTTTGTCCAGAACGGATTTCCCCCCGATTTTCTGCGAACCGAGAATACGCTGATTGCACTGGGTCAGAATAACGAGCCTTGCAGGGACAAGGACGGCAGCATCAGCCTGGAGTGCACCTGCGGCCTGGTGCTTTCCGGGCGGACCGACCCGGCCAACCCGCTCTTTACCAAATACGGAAGTTGCTGGACCAACAACTCGCTGCCCTTGCTGGATATTCCGGCCAACCAGGACCCAAGGCTGAATCCGCGTAACAACTGTATTCACGAAGGGTATCGCTCCGTGGCGCTCATTCCCATCCGCGTCAATCGCGAAATCGTGGGCCTGTTGCAGCTCAATGACCGGAAGAAGGACCGGTTCACGGCGGAGCAGATCCGCTTTTTTGAGGGGATGAGCGCCAGCATCGGTGTGGCCCTGATGCGCAAGCAGCAGGAGGATGCGCTGCGGGAAAGCGAGGAAAAGTTCAGGGCGCTGTTCGTGAATGGCCCGGACGCGCTTTATCTGGCCACGTTGGAAGAGGGCAGCATCATCGATATCAATGATGCTTTCGAAGCGCTCTTCGGGTATTCGAGAGAGGAGGTCATTGGCAGGAACTCGCTGCAGCTCAATCTCTATTTCGATCCGGCCGACCGGGCGAGAGTAGTTGCCGAACTCAAGGCAACGGGCCGGGTCCGGGGCATCGAACTGAGGGGCAGGAAGAAGAGCGGAGAGGCATTCTCCATCTCGCTATCCATCATGACGATGATGGTGCGGGGTGAGGCGCATATCGTCGGAGCAATCAGCGACATCACCGAACGCAAGCTGGCCGAGGAGGCGTTGCGAGCGACCGAGGAACGCTACCACATGCTGGCACACGCGCTGCGAAGCACGGGCGAGTGCATCAGCATCACCGACACCGAGGACCGCATCTTGTACGTCAATGACGCATTTCTGCGGACCTATGGCTATCGGGAACAGGAACTGATCGGCCAGCACGTCGGCATTTTTCGTTCGGCGCGCACTCCCGTGGAAACTCAGGATGCGATTCTTCCGGCCACGATGGCAGGCCAGTGGTGCGGGGAACTATGGAACCGCACCAAGGAAGGGCGGGAATTCCCAATTTCGCTGGCCACTTCCGTGGCGTACGACGAGGACGGGAGAAGAATCGCGCTGGTGGGCGTCGCCCACGACATCACCGAACAAAAGCAGGCCGAGGAGCGCATGGCGCGCATGGTGGAAGAACTGGGATTGGAGAAGGATCGCGCGGAGGCGGCCAGCAAGGCCAAGAGCGAGTTTCTGGCCAACATGAGCCACGAGATCCGGACTCCCATGAACGGCATCATGGGCATGACCGCGCTGGCGCTGGATACGGAACTCAGCCCCGAGCAGCGGCAGTATCTCAGGATGGTCAAGAGCTCCTCCGATTCTCTGCTGGAGCTCATCAATACGATCCTCGACTTCTCCAAGATCGAGGCCGGAAAACTGGAGCTCGAGTCGATCGAATTCGGCCTGCGAGACACCATAGAACCGACCTTAAAAACCCTGGCATTGCGGGCGCATGAGAAGAGCCTCGAACTCAACTACCAGGTGAGGCCGGAGGTGCCGGAGACCCTGGTAGGCGATCCGGGTGTGCTGCGCCAGATTATCGTGAACTTGGTGGGGAACGCCATCAAGTTCACCGAGCACGGCGAGGTCAGCGTGTGGGTGGAGCGGGAATCGGAAGAGGAGGAGCGGGCGTGCCTCCACTTCCGGGTAGAGGACACGGGAATCGGCATCCCCGTGGAGAGGCAGACAGGGATCTTCGAAGCCTTTGCCCAGGCGGACAACTCGACCACACGCCGTTATGGCGGCACCGGGTTGGGGCTGACGATTTCCCGCCGGCTGGTGGAAATGATGGGCGGACGCATCTGGCTGGAGAGCACGCCCGGGGAAGGCGCGGCCTTTCACTTCACGGTGTGGCTGGGGAAAGGGGATCCGACCAAGCGGGCGACGGCGGCGCCGGCGAACCTGGAGGGCCTGGTGGTATTGGTGGTGGATGACAACTCCACCAACCGGCGCATTCTGGAAGAGATGCTGACGGCCTGGCGTTTGCGGCCGGTACTGGCGAAGAGCGCCCGGAAAGCTATGAGCCGTCTCGAGAAGGCGCTGGGCGCGGGCGTTCCGTTCCCCTTGGTTCTGGTGGACGCCAACATGCCGGAGATGGATGGGTTTGCGCTGGTGGAACAGATCCGGGGGAACCCAGGGCTGGCGGGGGCCATCATCATGATGCTGACTTCGGCGAGCCGGAGCGGCGACGCGGCCCGATGCCGGGAACTGGGGGTGGCCCGGTACCTGATCAAGCCGATTGGAGAGTCGGAGTTGCTGGAGGCAATCCAACAGGCGGTTAGAAGCAAACCACCGGCCACGGCCCCATCATCACAGCCAGGCGCTGAGATCCCCTTGCCGAAACAGCCCAGGGGGTTTCGCATCCTCGTGGCCGAGGACAACCGGGTGAACGCCATGCTGGCCGTGCGACTGCTGGAAAAGCGAGGGCACCAGGTGCAGGTGGCCAGCGACGGGCGCGAGGCGCTGGAAGAACTCAAGAAAGCGGACTTCGACCTGGTCCTGATGGATGTGCAGATGCCTGTCATGGGGGGATTCGAGGCAACCGCGGCGGTGCGCGAGATGGAGAAAGCGACGGGCAAGCACATTCCGATTGTGGCCCTGACGGCGCACGCGGTGACCGGCGACCGGGAACGCTGCCTGGCCGCGGGGATGGACGGCTACGTTCGAAAACCGATTCGCCCGGAAGAGCTATTCGAGCAGATTGAGGCGCTCATTCCATCCATCCCGCCGGCCGGGGTGGGGACGTAGCGCCAAGGAACTCAGCCAGCGCGGCTTGCCAGGGGCGCAGGGGCGGCAACTTGGTATTGAGAAGAATCGCCCTGGGCGGGCGCGCCGCCGGGCGCGGGAAATGGGACGAGGGGACGGGAACCACGGCCACGTTCTTTCCCGCGATGCGGAAGACCTCCCGGGCGAAGTGGAACCAGCTTGCACTGCCGCTGTTGGTCAGATGAAAAACGCCCGGCGGCGGTAACGCGCCCAGCAAACGGAGCGTGCCGGCCGCCAGGTCGGGCGCGTAGGTCAGGCTGTTGATCTCGTCCGACACCACCTGGATCGAATCCCTTTTCGCGGACAGATCCAGCATGATGTCGACGAAGCTTTTTTTGGAAAGGCCGCTCGAACCCTGGGGGCCGAAGATCACCGCGGTGCGGACGACGTAACACCAGGCGCCACTGGCTGCGGCCATTTGCTCGCCGCGCAGCTTGGAGCGTCCGTAAACGGAGAGCGGCGCCGGATCGTCCGCTTCGGCGTATTCGCCCTGGACACCGTCAAACACGTAGTTGGTGCTGTAGTGGACGAGCGGGACGCGCATTTCTTTGGCGTATCCGGCCAGTTCGGCGACGAAATCGCCATTCAAAGAGAAGGCCTGCGCGGGGCGGAGCTCGGCGCCATCCACATCGTTGAAAGCGACGCAATTGACGATGGCATCGGGGGTGAAACCGAGGGATCCGATTTTGGCGCGCAGCGAAGGATAATCGAGGACGTCGATGTCTGCGCGGTCCCAGCCGACGGCCCGGGGATACAGCTTCATGAGCTGTCCGCCGAGAGTGCCTTGGGATCCGAGAATGAGAACTCGCTGGTTGTTGCCGGGCATCGCCTCGGATTATAGTTGATTGGGGCCATGATTCCCAACGTACTGACGATTCTGCGGATCTTTTTCGTGCCACTGCTGGTAGCGGCGCTGGTGGAGGAGAACGTCAGTTTCCACCTGGGGACCCTGACGGTGACCAACGAGTGGCTGGCGCTGGCGATTTTTCTTTCGGCGGCGGCCACGGACCTGCTGGACGGGTACCTGGCGCGGCGCTGGAAGCAGGTCACCACCATCGGGACGCTGCTCGACCCGATTGCCGATAAGCTGCTGGTATCGGCGGCGCTGATCTCACTGGTGCAGGTGCGCGCGCTGCCGGGATGGATGGCGGTTGTGATTATCGGGCGCGAATTCGCGGTTTCGGGGCTGCGGGCCATCGCGGCGGCCGAAGGCTACACCATCAAGGCCAGCGACCTGGGCAAGACCAAGATGCTGTCGCAGGTGGTGGCCATCTCCTGCATGCTGCTGAGCGTGCGCCATAAGGCGCTGGTGCGGCCGGGCATGATTCTCATGGGGGTGGTGGTGTTCTTCGCGCTGCTCTCCGCGGCCAGCTACTTCCGCAAGTTCTGGCACAAAGTGGACGAGCGCATCAAGAACCGGCGCCGGCGCGAATTGCTGGCTCTGGAGCGCAGGCGGCAGAGAGCGGCGGTGCGCCGTCACAGGGGATCGAGGGGCACGGGAGGCTTGGGCACGGCTACGATCTCGAACCCGCCGGAGGTGAACTGAACCGTCCGCACCTGGCCCCTGGGACCGACCGGGCCGACGGGTTTTCCATTCAGCGTAATGGTGACGCCGCCGGCATTGCCGAGGCGCAGAACCACGGTGTTCTGGGCCTCGATGGTGCGGCTCTCCTTGGCGCCGAGAGTGCCGGAGAAAAGATACTTGCCATCGCTCCGCGCCAGTACCCAAACCGATTCGTCGGCGGTCAGTTCCACGCGCACCGCCGCATTGGGATTGGATGCGGGAGCGCCGGCCACGGGAACCGGCGGCGGCGGCGCTTGAGGCGCGGGTGGCTCCGCCGAAGGAGCGGGAGCGGGAGTCGCGGGCGGCGGCTGAGTTACGGCGGGAGCCGTGGACGGCTGCGGCGCCGGCGATGAGGATTGCTCGACGGGAGCGGGCGGTGGCGCTGGTTGAACGGCCGCAACCGGGGGGCTTTCATGCGCGGGCACGGGACGGTGCGTGTGCTGCCACCAGGTGTACAAACCCGAGCACGCCAACATGACTACCAGCACGAGCGCCGCGGCGGAGAGCGAGGACGACCATCGGAAGCGGCTTTCGCCGATTGCCTCCCACTCCTCGACGCGCGGGACGTGAATCGCGGAATCCGCGGGTTTGGGCGCTTCGAGGGACGAGGGAACCTCGGGCGGGGGATCGAGTGTGCGCTGCAACTGGCCGGCGATTTCTTCCGCGTCGAGACCCAGCAGCCGGGCGTACTGAACGATGAAGCTCTTGGTGAAGACGCCGCCCGGGAGTTTGTCGAACTGCCCAGCCTCGATGGCTTCCAGGAATCTCGATGAAATTTTGAGTTCTTGGGCGATCTCGCCCAGTTCGAGATTGCGCTTCAGGCGTTCGCGGCGCAGGATCTCGCCAATGGAAGTCATACGGGTGGTGTTTGGGCCTTTGAACCAATGATACAACAAGCTTTCAGCTTGAAAGCTCCTTCACAGGTTCGCGTTGGGTTCCAGGCTGCGCCACAGGTACCAGCTCGCTACCGTACAGTAGGGCCGCCACCGCGCGGCCAGCGTCTCCATCTCGGCCGGCTCCGGCAGTTCGGCCAAACCGTACGCCTTGCGGATGGCCGCGCGCAGCCCCAGGTCCCCCCAGGGCAGCACATCCGTGCGCCGCAGCGCAAACATCAGAAACATGTGCGCCGTCCACTCGCCCACGCCCTTCACTTCCGTCAGGCGTTCGATCACCGCCTCGTCCGGCAGGTCCGTCAGTTCTTCGAAGTCCACTCTCCCGTCGCGCGTGTGCCGCGCCAGGTCGCGTATATACGCCGTCTTCCGCCCCGAGAGGCCCAGCGCCCGCATCCGCGCCGGACGCAGCTTGAGTATGTTCTCCGGCGTCAGCTTCCCGCCCGCCGCCTTCACCACCCGGCCGAAAATGACGCTGGCCACGCGCCCGCTGAGCTGCTGGCTGACGATCGATTTCACCAGCGTTTCGAAATCCGGGTCGCGAAATTCGATACCATAGTCCCCGACGCGGTCGATAATCCCCGCCAGCACCGGGTCGGACTGCTTGAGGTGTTGAATGGCTTCCTTCATGATGAAACAATCGCGCCGAGGGATACGTCACCCCTATTGTATCCGGATGCGACCATTGTTCCTTTTCGCGCTGGGCGCCGCCCTTCTGGCCCAGGCGCCGCCCCAGACCAAACCGTCCGACGAGTTGCCTTCCATCACCGTGGACGTGAATGTGGTCAGCATTCTGGCCTCCGTCCGCGACAAGCACGGCGCCCTCATCCCCAACCTCCAGAAGGACGATTTCACCATCCTCGAAGAGGGCAAAGCCCAGACCATCAAGTATTTCACCCGGGAAACCGACCTCCCGCTCACCATCGGCCTCCTGGTGGACGTCAGCGGCAGCCAGAGGAACCTGATCGATATCGAGCGCAATGCCGCCTCCCAGTTCTTCTCCCAGGTCTTGCGCCAGAAGGACGAAGCCTTCCTCATCATGTTCGGCGAAGAAGCCGAATTGCTGCAAGACTACACCAGCTCCGCGCGCCTGCTGAATCAGGGGCTCAATGAATTGCGCGTCAGCTCCGGCGTCGGCGGCATTTCTCCGGGGCCCGTGCCCGATGCGGGCCAGCCCCGCGGCACCGTGCTCTACGACGCCATCTACCTGGCCGCCAACGATAAGCTGAAAGGCGAAGTGGGCCGCAAAGTCATCGTCGTCATTACCGATGGCGTGGACCAGGGCAGCCGGTTGACCCGCAACGATGCCATCGAGGCCGCGCAGAAGGCCGACGCCGTCATCTATAGCATCGACTATTACGATCCTGGCGCCTACGGCAGGTTCGGCATCGGCTTCGGCGGCAGCGGCGGAGAAAGCGAGCTGCGCAAGATGTCCGACGAAACCGGCGGCCACGTCTTCAGGGTGGACCGCGGCCATCCGCTCGACATGGTCTTCCGCGAGCTACAGGAAGAGATGCGCAGCCAGTATTCCATTGGCTATACGCCCACCAACGACCTCAAGGACGGCTCCTACCGCCATCTCGACGTCAAGCTGGCCAACAAGGATCTCAAGGCCCAGGCGCGCAAGGGATACTACGCCGTCAAGCCAGAACCCCGCTGACCACCCGGCTCCGCTCCGCGAAATATCCCTCCAGCGCCCGGCGCACTGGCGGCATGGGCGCCAGTCCCACCCGTTCCATCTTGGCGTTCGACAGCGCCGAGTACTTCGGCCTCTTCGCCCGCGTGCGGTATTCCCGGTCGCTCGTGGCCAGCAACATGGGCTTCAAACCCGCTACCTCGAAGATGGTTCGCGCAAACTGAAACCACGAGATCGGCGCCCCGCCCCCGATGTGGAACAGGCCGCTACTCCCCCGGTCCGCCAGGTCGATGGTGCGGGCCGCCAGCAGCGGAGCGAACGTCGGCGACGCCACGTGGTCCTCCACCACCCGTATGGGTTGCCCCGAACCCGCCAGCCGCAGCATTACTTCCACGAAATTGCCGCGCGCCGTAGCCAGGCCCCCGGGACCGAACAGGCCCGAAGTGCGCACAATCAGCACCCGGTCCAGATACGCCTGCGCGTACAACTCCCCCGCCAGCTTCGAAACCGCATAAGCCCCCAGCGGGTGCGTGGGATCGTCTTCCGCGTAGGGATGCCGCGCGAACCCATCGAAAACGTAATCCGTCGAAAAGTGGACCAGCCGCGCATCCATCTGCCGGCAGGCCAGCGCGATGTTCCGCACCGCCAGCGCATTCACCTCGAAGGCCGCTTGCGGCTCCTCTTCCGCCACGTCCACCTGGTTGTAGGCCGCGGCATTGAATACCACTTCGGCGTCGAACCTGGCAATCGCGTTCTCCACCGCCGCGGCATCCGTGATATCCACTTCGTCGCGGTCCCAACCCATCGCCAGGTAATCCCGCGCCCTGAGTTCCCGGATCAATTCGGCCCCCAATTGCCCGGCCGATCCAAACACCACCGCTCTTCGGTTCATTGGAACTCCGCCCTCACTGCCAGTGGTGGCTCAACACCCACGCCACCAGCGCCAGCGCCAGCAGCACCACCACCGCCACCATCCCGCGCCTCTGGCCGCGCGTCAGCCACCCCGCCCGGCTCGACCCTTCCTGGCCGCCCAGAATCGCCTTCACAAGCTGCCCTGGGGCGGCATCCGGCAGCTTCCCCAAGGTCTTGGCGATCTCCTGCCGCCCGCGCCGGTCGGCGATCAGGATGGTCCCGGAATTTCCGCTGCTGGTGGATTTCAGCAGCCTGGTCCGCAAGCCCGGCGGGATCTCCTCCACGGAGCGGTATACCAGGTCCGCACCGCCCGTCGAGATCAACACCGTGGACGTCTGGAACAGACCCGAGGCGTCGCCCTGGGGCTCGCCACAGTGCGGACACCGGGCTTCTTCCTGGTCGAAATCCTTCCCGCAACGGCTGCAAGTCATCGCCTTACCGAGCTTTCTTCTCCCACATGATCCAGCACTACCTGGATGAATCCCAGCGCCGCCTTCGATAATGCCTTGTCCTTACGGTAGATCAAACCCAGCCGCCGGATCATCCGTTCCGGCGCCAGCGAAATCGCCAGCAGCTTCCCCGCCGCCAGTTCCTCGCCGCAGTTCGACACCGCCAGGAAGGTCGCCCCCAGGCCCGCCATCACGAACCGTTTCATCATCTCCGTGGAATCCAGTTCCATCGAGATTCGGATGTCGTCCTCCACCGGCTCCAGCCATTCGTTCAGCCGCGTCCGCGTCTTGCCCTGCTTGGGAAGAATCAGAAAGTGGTCCACCAGGTCCTGCGGCAATACCGCTTTTCTGTCCGCCAGCGGATGGCGCGCCGGGACAATCAGCCGGATCTCGTCGTGGTATATGTTCACCACCTGTATGCGCTTCTCTTCCACCGGCAGTTGCGTCAGCCCGAAATCCGCCGAGTTCTCCATCACCGCTTCCACCACCCGCGCGCCGTAGGACCGCAGTACCTGGAGCTGCACCGCCGGGAAGAGCTGGCGGTATTCCGAAAAAACCTTGGGCAGAACGTAGATGCAAGTGGCTTCGTTGGCCGCGATCGCCAGTTCGCCGCGCGGGCTGCTTTCGAGCTCCGCCACGGCGTCTTGCGCCCGCCGCCGCAGATCCAGCATCTGTTCCGCATATTCCGCGAAAATCTTGCCCGCGGTGGTCAGCGAAATGCGGCTCCCGAAGCGCTCGAACAGGTCGGCGCGCAGCTCCTGCTCCAGTTGCCGCACCTGCGCGCTGATCGCCGGCTGCGTGCGGTAGCACGTCAGGGCGGCCTTGGAGAAGCTCTTTAGCCGGACAATCTCCAGAAACGTGTGAAGCTGGTCGAAGTCCATGGGGCGCCCTTTGGGCGCGTTGCCTAAGTATTGTAGCAGAGGCATCCGGGTGGAAGGTTGCGGCATCCCCTCCGACGCCGATACCATCTAACTAATACGTCGCGAGGCCCAGGCTTCGCCGCGTCAGCCCATGGTCCTGCTCTTTTTGCTCCTCGCTTTGGTTCCCGGCCTTCGGGCCCAGACCGGGAGCAATGTGCTCCTCGTGGTGAACCGCAACGACCCCGTTTCCAGCGCCGTCGCCGATTACTACCGCCCCCGCCGTTCCATTCCCGTCGCCAACGTCTGCTATCTCGCCACCACTTCCGACGAGGAGATTTCCTGGGATACCTACCAGGAACAGATCGAGCGCCCGGTCGGCGCCTGCCTCCAGAAGGCCGGGCTTCAGGAAAAGGTGCTCTACATCGTCACCACCATGGGCGTGCCCCTCAAGGTCAGTGGCTCGGGAGTGTCGCTCATGACCTCCGAGCAATGCTCCGTCGATTCCGAGCTGGCGCTGCTCTATTCCAAGCTGAAAGGTATCCAGTTCCCGCGCGGCGGCGGCATTCGCAACCCTTTCTTCATGAAGCGCGACGAGCCGTTCCGCCATCCCCGCTTTCCCATCTACCTGGTCACCCGTCTGGCGGCCTGGGATCTCGCCGACGTCCAGGCTATGATCGACCGCGCCCTGGCCGCCCGTAACCGCGGCAAGTTTGTCATTGATATTGGTTCGGAG
>Ga0326728_10025719_pt1 | contig 10501 bp, 13 predicted proteins | sample MB3enrmetagenome_FD_207602 | JGI IMG/M metagenome (GOLD analysis project Ga0326728, IMG submission 207602) | Lab enriched peat soil microbial communities from McLean, Ithaca, NY, United States - MB31MN | ecosystem: Environmental > Terrestrial > Soil > Wetlands > Peat | place: USA: New York... | reverse complement strand
GGTCCTTTACCTCGACCGCCTGAATCTGCCCGACCATGACTGGTCCGGTGTTCGTAACCCGGAAGCCCCCCTTTACCCTCGCCATCTTGGCCGCGTTGCTAGCGGCCGCGACCACCGAAGGCTCCTCTATCGCCATGGGGATGAGGTAGTCCTTCCCGTTGATCAGGAAGTTAGTCGCTACCCCCATCGGAAGCGTGATGCCTCCTATCACGTTCTCAATCATCCTGTCTGCCGCCTCAGGGGGGAGCCCCCCGGTATTGCCCAGCGTCTTTGCTTCCTCGTCGGTCAACCCGGCTAGCTTCTGGACGAGCTTCAGCCTCTCTGCCATTGGGAGCTTGTAAAACCCCGGCTGTTCTGAGGATTCTTGCATGATTGGCACAGCACCTGCGGAATCCGCTATTTATCCGCAGCGAAAACATGGTGCTTTGGAATCGTCACGAGCCGAACCATCGGCACAGTCACTGCGCCATGAGTGCCGGCACAGCATCTACGCTTTGAGGAGTTCCTGGAGCGTCTCCCTGTCCACCTTGAGGAGCCCAGCGGGCACTAGGCTCTTCAGCAGGGTCCTCAGGTCCTTGTTGGACCTGAACACCCTCTTCAGAATCGCCTTGCCCTTGCCCAGTTCACCGTGGTCGATCAGCGTGACCGCCTGCCAGAACTTCAGTTCCGCGTTCTCCGGATACAGCTCAGCCGACTTCCCGTACTCCTCGAGCGCCCTCCCGATATCTCCCTTCTCCGTCATGAGGTCGCCGTTGTTGGCATGGACGTACGCTTGCTGAATCCTGAGGAGCCTTCTCATCTCCACGAGAGGTTGTGGGTGGTCCTCGACGCGCAGGTCGACGACCCGGTCATGCCAAGGCATGCTGCTCCCACTCACCTTCACGACCAGTATTGCGGCTGATTGCCTGCCCCTCAGGTCGCCTCCGGCCTGCTCCGCGCTCTCGAGCGCCAGCATCAGCCTATCGGCAAGGCTCCCCTTCGACCTCCTGAAGGAGTTCGCCATCGCCTTCCAGACCCTCCTGCTGCGCATGATGTTGGCCTGGCAGCTGAACCCGCGCCCGGTGACGTGCCCCGCCTCGGCAAGACACTTTTTGCCGGTGTGAGTAGCAACCCTGCCGCGCACGTCGAGCATGGCCACCTGCCTGACTTCAGGCCTCGGGTCGGTCGCGAGGAGAGACTTTAGCGCCTGCTGGGGCGTCTTCCCTCCCCTCATGAGGGCGAGCCCGAGCGGCCCGTAGGATACCTCGACGAACGCCTGCGTGGCCACGACCCCGACCCCCGCCTCGGCCCACGTCACAACCGAGCCTACGGAGAACCAGTGCGACTGAACGGCCATCCCCATCTCCCCAGATTTCTTGTCTATCGCGACTATCGAGTACGTATTCACAGGCCGTGTGGGCATACAGGACGTTTGTCGAGATTGGAATAAAAGCGCTTCTCCCCCGAGTAAAGATAAAAGCCGCAGGTTTCCGGGCGAACGAACGGAGGGCCGGTCGTCTAGCCTGGCCTAGGACGTCGCTCTGACACGGCGAAGGTCGCAGGTCCGAATCCTGCCCGGCCCACTCCATCGCGCGCTCCTGTCAGCATCTGGAGACTGGGACGAGCGCTCTCAGCGCACGTAGACGCCGATCTCTTCGCCTATCTTGCGCAGCCTCTCGACTCTGTGCTCGGTCGATGGGTGGGTCGAAAACATCTCCACGAGCGAGCTTCCCTTGAACGGATTGATTATCCAGAGCGAGGCGGTTGCAGGAGACGGCCCGCCACCGTTGCCACCCGCCCTAGGGTTACCAGATATGGGACGCGTCTTCGCCTTGGCCGTTATCTTCTCAAGTGCAGAAGCCAGGCCGGCGGGGTTGTGCGTGAGCTTTGCGCCATATTCGTCGGCGTTGTACTCGAAGCTTCTGGATATTCCGAGCCTGACAAACGTGGCTCCTAGTGGGACCAGAACTACCGCTGCGATGAGCATCAGGGGGTTGCCTCCGCTTCTTCTGCTTCCGCCCAGCATCGTCGACCAGAGCGCGATCGTCCCGATGTAAGAGATTACCCCCGCAATCGTCGCGGCTACGCTCGACATGAAGACGTCCCTGTGGACGACGTGCCCAATCTCGTGTCCTATCACGGCCTCGAGCTCCTTTTGGTCTAGCGTGTTCAGGATCCCGGAAGTTGCCACAACGACCGCCTTCTCCGGTCCCCTGCCTGTAGCGAAGGCGTTGGGCTGCTGAGAGTCGACTATCCCAACCCTCGGCATCGGTATCCCTGCCCGCTGCGCCACGCTCCGTACGGTGCCGAAGAGAATCGGGCTGTCGCTCTCCTGTATGATCTTCGCGCGGGTCATCTTCACCACTATCGTGTCGCTCCAGTAGTAGGAGACGAAGTTGACAGCTCCTGCAAGGACCAAGCCTAATCCCATGAAGACCAGGGGGTCCCCGAAGTAAAGGCCTATGGCATAGCCTATGAGCATCAGCATGCCCGTGAGAACCAAGAACAGCGCTGCCATTCTCAAATACAGGGACAAGACTTGAGTTCCTTCCTTGGTCTTTTAGACCCTGGGGTGTGTAAAAACGTTTCGCGGGAAAACTTATACATTTCTCGAACTCCGGCGCGCGAGAAGATACATGTCTGAAGACGACTGGTACAAGAGGTGGAGAAGGATGATGCCCTTTGGACCCTGGCCTTTCCCCGGGATGGAGGAGATGATGAAGGAGATGGAGAGGGAGTTCATGCAGTTCAAGGACATCGAGAAGCAGGTACCGAAGGACCTCATACGGGAACAGAGGTCGCCCGACGGGAGCATCAAGAGGGAGATAGGTCCGATAGTCTATGGGTATTCCATGACAATAGGGCCCGACGGCAAGCCGGTCATCAGGGAGTTCGGCAACGTGAAGAGGGGTCCCGAGCCTTTCAAGGGTATAGCGGAGGGGAGAGAACCTCTCGTGGACATCGTGGACGGAGAGAAGGACGTCCGTGTAATTGCAGAGCTGCCCGGGGTCAGGAAGGAGGACATCGATGTGCAGGTAAGAGAAGGGGTAATTGTCATCTCGGTCGATAGGGAAGATAGAAAGTATCACAAAGAGCTCCAGCTCCCCGAGTCCGCTCTAGTTCAGGGAGCGACCTCGAACTTCAACAACGGAATACTCGAGATTACCTTCCCGAAGAGGTCAAGCGGAAGCGCGGGCGTCCGCTTGAAGGTCGAATAGATCGAGCCCGGCTCAGCCCTTCCGAATCTGGGGAGGATATGCCGCATTCCCCGAAGGCAAGAAGGTGGACCGGGGGGGAATCGGACCCCCGACCTTGGGACCCGTATACGGGTTCTCCCGCGTGCAAGGCGGGCGTTCGTACCGCTGAACTACCGGCCCACAGGGTGACCCGCCCGGCTTCGCTTCTTATCTCCTTTTTCCACCGAAAGGCTAGCTTCCGATAGCGACGTCTTCTCTTAGTTGCGCAGGTCGGGATTCAGACGATTCCCTCGATCTACTAGCCTTAGTGATCCTCGCGGCCAAGTAGGCAAATTCCCTACCTTCTGCATGTGTGAAAGGGGGCTCCCCCTCTGATTTTCCCTGTCCTCTCTCCCTTCATCACAAATGAGTTCATCGCAGCGACGAATTCGTCGCCTGTGATCACATTGGAGTAATAATCCATGACGGCTTCCAACTCCCCTCGTTTCTTGGTGCAATGCTGAACCAAATTCCTAGCTATATCTACCACTCCAGTCGTATTCGAAACTACAACATTCCATGTGTTGAAGCTCTCCTTCCTTCCGACCAATCCGACCCTTACTCCGCGCGTTTCCAAGAAGTGTCTCACGGCCTCTAGATGAGGTCTCCAGTTCTCGTCAAATGCTAGCCGAATGTGCAAAGTGAAGACCCGAACCGAGACTTCCACTGTCCCATCCCCGTCGAAATAACCAGCGAGATAGGGCCAATCAGAATCAAGAAGTTCCGTCCCATCTTGCGTGACCTGTTCAGTTCGGGTTGTTGTCGTTCCTTCAACAGCGCGTTTCTTGATATTAGCATCCTCCCGATAGTCCGTAGGATAACAAGGATGAGCTTTGGGAAAATGAGCGAGTGTTCTTATCTACTGGCTCTTGGAACCCACGCATTCTGGGCCGGTAGCTCAGCTTAGCTAGAGCACTCGACTGATAATCGAGAGGTCAAGGGTTCGAATCCCTTCCGGCCCACTGATTTCAAGGGGTGGGACCCCCACGTCTTCTGTTACCCAAACCAACGGGCTTCACGCGCCTTCGCAAACCCCTGGCGCTTCTCGTTAGCCATTGCGACCGAAGGAGCCGTGAACGTTCCGTGGGGTGACGGTCCCGACAGGAAATCCATGTCGACCCGTCCGACGAGGCCAGAACCGAACTCGATGTAGCAGGAGCCCCTTCCATCGTAGTCCGGCGGGGGCTCGCTTCCTTTCAGCTCGGCAATGATGGATGCGGCTGCGACCCGGGCTGCGCCTTCGGCGAACATGCCCGCTTTAGGTACATCGGCCGAAGCCACATCTCCGACTGCGTAAACGCCAGGATAGCGAGTCTTGAGGTTGGTTGGGGAGACGGGAATCCACCCATCTTCGGTCATTCCGCTCTTCGCCACCACGTCTGGGACGCGGTGCTTCGGGACACCTAGAAACAAGTCATATGGCATCTCACTACCGTTGTCGAGAACAGCGACCCGGCGTTTGGAATCCAGTGAACGAACGCGCCGGCCAGGGAAGAACTTGATGCCTCTCTCAGCAAAGGCTTCGACCAATGCCCGGGAAGTCTCGGGCGATGGAGGGATTGGTGCCGGAAAAGGCATAACGTAGCTAATCTCGCACGCGTCGCGCACGCCGCGTTCGGTGAGGTAATCGTGGAGCAGCAGAGCCGCCTCGCTCGGCGCCGGCGGGCACTTGAACGGCGTCGAAGTGACACCGATGATCACATGTCCTTTCGAGAAGGTGGGAAGCACCTCGCGCAGCCGCTCTGCTCCTCTGACAGAGTAGAACTCGTTGCCCCCCTCGGCGAGCCCCGGTGTGGCGTCCAGATCGTAGTCGGCGCCCAGCGCTACGACAAGCACGTCAGCCTCATAGGTCTCGCGGTCTGTCGTGACCCGTCGCGCTCCGGGGTCGATTGCCGTAATGGTCTCCTGACGGAAGCGCACGCCAGGTTTCACGACATTTCGATACGGGAGTCGCACTGCATCGGGCGTCGCACGACCGAACATTAAGTCGAGCTTCGAGAAGCCGAAGACAAAGGAATCATTCTTGTCGATCAGGGTGAGGTCGAGGCTATCCCCGATAGCCTCTGACAGTATCGTACTAAGCTCGAGTCCGCCAAACCCCGCGCCCAAGACCACCACTCGCGTTTTCATGGCTGATTTCTCAAACCCCTGTGTTGACCACGATATTACACTGAACCTGCAGCCTCCACGGTGGTAGATATGCGTTGTATTTGACGCCCAGTCTAGCATACCACGAAGGTTCGAAACCGTCCAAGACTCGAACCCTTGCTGCTTTGGGCTTGGTTTCACCCCCTGCGAGGGGTGAATACCTTCCGGCCCATTCTATTATCCGGATGGAACCCCTGTCCGTTAAAGCCATCCCCGGCTCTCGGCGAGAGGTGTTGCCGAGAGTTGAGGAGGCTTAGTCTGAAGAAATCGCCGTACTACCACTACCTTGAGGAGGACGACAACTTCAGGAGGTGGGTCGAGTCGATGGAGAGGGGGTCAATCCTCACCGCCTCGGTCTACTTCCGCAGGGTCGGATTCCTGTGCGCCAAGCTGAAGGTCGAGCCGAAGCAGCTCGCCACGATGGACGTCAACGAGGTGAGGGCGTTCATCCACGACCTCGTCTCCTACCTCGAGACATCCGGGAACGTCGGCTCGACGATAGAGGGTTACGTCAAGGCGGCGAAGAGCTGGATGAGTGGAACGACATCATGATACCGAAGAAGATCAAGATCTACCGCGCCTCCGAGAACTCGAGCGTTGACAACGAGGGGGCGCCAGTGACCCAGGAGCTCAGGCAGATATTCGAGGTGGCCCCCCTCCGCGCAAGGGTGATGTGCAGCATGATGGCCTTCAGGGCGTTCAGGCCACAGGTCTTCGGGAATCTCGTGGCGGACGACGGGCTCAAGATAGGCGACCTCCCGGAGATGAAGATTGAGCACGAGGTCAACGAGAGGGGAGGGGTCGTCGGCGGGACGGTCTCGTTCGAGAGCTGTGAGAGGTCGCTGAGCGCTTCGATTTCCTCGTCAGTCGACCTTGAGATTCTGAGGAACTGCGTGTGCATATTCCCTAAAATATATCGGGCGTCCAATACTCTTTTATTGGATGATCTATAAGGGGTGTGCGATAGTACGTTGTCAATCGAGGTAGCAAAAATCAGCGAAATCCCCGTCGGCACCATGAAACGCGTCACCGCATTCAATGAGCACATCTTGCTCTCGAACGTCGGCGGCAAGATATACGCGACCCAGAACGATTGCGGGCACCAGAGGGCGAGCCTGGCGAGAGGTACTCTGGAAGGAAATATCGTTACGTGTCCACTCCATGGTGCAAAGTTCGACGTGACAACCGGCGTCAATGTCGCAGGCATACAGGTCAGGATGCCGCAGGAGATGATGCAGAAGCTCCCGCCAGAGATGGTCGCGATGTTCCAGAGGACCACCGAAATCATCTCCGACATCGAGATTCGGCCGCTGAGGAGGTACAAGGTGGAGATGAAAGGCGATTCGATCTACCTGGACAAGGGTGCGTGGGATGTCCGAGCTTAGCACTGTAAAGCAGGGCGAGTTCGTAACCGTCGCCAGGACGGACGAAATCCACGAAGGATCGATGGTCGGCGTCACCGTTGCCGGTAACCAGATTCTGCTCTCGAAGATAGGAGGGAAGATCTACGCCATGGACGCCATCTGCTCCCACAGCTACGGGTATCTTCCGAAGGGCAGTCTGAAGGACCATACGGTGATATGCCCCGTGCACAAGGCCGAGTATGACATCGAGACGGGGAAGGTGGTGAAGAACGTGCCTGCCCTCATGAAGCTCGCGATGCACAGGGGAGCGACAGATCTTCGCACCTACGAGGTAGAAGCGGTCGGAGAGAGCATTCGAATCAGGGTCTAGGAGGGATTCTGGGGGGGTTTTGTCCTTATGAGGAATGATACCCTAAGAAGCAGAGAAACTACCCTTCTAACCGCACCTTCGTAAAGACCTATTCCTGTTTCCTGAGCTGGTATATCAGGGGCAAGCATGAAAGCGAGATCTCCCTACCTCTCGTAGTAAGCGAATAGCTAACTCTTACAGGAGAGCCGCTCATGACGCTCCTCGTCACAATTCCACTTCTCTCCAGCATCCTCAACTTGTCCGTCAGCGTCCTGGAGCTTATTCCTGGAAGCAACTCCCTCAACTCATTGAACTTGAGGCTCCTCATGGCGAGAAGATAGACAATTACGAAAGACCATCGCTGAGATAGTGTGCTCAGGATCGACACTACACCCTTCATCTGCTCCTCTATCTCCTCGACGCTGTACTCGCGCTTCTCATACTTCGAGATAGCCTGAGCCAGGTCTGCGAGGAAGTCCTCGATCAGCCGTGCTGCCTCCTTCTGTAATCTTTCATGCGACACCGTTGTCACGCAATCGCTGAATTTACCATCGTGTCCTTAAAAGGTTATGACGGAAGTAAGTGTATTTTGCACACCAACTTTAAATAACGCACTCTGACAAACCAAAGTAGTGAAACTCAAGGTCGGAGACGTTGCCCCCGACTTCAAACTACCATCCAACACTACAGCAGGGGTGTCGCTATCGGAATTCAGGGGAAAGAAGAGCGTAGTCCTCTACTTCTATCCAAAGGATGAGACAGAGGGCTGTACAAAGGAGGCATGCGCCTTTCGGGACACCTACGAGCGGTTCAAGGAGCGAGGAGCCGAGGTACTGGGGGTGAGTTCGGACACGGTCGAATCTCACATGAAGTTCGCAGAGCACCACAATCTGTCCTACCCCCTCCTAAGCGATCCCCATGGAGAGGTCAGGAAGGCCTACGGAGTGCCCTCGACGCTCGGCTTCATCCCTGGAAGAGTCACCTACGTCATCGACGATCAGGGAATCGTGAGATTCATATTCAACTCCCAGATGCGTCCCGAGCAGCACATCACGGAAGCCCTGAATGCACTGCAGAAGAAGAGTCATGATGACAAAGGGAAGGGGTTGTGATGGCAGCGAGGAGGTGGGCGGCGATTATCCTAGGACTGCTTCTCGTTCTCTTCGGAGCGGTCATCGCGCTGCAAGGGGCCAACGTAATCGGTGGGAGCGCCGTCATGAGCGGGAATTCCACTTACATCTACGTCGGAGCCGTGCTGGTCGTTATTGGGTTCATTCTGATAATAGCAGGCGGGATGTCTTGGTCGAACGCGTCTCCGGCTTCGACTGGTGCGGGTACAGTACCATCATCGGCGCTGCGGCTAGCCAATAGTAGGATTGTTTGATTGTCCCTACAACTATTCCTGATTTGGTACTTTGTCGTGGGGTTTCTTTTGGGCAACGGCGTCCCCCACTTTGTCTTTGGTGCCGCCGGAGAGATATTCAGAAGTCCTTTCGGTCAAGAATCACCACCTAGAACTAACGTGATATGGGGGCTCTCTAACCTTGTTCTCGCCTCGATCATATCCGCGAGTCTGGCGGCTCTGAACCTGTACAGCAATTATGGATTGGTGGCGCTGCTGATTGGCTTTTGGTTGATGATGTTGATGTTCGGGACCGGTATCAAGAGGTTCCTGAACGAATGAGCGGACGAGCGAGAGAAGGGCGAGGTCAGGCGGAGCGAAGATGAAGGCAGGCCATTCGCGCTTTGACTCCCTGAACGCCTTCATCAGGATGCGACGTCGGGCGATAGTCGTCGCGTGGGTGCTCGCGCTCATCGTGTCGGCTCCGCTCATCGCGAGCTTCTTCTCGTCGATTTCTTTCAACGTGGCCGGCGCAGGCAGCCTCGGCGTGCCGAATTCGGAGTCGGCGAAGGCCCAGACGATAATCAGCGCACAGTTCCCCGCGACCAATGCGGGTGCGGCCGCCGGTTTAGGGCCGATAATCGTGGTGTTCCAGAACCAGGACGTGTACTCGAACGCTGTCAAGGCGGACGTCCTCTCGCTGAACCGGACGCTCGGCTCTGACTTCGAATCGTCAGGCTTCACTGGTGTCTTGGGCCTATACTCTGAGGAGGGAAGCCTGCTGGACTCAACGGTCCCAGCCTACCTGACCCAGATAGTGCAGATTGCGGGGCAGTCGCCCGGCTCCGCCAACAGCACGGCGGCGTGGGATGCCGCAGCGCAAGTCTTCGTCAAAGAGACCTCGACCGCGTTCGCATCCTCCCCGCTCTTCACCATAAACTCCTCGTCGCTCTACAGCTTGCTCTCGGGACTCAACGCCACCAGCACCCCGAGCCAGGTTCGGGCTTCGGTCGCGAACGTACTGTCGACTGACAGCCTCGCCGGCTATCCCTACAAGCTCTCATCGTCAATCTCGAATGACTTCGTAAGTCCCAACAACGGGACGATGATCTTCCAGCTTGGGTTCGCGTCTACCCCCAACGCCAGCGTCATCACCCAGACCCGAGCCGCGGTGCACAGCTCGAGCTTGGCGAAGCTCGGGGCCATCTACGTCACCGGTGGTCCGGTCCTCCTTGTGGACTTCGCCAAGACCGCCCAGCCCGCGCTTGGCGACAGCATCCTGCCCGGGCTAGCCATCTCGCTCCTCGTCGCCGGGCTACTGTTCCTCTCGCCCTTAGCCGCGCTCCTGCCTCTCCTTATTGGCGGTCTCGCCATCGGGATATCGCTCGGATCGGTCTATGGCTTGGTCGTCGTCGTCCAGGGGGGCCAGATTAGTTTCGCCGTCCCGTTTCTCATGATCCTGACGATGTTGGGCCTGGCAGTGGACTATTCCGTGCTGCAGCTGAGAAGGACGAAGGAGGAGCGGGCCAAAGGCAAGTCCCTCGAGGAGAGCGTGGCCATCTCCCTGAGGTGGGCGGGACAGGCGATCCTCACGGCGGGTTCGACCGTGGTCGTGGCCTACATCGTCCTGTCTGTGACCAACGTACCTTTCTTCGGAAGCGTTGGGACGGCGATCGCCATCGGGGTTACGGTCCTACTCGCGGCGTCGCTGACGTTGATGCCGGCACTGGAGTTGATGATGGGTGAGAGGCTATTCTGGCCGAACCGCGGAAGGCTGGCTCGGCAGAGTCAGACAGGACGGGGACGGTTGGAGAGGCTGACCGAAAAGACCATGCATCGAAGGGTCGCGATCGCCGTGGTGTTCACCCTCGTGGCTGCTGGGTCGTTCTACGTGGCCTACGAGACGCCGACCGGGATCGATATCACGAAGCTGATCCCGAACTTCGAGAGCAACCAGGGACTAACGGCAATAACCAACAACCTAGGGGGGTCCGTCGTCGCGCCGACGCAGGTCGTCGTGACGTTCCCCTCCCCGATCGTCTATGGCCGGGACCAGTTCAACCAGACCCTGCTCAAGCAGCTG
>Ga0326728_10025718_pt1 | contig 10501 bp, 7 predicted proteins | sample MB3enrmetagenome_FD_207602 | JGI IMG/M metagenome (GOLD analysis project Ga0326728, IMG submission 207602) | Lab enriched peat soil microbial communities from McLean, Ithaca, NY, United States - MB31MN | ecosystem: Environmental > Terrestrial > Soil > Wetlands > Peat | place: USA: New York... | reverse complement strand
CCGCCCGAGGGCGAAGCGGCGCAGCCCATCACCAGGCTCACGCCGCACTTCCACGACATCGTGCTGGAGAACGTAACAGCCACGGGCAGCGCAAGCGCTGGGGCTATTGTTGGCCTGCCGGAGTCGCCTGTCTTGGGTGTGGTGCTGCATAACGTCAAGATCAGCGCCAGCAAGCCGCTGATCGTGGGCTATGCCGAGGTGTCGGGCGATGGCGTGGTGGTGACGGTGCCGGAAGGAAAGGGAATCTCCGAGCAAGTGGGCGCGAAGATCAATCTGAAATAGCGTCGGCGATGGATGTAGCGCCGGCCTCCTGGCCGGCTGTAACGCGGACGTCCTCGTCCGCGTTTGCCCAGGATGAAGGACGAAGTCATTTGGTCTGATAAGAAAAATGCGCGGACCGGGAGGTCCACGCTACAGCCGGCCGGGAGGCCAGCGCTACAATTTCAGGTCCTTCGATTGCGCAGATTGCAAAGAACGCAATCTGCTTTGTTAGGATGACAGTGCATTGAGCCGCAGATCCTTCGCTGCGCTCGGGATGACAACGTTTTACTATATGGCTGGAAGAAAACAGGAATCAACACAAAGAGGCTGCGCATCAGCGCAGCCTCTTTGTGTTTGCAGAGAAGAAAAACTTACTGATTGACGCCGCTGGCGAGGAAGCCGCCATCGACCACCAGGGTCTGTCCGGTGACGAAAGAAGAAGCATCGGAGGCCAGGAAGATGGCGGCTCCAACCAATTCTTCGGTCTTGCCGAAGCGGCCCATGGGAGTGCGCATGAGCAGTTCCTGTCCGCGCGGGGAGTTGTCCAGCAGTTGCGCGTTGAGATCGGTGCGGAAGACGCCGGGAGCGATGGCGTTGACGGTCACGCCCTTCTTGGACCACTCCACGGCCAGGGAGCGGGTCAGCGAGCCCACGGCGGCCTTGCTGGCGGCATAGGCGGCCACTTCGGTCAGGGCTACAAATGCGTTCAGCGAAGAGATGTTGACGATGCGCCCGTAGCCGCGCTCCAGCATGTGGGCGCCAAAAACCTGACAGGCGCGCAGCGTGCCGGTCAGGTTGGTGTCGATGATGCCGGTCCACTCATCTTCGGGCATGGTCAACGTGGGGATGCGCTTGATGCGGCCGGCGCAGTTGATGAGGATGTCGATCTTGCCGAAGGTCTCGACGGTCTTGACCAGCAGCGCTTCCAGCGAGGGCCGGTCGCAGACATCGGCGGCTTGACGCAGGGTCTTGCGGCCGCGCACTTCGATCTCCGCGGCGGTTTCATCGACCTGCTGCTGACGGCGGCCGGTGGCCACCACATCGGCGCCGGCCTCGGCTAGACCGAGGCTCATGGCCCGTCCAATGCCGGAGGTGCCTCCGGTGACGACTGCGACTTTGCCTTCCAAGCTAAGAATGTTCGTGCTCATTGTTTCTCCGTTTCTCATGGAAAAGTGGGAATCGAAGCGGATGCACGATTCCCTGCATTTCTTCAGGGGCTAAAGCCCCCAATCGTTCTTCCTTTTTTTGTTGCGGCACGGCTGAAGCCGTGCCCTGTTACAAAACCCATCCCGTTCAGTTTACCGCTTAGAATGAAGGTGCGGGAGACAACCGCAGATCCTTCGCTGCGCTCCCAATGAACAAGGGTTTTCGCAGCGCCCCTACGGGGCTGAGATTGATTTGCGCGTTGACCCAGGACTGCGCTGCGCTTGTCCTGGGCTATTATCCCTGCCTCCCTCCGGGAGGCAGGGCAATCTGTTCATTGCAGCCGTAAAGCGCTGTTGCGCGTCAAGATGCTCAGGATAACAATCGGCTCGACTACTTGCCCAGAAAGACGGGAACGATGTGGCGATCGTAGAGGTTCTCGGTGACGTTTTTGGCGATGACCGCTTCGTTGGCTTCGAGCAGCTTGAGGTAACGGTCGCCCATCTTGGCGGCCACCTTGAAGCCCACATGCAGTAACTGGCGCAGGTGCTGGTTGTAGCTGGGATTGCTTTGCACGTGACGCAGGGCCGAGGTGTACTGCTCTGAACTCCAGCCCTTGACTTCCGCGGGCGAGGGCAGCTTGCTCTGATCGATATCGATCACCGTGGCATAGGGTTCGCAGAGTTCGGCGGCGTGGGCGAAGGCTTCGGCATAGACGTCCTTGGCCAACTCCAATGCATCGCCGCCGGCCTCGGCCAGTCCGATCAGTTCTTCCAGCCAGGTGGTTCCCGCGGTCTTGAGATGCACACCGGCGTCGAAACGCTTGAGAGCCGCATGAATGGCGGGGTAGATGGAGAACTTGTCGCTGCCGGAGTGGACGCTGAGCTTGAGGCTGGCGGGCAAACCGAAATGCTTGACGGCGTAGGCAATGGCGGCTACATCGAGAAAGAACTCGCGCTCGAACTGGGCGACATCGCCGACATAGTCCACGCCCTTGTTGAAGCGGCCGCTGAACTTGGGAGCGATGGTCTGGGCGGGAATGCCTTCGTCGGCGATGGCGGCGAGAATGATGAGCAACTCGACCGGGCTCTGGGCAAGATCGGTCTCGTCCATGGAGACTTCGGCGATGAAGTTGCCCGCGCCCTTGGCGGCGAGAATGGCGCGATAGACCTCGCCGGCCTTCTTTACCGCGGTCAGATATTTTTGCGCTGTGGTGTGCAGGGTCTCGGCAGTTATTTCGAAGGCTTCTTCGACGCCCTCGAGTTGAATGTGGCCGATCAGTTGAGGATGGCGAGCGACAAAGGCATCGATGTCTTCGGCGGCGGCGGCTTCACCGATGTAGTCGGCCACATCGAGGGTGTAGAAGTCGCAGGCATCGAGGAAGCGGCTGACGGTGTTGAGATTGATGTGGTCGGCATCGCAGAAGTAAGGCTTGGTCCAGCCCAGTTCCTTGACCGCGGCATCGGCGGCGGAGCGCGTAGATATGGGCTCGGAGCCGATGATGGTGTGTTCGCGGTTGGACTTGTTCCATACAGGAACGACTTCAACGCCGCTGGCGGCGGCCTTGATGCAGGCCTGCAGTTGCGCTTTGGCTTGATGGGCGAAGCGGTCGCCGGTACCGACGGAATACTTGGGAAGTGTCTGAGTGCTCATGTGTTCTCCCTAAAGTCTGCTGCGGTGCGCCCACAGCCCCAATCCTGGATTGGAAATGAAGAAGACCTCTTCGCCATCGAACTGGTTCCAGCCTAAGGCGAGCTTGGCGGGATCGTAGCGCTGAAGCATGGTGGACAAATCTGCGTAGTTGTAGCCGACGCCCTCGACCTCGTCTTGCGTGAGATGGCCGGGGCACCAGGTAATGTTGAAGCGTCCTTCGGAGGAACCGTGGATCAAGTGCGCAGCGGCGCTGAGATCGTCGGCCAACTCGGGATTGTTCTCGACGGCGTGGAGGGTGGCGGGTGTGCCTTTGTAGCCGTACTTGCGAATGAGTCTGTCGATGGTCTTGTCTTCGCCGAACTCTTTCACCGCCGGCGCCAGCACGATCAACTCGGCGTCGTCGGCCAGGGCCATGCGCGTGCGGTAGACGGCCTTGTTGCCCAGCCAGGTGCTGTGAAACTCCTCCGGGTCGAGATAGACGACGGCCTTGTGAATCTGCCGGTCGAGGATCTCGAAGTTGACCTTGAGGCTGAGCTCGGCGGCCAGATGAAAGCATTCCACATCGTCGCCGATGAAGAGGCCGCGCACCGCCAGTCCGCCTTCCGCGCGGCGGCTCACCACGGTGAGCACGTAAACGATGGGCAGATCGCGGAGGAAGTGGTCGGAGGCGTAGTTGAAGACGCGGCGGACGGGATTGTCGGCGCGGCCGAGAATGCGCTCCATGCCGTAGACGGCGCCCAGATAGTGGCTGCGATTGATGCCCTCGCGGCCCCCGGTGCCGACCACGATGTTCTTGTTGTAGTTGGCCATGCCGATGACTTCGTGGGGCACGACCTGGCCGATGGAAAGAATGAGATCGAAGCCGCCCTGCGGCAAGAGCTTGTTGACCTGCGCCGGCCATTCGTAGTTGAGCTTGCCTTCGGATTGCTCGTGAATGAATTCGGCGGGAACAATGCCCATGGTCTCAATGTCGGTGCGCCAGTTGTGCACCTTGAAGAGATCCAGAGGCATTTCGCCGTACATGTGCGCGATCTGCTCGGCGGTCATGGCGGCGTGGGTTCCCAGCGCCGGCAGCACGGCTTGCAACTTGTCGCCGTAATACTGCCAGGCATAGCGGGTCAGATCGCCGGCGCGAGAGTGAGCGCGGGTTTGATCGGGAGGCACGGCCAGCACGCGCTTGCGCTCGCCGAGCTTGCCGAGATTCTCGGCCAGCAGCGACTGCAACTGCTCGGCGGAGAGATCGGTATCGGGACTGCCAACTGCACAATAGAGACTCATGCGACAAACTCCGCTTTTTTGAGGCCGGGTGCGACCAGGACCATGAATATCCAGGAGACGAGATACATGCTGGCGGCAATGATGAAGAGAAGCGAATAGCTGTTCGAAATTTGCAGCAGGTGGCCGATCAATTTGGCAAAGAGGAAGCCGCCTACCGCGCCGGTCATTGTGCCGATGCCGGTAACCGAGCCCACGGCGCTGCGGGGGAACATATCCGAAGCCGTGGTGAAAAGATTGGCCGACCATCCCTGATGCGCCGCCGCGGCCAGGCTGAGCAATCCAATCGCAGCCCATTTGCCGAAGTTGTCGGTTTGCAGATAGTTGATCAGGAAGACGGGAACGATGAGGCAGGCGCAGAGCAGCATGGCCGCAAGGCGCGCGCGCGCCGCCGAAAGCCCCATGCGGATGAAGGTCGCGGGCAGATAGCCTCCGTAGATGCTGCCCACGGCTGAGGCGTTATAGACGATGAGGATGGGCAAGCCCAGGCCCACCAGACTGAGATTAAATCTAGTGCTGAAGTAACCCGGCAGCCAGTAGAGATAGAACCACCAAATGGGGTCGGTGAGGAATTTGGGAATGGCATAGGCCCAGGTCTGGGGGATGCCGAAGAGCTTGACCCAGGGCGTGGATGGCCCCGCCTTCTCCGCCGCTTCCTGATAGATGTAACGCAACTCGGCGCCGGTAAGCGTGGGGTGATTGGCAGGCTTGTTGTAATACCTGTACCACACGGCAATCCAGGTGGCGCTGAAGAGTCCGGTGGCCAGAAAGGCATAGTGCCAGCCAAAAAAGATGGTCACCGGGGGCACGATGAGAGTGGCCAGAACCACCCCGACATTGGCGCCGCAGTTGAAGATGCCGAAGGCCAGAGAGCGCTCTTTCTGGGGGAACCACTCGGCCACGGTCTTGTTGGCGGCGGGGAAGTTTCCGGATTCGCCTACCCCGAGACAGGAGCGGGCAATGCCGAGCTGAAGCACCGAGTTGACCAGCGCGTGGCCCATGGCGGAAAGGCTCCAGACGGCCATGATGACCATGTAGCCCAGGCGCGTGCCGACCTTGTCGACGAAGCGTCCCGCGCCCAGTTGGCCGAGCGCATAGAAGAGGGTGAAGAACCCGATGATGGTGCCGTAGCTGTTCTCGGTCAGGCCGATGCCGTGGTTGGCCACGCTCTGCATGAGGGTGGGTTTGAGCAGCGCCAGAACCTGACGGTCCATATAGTTGATGGTGGTGGCAGCGAAGAGCATGGCGCAGATTGTCCAGCGCACGTTGCCGATTTTCATGCCGGGAGTGAATTCCTCACTCCCGGCGTACACAGGCGAATTGCCGGCCATCACGTTCTCCTTACAGGCGGTAAGCCTTTTTCACCAGCCCGTAGGTCAGGTCGTAAGCCACTTCGCAGGCTTCATCTTCGTTCAGGCGATGCTCGGTGACCAGTTTGGCCAGGAAGCCGCAGTCCATGCGCCGGGCGACATCGTGGCGCGCGGGGATGGAGAGGAAGGCGCGGGTATCGTCGTTGAAGCCCACGGTGTTGTAGAAGCCGGCGGTCTCGGTGACTTGCTGGCGGTAGCGCAGCATCCCCTCGGGGCTGTCGTGGAACCACCAGGCCGGTCCCAGGCGCAGGCAGGGGTAGTGGCCGGCCAGGGGCGCCAACTCGCGGCTGTAGGCGGTTTCGTCGAGGGTGAAGAGGATGATGGTCAGCTTGCTCTCGTTGCCCACTCGGTCCAGCAGCGGGCGCAGCTCGTCCACGTAGCCGGTGGAGCGGGGAATGTCGGCCCCCACGTCGCGGCCGAACTTCTTGTAGACCAATTGGTTGTGGTTGCGGGTGCTGCCGGGGTGGATCTGCATCACCAGGCCGTCTTCCAGGCTCATCAGGGCCATCTCGGTGAGCATCTGCGCCTGGAAGAGGATTTTTTCTTGCTGTGTTGCGTTCCCGGAAAGGACTGTCTCGTAGAGCGCTTCGGCTTCCGTCTTGCCCAGGTCGGCGGTGCGTGCGGTCAGATGGCCGTGGTCGGTCGAGGTGCAGCCCAAGGCCTTGAAGCGCAGGCGGGCCTTGCGCAGGGAGTTCAGGTAGCCGCTCCAAGTGGAAGAATCTTCGCCGTTCTGCTCCCCCAGGCGGGCGATGGACTCGGCGAAGCCGGCAAACTCCGGATCGACCACCGCGTCGGGACGGAAGGCGGGCAGAATGCGCCGTTTCCACTCCGAGGCCTGAATGGCCTGAATGTCTTCGAGGGAGTCCAGGGGCGAGTCGGTGGTGGAGAGCACTTCGATATTGAAGCGGTCGAAGAGCGCCCTGGGGCGGAACTCTGGCAGGGCCAGCTTTTCGGCGATGGTGTCGTAATAGAGGTCGGCGCTCTTCTCGCTGAGGCGCTCGGTCAGCCCGAAGACCTCCTGGAAGACGAAGTTCAGCCACAACCAGCTGGGGGTTCCGCGGAAGAGGGAAAAGTGGCTGGCGAAGATGCGCCAGACCTGGCGGGGGTTCTTCATCTCCGCCGCGCCGATCTCCAGGTCTTCCAGCGCCACGCCCTGGCTGTACAACATGCGGAAGACGTAGTGGTCCGGTTGCACAAGCAACTGGGCAGGGTTGGGAAAGGGCTGGTTTTGGGCAAACCAGGCCGCCTGGGTGTGGCCGTGCGGACTGATGATGGGCAAGTGGCGCACCTGCGCGTAAAGCGATTTTGCAATCGCCCGGGCGGCGGGCTCGGCAGGGAAGAGACGGTCTTCGTGGATCAACATGGCTGGAATTTTACCTCGTGGCGGGGCCATCCGGTTGTGTGCCCTGCGGTCTGACCGGAGAGGTCTGACCACCAGTATACACACAAGGTTCGTCTCTGGCAGAATGGAAATGATTTTTCCGGGCAGGATGGAGGGTTGCGGTGTTACTCTCGTGTTTTCCCCGGAAATCGGGTTTGCAAAAGAGGCTGGTAAAAATGCCGCGGACAAAACAAGAACCAGATACGCTGCGCACGACCAAGGTGGTCGACCACATTCGTACCCTCATCGAAAACGGAACCCTCCAACCCGGCGACAAGATCCCCCCGGAGCGGGAGTTTGCCCGCACCCTGAACGTCAGCCGCGCCAGTCTGCGCACCGGCATCGGGTACCTGGCGGCCATGGGGGTGATGAAGGTTCGCCACGGGGTGGGCACCTTCGTGGCCGACGGCCCCCCGGAGTTCGGCAAGGCCTCGCTCAGCATGATGGGCGCCCTGCACGGCTTCCAGTCGTGGCAGATGTTCGAGGCGCGCCTGATTCTAGAGAGCAACCTGGCCGCATTGGCCGCGGAACGGGGCAAAGAGGAGCACCACGCGGCGCTGGCCGAGGAGGTGGCAGAGATCTTCGCCTCCGTCGACAACCCCGCCGACTTCCTGATTCATGACGTGCTCTTTCACCGCATCATCTCCCAAGCCTCGGGCAATCCCATCATGGCGGCCATCATGGAGACCATCACCTCCTCCATGTACGACAAGCGGCGGCGGACAGTGGAGCGGTCGATCGACCTGCGCGAGTCGGCCGAAATGCACCGCAAGATCTACCGCGCGGTGCGCTCCCGCAAGCCGCTGGAAGCCAGAAAATTGATGGAGCAGCACCTGCGCATGGCCCAGACGGCCCAGGACCAGGAGCGTCCCGTGGAGCGCAAGGCGCGCCCCGTGGGGCGGCCCCGGAACCCGGCGACGGAGCCCGCCCCACTCCCGAACTGAAGCTCTTGCCAGGGCGGTGGTCTGTCCACTGAAGGCCTGTCCGATCCGGGCGTTCGTCAGGGATCTGCGCCGCTTGCAGTTCGCCGCAGTGGTCCGAACGTGGCGGCGCTCAGGTTCCCGGCTGTGTATAGGGAACCTTCTCTACCAGCCGCCGCTCGGCGCCGCGGGGGTCTTCCACGAGTTTGGAGTCGGCGGCAAAGCTCATCGTCTCGCGGCGTGGCAAGCTGTAGGGCGGCCATTGCGGCAGCCCCGTGTGGTTGGGATTGCCGCTTTGCGCAAAAGCCAGCAATGTCTCGCTCATCAGCCCAGCCACCCGGCGCGCCTCTGGGCCGTTGCCCGTCATGCCTTCGGCCACAGCTGTATTGTCCAGCAGCAGAGGAATATCCAGCGTGTGCGGCGCACCCCACCTGCCGCCCTCGACAGGCGACTTCCAGTCCAGTTCATAGACCCAGGTGTGGGCGGAGGCCGCAGGCTGCACGGCGCGCCGCTCCGCCTCGATCAACTGCCCCCGCCAGGAGCGGAAGGCCGTGGTGATGGCGAAAAAGAGATCCGAGGGGGAGTAGTCAGGATAGAGCGCGCGGTATTGACGCACCACTTCTTCCGGCTTTAAGTCCCCTAGAAACTGCGTGATGACGGACAGTTTGGCAGGCAAATCCGGCCAATTCAAGGAAAATAGTGAGGGATCGGCGCCGCCGATGAGCAGCCGCGTCTCGTCGTGGGTGTTGCCCAGGATCATGGGAATGCCGGCGGAGATGGGCGGCGCATCGGGATCGAAAGGGTCGCGTTGCAGCGTCCGGCCGTCGCGCACCGGCCCGTAATAGCCGGCAGCGTGGGTGGCGGCGATCAACTGCTCCATGGGAAGGGTGCGCAGTTCGCCGATACGGCTTTCCGGCAGGTTGAGCGCCTTCAGCACGGCCCGGCTGCGGGCCGTCGCCGTCTCCGGCCGCGAGGCGGTGATCTGCTGGCCGCTCATGGTGAGGACGCGGTGAAAAAGACCCTGCGCCGCCGCCATTCCCATCAGCGTGGCGCACTTGGCCCCGCCGCCCGACTGCCCGAAGATCAGCACCCGCCGGAGATCGCCGCCAAAGGCGGCAATGTTCTCTCTCACCCACTGCAGCGCCAGCACCAGGTCCAACATGCCGGCGTTGCCGGAGTCCGGGAATCCCTCGCTCAGACCGGCAAGGTAAAGATAGCCAAAGAGATTCAGACGGTGGCTGAGGGTCACCACCACCGCGTCGCCGCGCCGGCAGAGGTTGACGCCGTCGTAGAGCGTGTTATTGCCGCTGCCGCCGCTGTAGGCGCCGCCGTGGATGTAGACCAGTACGGGCCGTTTGCGCCCATCGCCGAGTCCCGCGGTCCACACGTTCAGATAGAGGCAGTCTTCGCTGACGGGTCCCAGGTCGGGGGGCAGGAAATAGCCGCTGTTGCCGCTGCTGCGACCGCCCGTCTGCGGCGCCCGTGGGCCAAACTCCGCGGCCGCGCGGATTCCCGTCCAGGGCTGCGGGGGCAGGGGAGCCAGAAAACGCCGCGCCGCCGTGTCGGCTCCGTAGGGAATCCCTTTGAAGGCGTAGATGCCGCGATCGACAAAGCCGCCCACTCGTCCGCTGGCGGTCAAGGCCTGGGCTGCGGGCCGAGCGGGCGCTGCGAGGGCTCGTCCTAGCCGTCCGGCCCCCGAAAGGGCCCCGGCACAAACCCCTCCGTAGCGCAATAAATCCCGGCGATTCATCATTTTCTCTCTTCTCCGCGGAAACAGATTGGAGGCCCATGCCGAGCGGTTGCGTCAGCATCTGAAGGGCCGTAGTCACGGGCGAAGGTCAGACTGCACAGTGCCTCCCTTCCCCTTTCGGAGCAGGTGCTGAAATCGGGACCAGATTGCGAAATTGGTCTGACCAGAGCCTGTTCCATGTTAGCACCAGAACTTTTAAGAGGTTCATTATGAGCATCTTCAATGAAATATTAAGGGAAACTGAATTTCCCGGTTGACAACCAACGATGCAGTGCGGGAGACTATTTTCGCTTCGCAGTGTGGTCAGACCACAAGAGCGGATAGGCGGCTGCGCCGCAGCCCAGGAACCATATGCCGGAGCGCGACACCATTTCCAGGGAGGCAAGAATGAGGCTAAAGGCCTTTGCAACAGAGAGTTTAAGCGAAGCAGCGGGGGAGCCGCGGGGCGGCTTTCTGCGCGGCTCGGGAAGATGGCTGGCGGTACTGCTTCTGGCCATCCTGACGCCGCTGGCGGCGGTAGCCCAGATTGGCGGTTCCGCGGCCATCGAAGGAACCGTCGTCGATTCCTCCGGAGCCATAGTCGTTGGCGCCAAAGTTACAGCCAAGGCCAAGAAGACCGGCGCGCAAATGGTCCGCGCCACCGATAAGACAGGCCGCTATAGCCTTTCCCCGCTGGACGTAGGCGACTACGATCTCAGCGCCCTGGCGCCCGGCTTCGAGACCCTGGTGCGTCCCAACATCCATGTCG
>Ga0326728_10025717_pt1 | contig 10501 bp, 7 predicted proteins | sample MB3enrmetagenome_FD_207602 | JGI IMG/M metagenome (GOLD analysis project Ga0326728, IMG submission 207602) | Lab enriched peat soil microbial communities from McLean, Ithaca, NY, United States - MB31MN | ecosystem: Environmental > Terrestrial > Soil > Wetlands > Peat | place: USA: New York... | reverse complement strand
CACAGAGAACGTTCTGGAGTTTCTGCGTAGAAAGTGAATCAGAAATATTGATTAAATAGGAAAATTAAGCCGAAAAAAAGAAAAATGAAAAAAGATAGATATCCTGTTAAAGTCCATTATTGTCTGCAAATTTAATCAGTGCTTCCCCAAGAAGCCTGACATGTGTGGGGTTGAGATTGAACCTGGCCTTCTTTACACCCCCCCGTTCTTTTGCAAGCTCTACATATTCCTTTTCGAAACGATCGCTGTGCGCCAGGGAGATAGTTATGTACCACCCTCCCCCCACCTTGATCTCCATATATCCGTCCCCACTTTCCTCCTCAGCTTTTTCCTTAACATTCTCTTCATATATGTTTTCCTCTACCATATTGAAACCTCTTTAAATTTTAAAGGATTTTTATAAACCTCTAATTTTCAAGAATCACTTATAAACAATTTATAACCATATGACAAAATTTATGAGTTTATAAATTTTGTTATTAAAACGGAACCCTTTGCTTGAAATAAAGATACTCAATATATTTAATACCAGACATATAAAGACAGAAGTAAAAAACTTTTTCCGATATGTATGAATTGTTATTTGTCATCCAATTTAATCCCTGAATTCAACACTTCCGGAAAAATCTGACCGGAATGAACTGCAGTTGCAACCAGGGCGCCTTTTATCCCAAGCCTTTCAAGGGTGAAGAGGTCTTCCATGTTCCGGACCCCTCCTGCAAGTAGCACAATATGCCTTGAGTATTCAACCAGTTTGTAAAGAAGTATGGAATCAAAGCCTGAGGTAGTTCCAACCCTGTCAAGGTCAAGAAAAATTAGATCCTTCAGGGGGAAATAATTCAGTATCTTAACGATTTCAAAAAGATCGTCGGGAATCCCTTGGTCCTTTTTCAGGACTCTTCCATGCTTCATATCAATGCTTACACTGATCCTCCCAGGATTTCCGAAAGATGCATTCTTGATTGTTGAAAGAATGCCAGTCTCTGTGCCTATTACTGCAGTGCTTGCAATAGAAAGAGCTTTATCTACTTCTTCCTGAGACGAGATGCCGAAATCAAGCATTGTGTTTGTCCTTAGACTCACTTTCCGGATAATCTCAATATTCATTTCGATAGGCCATTTTTGCTGCAGTATATTAAGGTCAGCTATATAGACTTCTTGGGGTCTCAATAACTCAACTATATCCAGAGGATCAGAGTTGCTACAGATAATACTCGAATCCGAAACTGGAAAGTAATTGTCTCTAAGACCTCCTTTTGCAAGAACCACGCCACGATTAAATATATCCATTACAAAAACTACTCGAAACATACTCATCCCATAGATGCATCATCTTATAAAAAATATCAAATAGAAACTATGCACTTGAGGTATAAAATGAAACATAAAATAGATTTTTAATAAGCATTATGATTCCGATTGTTTGAAATCTTTTACTTCTTTTTTCAGTTCGCTGCTTAAGTACTACAAAATAAGGATTATTGTATAAAATGAACATGAAATTCTTCAAATAACAAGTCTAATAAATGAAAGTATTTTTCGCTTTGCCTTTTTTGCTATTGATTCCATGATTATCTTGGCCAGGAAGATGAGATTAAGTTTGGTTTTTAAAAACCGTTATAAAACTAATCAGTAAATTGCCATAGAAGGCTTAAATAAGATTTTGATCACGGATCCAAGATTGACTTTGGGACAATTCCACTACCCAAATAGATTTGGGGATCCAAATTGTCAAAGATAACAATCAAATCTTATGGTTTATATATTCAAAAACTTTTTCCCGTTGCTCCTTCCTCAGTATATCAAATAAAAAAAAGCAACGTTTCGATAGAGACAATGATTTAATTTTAGCTCTTAAAAATTGGGTTATATCAGAAAAATATGATGTTGGTGCGTTTAAATCTGCATGTAACTTTTGGAGTACTATTTATTTTAATATATCATAGAGCATTTTGTTATACCTTCAGCTTCGTCACAAACTTGTACAACAAAAACAGATATAATAAATGAAGCTAATTCTATTCTAGCACCTGAAATGTTAAATTTATAATTGATTTACTGATGGTACTTTTGTCAAAAAACGATATATCAATTTTATCAGGAGTTTCTTTAGGTAAGACAATCGATCAAATAATAGAAATCCTGTATCCAAATATTCGTATATAAGCCTGATAAGATAAATTCTTATTTTTCCATCTGTTAATAATCAAAAGTATCTATTGCATCAAAATGTCTCTTCTGTTCATATTCTTCAAGTATGAAAAATCAATAGAAAATATGATTTCGACGAATATAAAAAATAATAGTTAACCTGGCACTGTCAGATTAACTCATTTTTGCATGTGTGACAACGCAATTTCGCTCAGATGGAGATCATTTAGATAATTTTTACTTTTGCATTTATATTTCTTCATATTCAGAGCAATGCGTGAATAGACCCAATTGCTAGCAGCGAGGTTTGAAATCTCAATTTTGAGTTCATTTCTTTCCATATTCACCCCTCTTTTACTGACTCATTGATATAACAAAATTAAAACAAATTTTCAAGAATATTATAGCACCAGTTTACGGAATGAGTTAAGTTGAAGATTATTGAAAAAAGAAATGAAGAAAATGGGAAAGAACATGAAATGGGGAATAGAAACTTCACTCTTCCTTCTCCTTTTCACCTAAGACTTCCTTTACGATTTTTAAAGCACATAGGTCCCCGCACATAGAGCAGGCGTCACTTTCAGTCTTCCTGGCGTCTCGAATTTTACGGGCTCTAGAGCCATCGATTGCCAATTCAAACTGCTTTTCCCAGTCAAGATCCCTGCGGGCGTAGGCCATGGCTATATCCTTTTTCCAAGCTCTCTCATTCTGGCCTTCCCTTATAAGATCTATTGTGTGGGCCGCAACCTTTGTTACGAGCAGGCCCTCTTTAATATCTTCAAGAGTTGGAAGGGCAAGGTGTTCAGATGGGGTTACCATACATAGAAAATCCATGCCGTACAGACCAGCAATTGCTCCTCCTATTGCTCCGGTGATGTGGTCGAATCCAGGAGCGATATCAGTTACAATTGGACCAAGAAGGTATAGTGGAGCGTTATTACAAAGTTCTTTCATACCTTTTACGCTGAGTTCAATTTCGTTCATTGGAACGTGTCCTGGGCCTTCAACAAAAGTCTGGACGTTGAAAGCTCTTGCTCTTTTTACGAGCTCTCCAAGTGTAATGAATTCCATAAACTTCGGGCGGTCGGAAGCATCGGCAATGCAGCCAGGACGCATGCCATCACCAAGACTTAGAGTCATATCATATTCTTTCGCGATCTCAAGGAGATAATCATATTCGGCATAAAAGGGATTGTCTTCTTCATTATGCAGCATCCAAGCAAGGGTAAAAGAGCCTCCACGACTGACGACATTCATTATCCTGTCACTCTGGCGCAGGCGCTCAAGGGAGTTTAAGTTGACTCCAGAGTGTACGGTTACAAAGTCCACTCCCTGTTGAGCATGTTTCCTGACAGCATTGAACATATCGTCAGATGTCATTTCCACAACTATTTTCCTGGAAGCTGCAGCCTGGTAGATTGGCACCGTTCCTACTGGAATTTCCACGGCTTTGAGGATAAGGTTGCGGATTTCGTCCAGATCCCCGCCTGTGGAAAGATCCATTATTGAATGAGCCCCGAAGGTTTCTGCAGCCTTCGTTTTTTCGATTTCATTATCAATGTCGATACAGTCTTTCGAGGTTCCTACATTGACATTGATCTTTATGCTCATAGATTTGCCAATCCCGATAGGAATGGCTTGTCGCCTATTATTTTTCGGGATAGTTATCAGTCCTTTTGCCACGCAGGAGCGGACAGTTTTTGGATCGATTCCTTCAGCTTTTGCCACAGCTTCTATTGTAGGGGTGATGATTCCCTTTTTTGCATCTTCCATCAGTGTCATTGTTACTCCATATCGTGAGGTTGATGAGGTAATGATATATCTTTTAGGGAGATATTGATAAAAATATGTCAATATATGTCAATAATACTAACTGTATGTGCAGCTCGACAAGAATAATTGATCATAAAGATAGATCAAGATATATCTGTCTTGAAGAGTAGAACAGAAAGCAAACCGATATATAGATTTTTATATCGGGAAACCACTCAATTTTGTATATTAGTATAATATATAAATATTGTAAGCATATTATACTGTGTTGTATAGGAAAACCATACTTGTTTTAAACAAATCAGTTCATTTCCAGTCCAATAGCTTTTATGCTTGCAAGTTTGATACTAACTGTTGTCTCATTTTCACGATTATAATGTAGGATGCTTAAGGCTTCAGATATTTGTTCCATACCTAATTGTAGTAATAAAATAGATATCAAGTAGGTTTATTGATTTTAACTATGTGTTTTAATACTTTTTGCCTTTATTGGACATATAATCGGTCACAAGTAGCTTATTCATATCTGTTATGGAATGAATGAGTTCACAAACACATAGGCAAAAATTCTGAGATTTTCATTTTTGCAGTGGAACTTTGGTAGCCCGTAAAAATTTAAAAAAAATCGTAAAAAATCCATAATAGTTTCGGAATTACACATTTCAAGTTAAAATCCAAACTTTAGACATTGTAGTGGAATCAAAAAAGAAGATTAAGGAATGTATAGTAGATTTTACAGAAAATTATACACACTGCTATTTTTAATCAAGCTTCTGATCTTTTTTGGTGGTAATGCTACAGCTTCGAGCCAAAAGTCTTCTATTAACCAATTACTTTCATGAACTCATCAAAGTCAATAGGTTTAACGATATAGGCATTGGCATGAAGATCATAAGCTCGGAGTATGCCCTTTTCAGTGCTAGAAGTAGTTAAAATGATTACAGGTATGTTTTTAAGGTTACTATTCTCTTTTATTTCTTTAAGAATTTCATGCCCAGTTTTTTTTCGATAAATTCCAATCCAAAAGAATTATATCTGGACGTGAAGAACCTAGGAACTTATCTTAACCCCATAAAAAACGCACTGTTTCTTCTCCATCTTCTGCAACATGAAGATTTATTCTAATTTTTGCATCTTCGAAGAATTCTTCAATTAATCCAATGTCTCCTTTATTATCTTCAATTAAAAGAATTTCCAAAGGCTTATCTAAAAATTTCATTTGCTACAACTTTTTATTATATGTATTTAAATACATCTAATTTTTATCTTTAAAAAATTATTGAGGAATCTTTAATAACTAATTGGATACAAAATCGCAAAAAAATCAAACTGAAATAGAAAACCTGCTCAGCAAAAAAGATCAGGAAAATTTAGTTCCAATTTAGTGATAGAAGTAAAATTAAAAATAATTAAATTATGAGTATACACCTGTATACATGTAGAATGTTGATTAAAGCAGAATTGAGGAATTATGACTATTTCTGATCGTTGGAGTGTCGATGAACTGGAGATCAGAATCCAAGAACTGACAGCTGAGCTGGAAAAAGCCAATTAGGCATTAAGTACCGAGACTGAACTAATTAAACTTAAGGATAAATTTGAAGCCAAAATAAAGCTAGAAACAACCGTATTCTTGAAGAAATCAAGCGGATCTTCAACAATGTGATGCAGGAAAAAACAGACGAAGAGTTGGGAAAAAAGAAGCAGACGCGAATTGGAGCTATGCTCGTGGCACTTAACTCCATCAATCAGAGCATCCATTCGACCCCCAACTTTGATCAAATAATATAGAAGACAATTTCAGAAGCATCCAAAGCAATCGGATGCGAAACTGGTGCCGTTTCTCTTAGAAAGAATGATATTTGGATAGTCCAGTATGGGCATGATTTTCCGGACAGCGTGATTGGATCGAAGAAGAATTATGAGGAAGAACCAAACTTTATTCTTGCTATCAAAACTAAAAAGCCTGTAGCTATCAATGATACCTTCAACGACGAACGAGTGAATCGAAACCATATGAAGAAGTGGGAGTCCGTTCCGTACTTATTTTCCCTCTTATCATCAAGGATGAAGTTATCGGGGTTATCTTTTTCAATTATCAGCGATCTAATTTTGCATTTGATTACAGCCACATTGATTTTGCAGGACAGCTCAAATCGTCGATATCGTTAGCTTTGGAAAATTCCCGCCTTTTTGAAAATCTAAAAATAGACATTACAGAGCGCTAGAAGGCTGCGATGCTTTCATCATGCCTATACTTGTAGAAGATACCTTGGAATACAGATAATCTTACAATAAATATATCTAAGAAAGCAAAATCATATTTTTTCACTAGAAATTATGGGGTTTTGAATTCATCATATATTTTTCATTAATTTTTAGCTTCCTATAATGTTTGTGCACATATCATTATTAACTTATAATATGTAGAATAACTAAGTTAGGTGGTTTATGAGATGATTAGTTTCCTTAGTTGGTTTACACTATTCGCATAAATTTCTGTACACTTTTCCTGGCTTATACTATAATATAGCTCAATGCCATTTTCAACAGCAATGTCAAGGTATTCACATGACAATCGTCGCATTTGCAGAAAAAAACAAGGCTGCAGCCCAAATTGCCAATATCCTGGGCGATGGTGATACGAAGAAAATTGAAGTAGAAGGACTTCCTGTATATGAATTTAAATGGAAGGGGGAAGATTGGCTGGTAATGGGACTATCCGGGCACATTATGAATTATGATTTCCCAGAGCGGTATAATAAATGGAACCAAGTTAATCCTGGAGTACTCCTCGGAGTTGACCCTATAAAGTTCGTGACAAGAGCAAATTATGCTTCTGCAGTAAAAAATCTTGCAAAAAAGGCGGAAAAGATCATACTTGCCTGTGACTTTGATAGAGAAGGAGAAAATATAGGGTTTGAAGCCAAAACCCTTGCTGAAGAAGTCACAAATGTGCAGATCGCAAGGGCACGTTTTTCAGCCCTTTCTCCAAAAGAGGTAAAGAAAGCTTTTGAGAGCCTGGTGGAACCAGATTATAACATGGCAATGGCTGCAGAAGCCAGGCAGATTCTAGATCTGAAGATGGGTGCAGCATTTACTCGTTTGGTCACACTTTCAGTCAGGGAAAAAGCAAGGACAAAAGATATCCTTTCAATAGGCCCCTGCCAGACTCCTACATGTGGGTTTGTTTACGAACGAGAAAAAGCAATTCGGGCTTTTCAGGCAAAGGACTTCTGGAAAATTACAGCAGTTTTCTCTGCAAAAGAAGGGGAATTCGAAGGTACCCATAGGGCAGGAAATATTCATGAAAAAGAAAAAGCTGCTGAAATCTTCAAGAAGCTGAAAGGAACAAAAGAAGGACTTATTGCAAAAAAGACCGTAAAGGAAACAAAAACAAGTCCTCCTAACCCTTTGAATACAACTGAATTTCTAAAAAGGGCTTCTAAATTTCTTGGAATTAGCCCAGAAATCGCACTTGAGGTTGCAGAACAGCTTTATCTTGCAGGATTCACCAGCTACCCTAGAACAGAGACAAATAAATATGCAGATGATTTTGATTTCCAGTCCATTGTCCTTGATTTTGTGCGGCAGAATGAGTACAGGCCTTTTGCAGAATCTATCCTTATAGCTCCGATAGTCCCGAAAAATGGAAATAGAGATGCTCATGACCACCCCCCGATCCATCCTATAAGAGCTGCATCGCGGGGAGAGGTGAGTTCTGCAGTAAACATCCCTCAAGCACCCGATGTCTATGACCTTATAGCAAGGCACTTCCTGGCTAATCTCATGCTTGCAGCGATTTTTGAGAAGACACACCTACACTTGCTCGTCCAGGAAGATCCATTTGACTCAGCAGGAACAGTACTCAAAAATTCAGGTTGGCTTGAAGCCTATCCCTTTGAGAACAGAAAAGACAAGCTTCTCCCTTTTGTAGAGGAGGGGCAAAAGGTTGGGATAAAAAAGCTCAGTAACACGAAGGCCAAGACCAGCCCTCCAAAAAAACTGACCGAAGCCGAACTTTTGACACTTATGGATAAACATGGAATAGGAACAAAGGCAACAGCTCCAACTCATATAGAAACAAACAAAAAACGAGGGTACTTCGAGACCAATGGAAAAACGGTTTCGATTCTGGATACAGGTTTTATTCTTATGGAAGGGCTTTTTCTCACTGTTCCCATTCTTGTCAGGCCAGATATTAGGGCAAAGATCGAAGCGCTGATCCAGGAAGTAGAAGATGGGGAAAAAAAATTTGACATTGCACTTGAAGAGGGGACGGCCTTGGTCAGGGAGATGTACGCCCAGCTTGAAGCAAATAAAAAGGAGCTTACTTTTAGCATAGCAGGCACTATCAAAGATGCAGCTGCTCTTGAGGACAAAAAAAACTATATAGGAACCTGTAAGACTTGTGGACATGTTTTAAGGATCGTACAGACCGATTCAGGACGCTTTGTTGGTTGTACAGGTTATCCAGACTGCAGAAAGGCTTATCCTTTGCCGAAAATGGGAGCCTTGACCCTGCTCAGGAGCAAGAAATGTAAAAAGGGAGGAGCAACTGTTCTGAAGGTAGGAAATAAATATAACTGGGCTGTAGGCATAGGGCCCTGCTTTAAATGCGATCTTGAAAAGGAATGTCATCCTCCGGAAACTGTCGGACCATGTCCGGAATGTGACGGAAGGATGTTCCTTATAACTTTCAAAGACAACCGTTTTCTGGCCTGTACAAAGCGTTGTGGGTACACGCATTCAGTCCCCAAAACAGGAAAATTGACTCTGCTTGACGAAACCTGTGAAATATGCGGTTGGATAATCTTCAGGTTAAAAGAAGACGGCAAGAGCTCAGAAGAAGATTTCTGTGTAAACAGACGCTGTAAAGGAGGCAGAAAATACTGGAAAAAACAGGCTATTGAATTGAAGATAAGGCTCCGATAAAATTTTCTGCAAGTCTGCCAGCAAACTCAGCAACAAGCATAAAAACAAAGAAGATTTAGAAATTATCTGCAGTAGACTGAAAAAATCATAGGTAAATACTCATAAAAAGAGTACTAATTAAAATAGCATAAGCTATCTTTGAAATCAAAGAATAATGAACCAGAAAAGAAAAAATTGGATCAAATACAGAAATCGACGAGAAATATTTGGATAGGATTTCCGCAAAGAAAAAAAACGAGAGATAGATCGAAATCATCTAAAATCATGATTCTGTCAGATTCAAGACATAATTCAGGGATAGGGACAATAAACAAGATGTGTATATACTAGAAGTGGAGTATATTTAGTATCATAATCAACAATTCCATTACTTTCAACAATTTTTTTGATCCTATTCTGATCCGTAGAAATAGTTTCGGAACTGACGAGATTCGGAATTACTTACAGCAAAAAGCTAAATATATCTTGAATTTAATTTCTCTGTACTCGGTTTAATTATACAATATATCCAATTAAAGTATATATATATATATAATTATATTGAAATTTGTTAGATACTAATATCAACATCTTGGAGTATCTCATGAATGAATTAGTAGGTTTTGTGAACGGAAATAATGTAAGACAAAAAGTGCTCTCCTTACTTTCCTCAAAAGGAAAAATGGAAGAAAAAAGAATATCTAAAACGCTAAGAGTTGTATATCCAACTATTGCAAAGATCCTCAAGGAGCTTGAGGAGAAAGAATTAATTGCAAAAAAGGAAGAAATGTACTTCCTTACCGAAACCGGAGTAAAAGTAGAAAAAATGATCCAGCAAATATAACATTGAACATTGTGATCACTTTAATTTTATCATATCTACTTTTTTGATTTACTAACTTCTTTTCATCACATTCAATACTTGATCGTGTCCACGAGTCTTGATCAAATCTAAAGAACTAGTGAATCCACATTTTTGGGGAAAATGTAGAGAGATTCTTATGTTGTGATTTTCAATAGCTTTCAGGCACTGTCCAATATCATTACCATGGAAAACATGAAAGAATATACGAAAAATTTAAATTTAGAAATTCTTCCCCTCGAACTTAAGAAGAAAGACTGCGTATTCATGAAGAGCAATCCGGGTAGCAAAGAAATATTTATCTAATTCTTATCCCTTTATGTCGGCATAGTCTGTTAAAGCTAACTAAAAACCCTGAAATTTCAGGGAATTATTATCAGAAAAGAACCGAAGCTTCGTAATTCTGTCGTGTTCATGAGTTTTTGAAAATTGTAGTCATGAGATTCTCTCTACATTTTCCAAAAAAATGTGAAATATACTCGTTTGTCATATTTTATCAATAACTCATGAACAATATCCGGGATTAAAGAAATGTTCAAAGAATCAGAGGCAATTCAATGTTACCTGAAGAAGATCTGAAGATCATTATAAAAGAACTCGGGAGGGAGCCTACCCTGGTAGAACAGGGCTGTTTTTTAAATATGTGGAGTGAACACTGTTCCTACCGCTCAAGTGCCCCTCTCCTAAAAACCTTCACAACTAAGGGGGAAAACGTGATTATCGGCCCCGGAGACGATGCTGCAGTAATTAAATTCGAAGATGGATATGTGCTAGCAATCGGTATGGAAAGTCACAACCATC
>Ga0326728_10025716_pt1 | contig 10501 bp, 6 predicted proteins | sample MB3enrmetagenome_FD_207602 | JGI IMG/M metagenome (GOLD analysis project Ga0326728, IMG submission 207602) | Lab enriched peat soil microbial communities from McLean, Ithaca, NY, United States - MB31MN | ecosystem: Environmental > Terrestrial > Soil > Wetlands > Peat | place: USA: New York... | reverse complement strand
AACAGCTCGGCGGGCGCCAACTGCAGGTACAGGCTGAAAATCGCAGGCGAGTCCATACCTAAACCATAACTACAATGGAATGTTTCGGTTGAACCCTGGGCTCGCAAAACTAAGTGGCATTGGGCAAGATTGCCCGCCCCACAAAACACAAAAAAGGGGCCGCTTGCGCGGCCCCTCGAGAAACTACAGAATCTGGCTGGCGCCGAGCGGCGTCAGAAGATGAACTTGGCCGAAAGCTGAATGTTGCGGCGGTCCGAAGCCGTTCCTGTGCATGCCTTGCAAGATTCGATCACCGTCGCGGAGCTGAGATCGGCGTCCGCGGCCTGCACGTACATGTTCGCGTGGTTGAAGAAGTTGAAGGCCTCGCCGCTGAGTTTTAGCTTGAACCTCTCAGTGAACAGGAACGTCTTGGAGAGAGCCATATCCATGTTCCAGACTCCCGGCGCGCGGAATTCGTTGCGGGTGGTCATGTCCGAGGGGAAGGGCGGCAGATCCGAGAAAAAGTACTGCGGATTGGTGTAGTGATCCACGAGGGACACCGGCACGTTGAAGAAGTTGAACTCATTGGGCGCACTATTGTTCACGGTGGGATTGGAGTTCGCACTCGTCGACACCGCTCCGGTGAAGGCTGCCAACGGGCAGACATATTGGGCGTTGGTGCAATCGAAGAGCGAATACGGGGAGCCCGTCCGGGCAGTCAGGAGCGGTGCAATGGTCCAGCCGCCCAGAAGCTTGCGCGCCAAGCCCTTGCCGGTCCTCAAGAACGGAAGCTCCCACACCGCGCCGACTGTGATGCGCTGACGGATATCGAAATCTGCGTTGCCCTTGTTCAACTGAGGATCGAAGGGATCCAGCATGCCGACCTGGAACTGGCCCCAGTTATTGGAGAGAAGGTCGGTATCGCTGAACGTCGTGCTGAGGTTGTCGATGGCGTGCGACCAGGTATAGTTGGCCGTCAAAGTGAGCCCGCTGTTTCCGATGTTTTTGAGCGACGTGCGCAGGTTCAGCGAGTTGTAGTCCGAGAAGCCGTTGTTTCCGCGCGTGTTCATGCCGCCGTACTGCGTGTTCAAGGGGTCGCTGCAATCCTCGGCGGCGTAACTGCAAGGCATGTTCAGGAACACGTTGCCATACCCGGGGCGGTTATACAGGGAGATGTCGTACAGCCTCTCGCCCTTCGATCCCGAGTAGTCCGCCCCAATGAGGAAGTTGTTCGTGACCTGATGCTCGAGCGAGACGCTCCAAGTGTGCGCGTATGCGGTTTTCAGGTTCTGCAAGGGGACGCGCAGCGTGGCAGGTGGAAGGACGACGGTGCCGCTCGTTCCGGAAAACGGTCCGAAGTTGCTTACCGAAATGGGAAGCGAGTACTGGGGCGACTCCACACTGATGGTCTCGTAGTTCGGCGGGTTCTGGATGGCGTTGAAGGTCACGTTTCCGAAGTTCCGCTCGTAGCCGATCCCATAGCCGCCGCGAAGAGACGTCTTGCCGTTGCCGAACACATCCCAGGCGGCGCCGACGCGAGGAGCGAAGTCCTTGTAGTCCGGGGCCCAGAGGCCGCCAACGGTGCTATTAGGAGCGAGGGAGACGGCGCCGGCGGCATACCCCTGGGGAGTGTTGATCTCGCCGGACGGGAAGTAGAAGTTGGAATCCAGGGCGGGATTTGAGTTGTGGGGAACGCCAAAGAACTCCCAGCGCAACCCCAGGTTGACCGTGAATCCTGGGCGCACCTTCCAGGAATCCTGCACGTACAGCGCGTCCTCCTTATAGCGATTGCTGCGGCTGAAGTTCGGCGGGCCAAGCGGCAGATTCACCGTGTCGCCGGGGTACTTGCCCTGGGGGTTAATCGCCGCCTGGAACTCGTGCAGTTGGCCGGACAAGAAACCGTTCAAGGCGCTGGTGTTGTCCGTGCCCAGGTACTCGCCGGCCGTTTCGTATGCGCCAAACGTGCGGTTGTCCTGCAAGTACTCGAAACTGCCTCCGAAGCGCAGGCTATGTTTTCCGAAGTTGTAGGTCAAGTCCTCATAGATCTCGATGAAGTTCTGCGGACCTCCAAACGGAATCCCTTGTCCTGGAGCTTGGGGTGTATAGCCCGGATAGAGGATGGACTGCCCCAGCAAGGTTCCCGAGCCGTTGGGCGTCGTGTAAAGCGTAGGCACGGCGGCGTAGGAGGGGCCAAAAGGCTGGTCCTGGTTCAGCCGGTTGAATACCAGCTTCGTCTGGGATATCAGGCGCGGCGAGAAAGTGTGGATGGCGGAGACCAGCGAGTTGCTGTTGAGATCCGTCTCGCCCGTGTTGTAGCCTTGCCACGGGCTGCTGGATACATATCCCGGCGTGAAGGTGTCGCCCTGCAACGCGACGCGCCCGTAAATCTGCGTCTTGTCGCTCATGTTGTAGTCGATCCGGTTCACGGTTTGATACTGCTGCTGCGGCGGGCCGCCGCCGGAGTCGCTGGGCAGGGAGAAGTTGACCAGATCGTAAACCGGCATGTTCCGGTTCAGGGCGGCGCAGGGGCCGGTGGTGCCGGCGGGGCATGGATCGTTGCCCGCGACCGCGAGTTGGTTCAGGCTGTACGTCTGAACCACATTAGAGCCCGACGCCAGCTTGCCGTAAGCGGTAAAAAACGCTTGCGTATTCGACGCCGACGCCGCGATGAGCGCCGGATCCGGGATGATCGCCTGATAGGTAGCGTTGCTGGCGACGCGAGTCCACTCTGTGCTGCTGAAGAAGAACAGCCTATTCTTCTTGACCGGTCCGCCCGCCGAATACCCGAACTGGTTCCGGGTAAACACCGACTTGGGAATGTCGTACGCGTTGTTGTTGAAGGAGTTTGACGAAAGTGCCGACACGCGATTGATCTCGTATGCCGTGCCGTGAAACTCGTTCGTGCCGTTCTTGGTGGCGAGGTTCACGATTCCCGCGGACGCCCGTCCGTACTCGGCCGTAAAGTCGCCGGTCACCACGCTGAACTCCGCGACCGAGTCCTGCGGAACCTGCTGCCCGACGGAAGCCGTGAATTCGTTGTTATTCGCGGCCCCGTCCAACAGAACGTTCGTGCCCGATTCGCGCTGGCCGTTGATCGAGTAACCGACGCCGCGCGCCCCGGCGCCCGCGTCCGAGATGTTGCCCGAAAGCGCAACCAGCGCGTACGGGTCGCGGTTCAGGGTCGGCAGGTCGTTGAGCTGCGCGCCGGTGATCGTCGTGCTCAGGGACTGAGTTTCCGTGTTCACCTGAATGGCGGTCCCGGCTACCTCCACCACGGTCGAGGACTTGCCCACCTCCAGACGAATATCGACGCCCACCTTGGCTCCGACCGTCACCGTGGCCCGCTGCTGGATCTGCGAAAAGCCCGCAGCGGTGGCCGACACGGTGTATTCGCCCGGGAGCAGGTTCGTAAAGTTGTACTCTCCGCCCACCGCGGTCTTGGTCTCACGAACCGCGCCGGTCGCGACCGACTTGACGGTGATCGCCGCGCCCGGAACCGCCGCGCCCGATGGATCGACGACAGTCCCCGTAATCTGTCCGGTTTCCGTTTGCGCAAAGATCACGCTGGTGAGCGCAAACAGAGTGAAAACGAACACTAGAATGAGTTGGAGTCTCTTCATGTTTCCCCTTTTTTCCCACCCGCCCAGCACTTCACGGCCAGGCCGGGTTTCCCTTGCTTTCCGGGTTCCGCGACGATCGCTCGAGCGGATTCCCCTGTCCTACTGGCCCTCCACCAAAACCCGTTTCCCCGCCCCGGGCCAACCGACCCCGCCCGGAGGCACATCCCGCCGCCCCGGCGACCGAAGCATCCGGCGCCCCGACCATCGGGCGCCCTCGCCTCACGCAAGCGGCCAGCGTATTAGTCCGCATCTTCATGCATGTCAATACTTACCGGTCAGTATACACCTACCCGCAGTCAGTTGATTCTCCGAAGTTGCAATCTTCGAACAGCAGCCGCTTTCGGCTCCGCTGGGCCCGGTGAGTAGGAACACGGCAGGCGGGTCGATTGGACGGCCTGTTTGTGTCCCTGATGCCCGGACCCCGAGATCGTGGGCAGGTCCAACGGACAAACCTCCCTATCGAGGCAACGGCATACATTATGCACCCGCTGCCCCGCACCAGCCAAGACCCTTCGAGCGCGATAACCCACCTCGCTTCATGGGAGGTGGTTCCCTAGTTCCTAACCTTATCACTCCATGAAGAAATCTTCAAGAGTTTTTAGCACCACTGGCCAGGGGTGTTCAGTTTTTGCCTGACTGGCGCCTTAGAGCGGCCAGTCGTTGGGCTCGGCTGTGGAAATCTCGAACCACCCCTCCTGAGGGGTCGCATCGACCGGAAGTCCTTGTTTCCAAAGGGATAGCTGCAGGCGAATGGCTTGCCCCCGCCCCACCCCCAGCGCCGCCAGCGACAGCCGCGCCTCCAGGATCTTTCGAAATGCAAATTCCACGGCCGCGCCGTCCTCCCCGTTCGCCAGACGCACTTCACTGGCGCTGACGGCTCCGTCGCGAAAGCCCAGCACCACGAAGCTGGCCAGGGCCGGGTCCGCGCTGGCCTGGATGGTGAGGTGCGCGTCCATACCCTCCAGTTCGGCCACCGCTCCCGGCTCGAAATCCACCCGCAGGTACAGGTTGTCTCCATCGCTGCCGTAGAGCAACTCCTGTATTGCGAATCGTTTGCCGTGCATAGCCCCGGAGCGCGCGTCCACTTGGTAGACCCCCGCGCCCAGCCATTCAAAGTACGATGTCACTAAGCCGTCGATCTTGGGGTGCAGCGGTCCGCTGGGCGGCGTATGCGTCTCCGCCAGCCCCACCTTCAGAATGGGACGGGACAGCTCCTCCGGCGGCGCGAGGTGCAGAGCCCGATACACATTGGCCAGGTGCGCGCGGTACAGTTCGTCGAACTCCGCCCGGAAGTCCGACTGGTGCTCCGGTCCGTACCACCAGCACCAATCGCTCCCCTCCGCGATCAGTAGCTCTTCGTAAGCCAGTTGCCGGTCCTGCTCGGAAACTCCGGGGGCCACCCGGTCGTAAGTTTGCCTTGCCCGCAGCAGGTACTCCCAGGCCCGGTTGTCTTCCTCCGCCCCAATCCACACATCGAAACTCGCCCCAATCCAGGAGCCAGGGAAGATGTGGTCCAGTCTCTGCGGCTCGAGACGCTGGAGCGCCTCCCCAACCGTCAGCGCGGTGATTGAGGGGTCCGCCGCGATCCTGCGATACAGTTCCCTCAGGAACGGCCGCCCGTTCTGCTCGTAGAACTCCCAGGCATTCTCCCCGTCCAGGATGATGGGGACGAAGGCGTCGCGGCCGCTGGCCAGGATTCCCCGGCAGTTGTCCCGTATGCGCCTCAGGAAGTCCTCCGCGGCCTCCGCCGCTCCCAGCCGCGAGTAGACGAACCCCACCAGGTCGCTCAGGTAGTGGTCGCGGAAGATGAGCGCCATCTCCCGCCCGTCCTGCCGCCAGAGATAGGGCCGGTAGGTCTCGTCTATCCCCGCCGTCCGGCCCAGTGTGCGGCTCAGCACCCCATTGTCCGTACCCGCCCAACGGAACCCCGCCTCCGCGGCGATCCCCAGCGCCTCGTCCGAAACCGATCCCTCGGAAGGCCACAATCCCGCCGACGCCGTTCCCAGCCTCTCCTGGCAAAACGTCCGCGCACGCTCGAGCTGCACCCGGGCGTCCTGCGGATACCGGAATCGCCCCGGTAGCGGCACGAATGGATGCGACACCCCGGCGATGTTGGAATCGCAGAGCAGCGGCAGGATGGGGTGGTAGAACGGCGTGGTCGAAATCTCGATCTGGCCGCGTGCGGCGAACTTCCGGTACACCGGCAGCACCGCCCCCAGGATCTCCATCTCCTTCCGGCCGGCCAGCGCCTGGTCCTCCGGCGTGAAGTTGCGGCCCCGCAAAGCCAGCTCGCGGATCTCCGGGTCCTTGGTCAGGAACTCTTCGTCGAACCAGGCCAGTTGGGAGAGCACCTGCAAATCCCGAAACGCCCGCACGCCGAATTGCCGCCGAGCACGCTCCACGTTCCGGTCGGCCGCCCGCCAGGCCTGGCACAACTCCAGGTAGCGCGGGAAGCGCGCCACGCTCCGCGAGGGATTGAGCGGCACGAAGTTGCGCAGCATGAACTCCTGCTCGGCCTCCGTCAGGCTCTCGGCGGGCTTCAGCGCCACCCGCAGAAAGGGGTCCACCGCAGTGCCCTGGGCATACTCCTCCACCTGCAACATCAGCGACGGCACCAGATTGAAGGTCTGATGAACCTGCGGAAACTCCTCCAGGATCTCCACCATCCCGTAGTAATCCTTGAGCGCATGCAGCCGCGTCCAGGGCATCTGGTACTCGCCCGAGATCAGGTCCTTGTAAAAAGGCTGGTGCATGTGCCAGAGCACGCAGAGATAGGTCTGGGGCATGGCGGTGGCGCTACCTGTGAGCCCTTTCGGCGCTATAGGGCCTTACGTCGGCCGTCTTCTGGAAGCAGTTGGACAGGGGCCTTGCGCCGGCGTCGAAAACGGTCATCGGGCGCAGGCCCAGCATCAACTCCATACTTCGCAGCATGGAGGTCGTATTGTACATCGTGCCGTCCACCGCTCCGCGCTTCACGTAGGGCGAAATCACCAGCCCCGGCAGGACGAAGATGGCCGTGTCCTTCCAGAACCGACTCCGGGACACAGCCTCGACGACCTGCCCCAGAGCACTATCGTCACTTAGCCGCATCAGGATCAGGGCGGGCATCTCCCCGCTCTTCTCAAACTCCGCCAGATCCTCGAGAAACACCCGGGCGCGCTCGGCATCGGGAAAATCCGGGTCTGGGCCGCGGTAGCGCAGGTTGGTGGCCCGATTAAGGACCGGGTCCTTCACCCCCTGCACCTGGATGCCCCCGACCGCCTCCTTCAGCGGTCGGTTGACGACGAAGTAGCCGTAATTCCGCAGCGAGAGGCCCGCCGCCGCGGCGTTCGTCCAGAGGTAGCCGGAGGCCGGCTGGGCGGCAGGTTCGCCCTGGTAGTCGAAAGGCCGGGGCGCCATCTTCACCGTGAAGTCCGAAGCGATCGCCGCGGTGGCCCACTGCTCGCTCTCCGCGCCCGCCTCCCCGTTGATTTGGAAGTTGTCCAGCCGCACGAATTCACGCGCCAGTTTGCGATGGTTCGGCCCCTGGGAGCCGCCCTCTCCGGCGATGTAGATCACGTGCCGGATCGGCGAAGCCAGATTCGGAGCAGCCGGAATGGGGTTGTCCGGGCCGGAGCCGGCGTCCTCCAGCAGCGCGTCGCGATAGGGCATGTTCTCGAGCACCGTCTTCGAGTACGCCTCCCACGCCTCCTCGCCCGGCGGGTCGAGGATGGAGGCCGTCCCCCGCGCGCCTCCGTTCAGCACCACCACCCGGCTGTCGCGCAGCACCCGGATGGCCGTCGGATACCCCCCCGTTGGCAGGAACCCCACCGGCTCCGCGCGCGCGCCGCCGATCTCTTCCACCGCCACCGCATTCACGTCCGAGCAGGCCACCAGCAGGCGCTTGCCATCCGGGCCGATCGCCAGCGCGCTGGGCGTCGACCCGGCCGGCTGCCAAGGCGTCAGCGAGACGTTGATGGTATCGATCTGCCGCAGCTCGCCGTTTTCCGCGGCCCCCAGCACGAACACGTTGTTGGTGTTCGCGGCCGCCACGAACAGCCGCGCCGTCACCCACTCCAGTTGCCCTTCCGTCTCCACCTCCGGCTTGCCGGGCAGCCATAGCATGTCCGTCGGGTGCCCGCCCAGCCGCAGCTTCCCGATCACCGCGCCGCTGCCGGCATCGTGCTGATAGACCGTGCCGTCCGCCCAGCTCGAGACCAGGAACGTTTTGGCGTCCGGCGGGAACAGGATGCGGTACGGCCGCCGGCCCGTCGGGAACCGCTCGATCACCGTGCCGGATTGCAGGTTGATCACGGCGATCGAGTCGTGGAACAGATCGGCCGCGTACAGCAGACGGCCGGCGGGATCGAACGCCACGTCGCCGATGAAATCCTGTGGGCCGCGCTTCTCCGGCGGCGTGACCCGGAGCGTTCGAATCGGCCTCAGCCTGCCGTCCACGAAGGCGAACTCCAGCACCGCCGCCTGCGAGCCGCCGCCCGCGTACAGCCGGTCGCCCTTGGGCGAAAACGCCAGTCCCAGCCAGGCGTCCGCCACGGGCTGGTTCGCGACCACGCGCTCGCTCGCGGCGTCAAGCACGCTGATCGACGCCGCTCCGGCGCCCCCGTTCAGCACCGCCAGGTATTTGCCGTCCGGCGAAAGGGCCGCCGACATGGGCAGCCGCCCCAGCGCAACCTGCCGCCCCGCCGGCCGCAGCCGCCAGCCGCTCGCCGCCACCGGACCGCTCTGCCCCGGCAACAGCAAGGCCCAGGCCATCGGCACAACCATAACCGCAGTCTTCATATTGATCCGCCCCGGCGCAATCGGCGCTAATCTCCTATTGTATTGATTCCCGGAGGCAGGGCTGGCCGCCCTTTGTGGCGAGCCATGCCATATATATGTTATGCTGCCGCTATGAGGCGAACCACCATCTTTCTGCCCGATGAAGTGCACGAGCAACTCCGCCGGGACGCTTTTCGTGCCAAAACCAGCATGGCGGAACTCATTCGAGCCAGGCTGCGTAGCCCGGCCGGCCGGCCCAGGAGTCGCGGTTCTGCGCAGGATCCCATCCTGAAGGTGGCCGGCGTCTGCCGCGGCTCCGTCCTGTCGAGCGATATCGACGAGTCGCTGTATGGCGGCTGAACGGGTGTTCGTGGACACCTGGGCCTGGCTGGTCCTGGCGAACGACCGCGACCCGGCCTTTGCCAGCGTCTCGCGCCTCCGTTCGAGCGCGGCTGGCCAGCCCGGCGCGTGGGTCACCACGGACTATGTGCTCGACGAAACCCTGACCCGCCTGTTCGCGCTGGCGCCGTTCGCCCAGGCGCGCCGGTTCACGGAAGGGATCTTCGAGGCCTCCCGCCGCGGCCTGCTGGACATCGAACACGTGACGCCGGAGCGGTTCAGCCGCGCCTGGCGCTTGCGCCTGCGCTATCGCGACAAGCCCCGCATCTCGTTTACCGATCTCACCAGTTTCGTGGTCATGCGCGAACTTGGCGTGCGGAACGCGCTAACCGCCGACGCCCATTTCGAGCACGTGGGCCTGGGATTCTCCAGGCTTCCTTGAGGTTCGCGGCCAAGTGGGGGACAACTCGGGAGGAACGGAATGCCGCCACAACCAAGGCTCACGCGGGCAACGCCGGTCTTCCGTGTTGGCAGATACTCAGTCTTGAGCCCATTTCAAGACCACCCGAACAACCGTCGAGGGATGTGGCGTGTGAGAGAATTAGCGTCATGCGCTCCCGCAACCATGGGGGGAAGCCAAAGCGGCCATGACAGCAAGCCTTGATATCGGGAGTTTCAGCAAACGGACGCTCCTCACAGGCGCAGGCTGGACATGGAATTGGGGCGGTCAGCTGGCGAAGGAAATCTGGCAAAGCTTGATTGGCCATGAGACGATCCAACGCAGTCAACGCCTCCGCGGGCTGCTCCTCAGCGAGACGTCGTTTGAGACCGCGCTCGGCATGACACATCAGGAACCGTATACCGCCGCAGATCGTGAGACACTTGAGCGCGCCCTGCTTGATACCTTCAGGGCAATGGACCGCGGACTCGTTCTTCCCGATCACAGCTCATCGGTCAACATGTATAAGGTCCAGGAGCTGCTCTTTCGGTTCTGTGGGCGTCGCGGTCAAGGTGTCGATGCCGGCTATCTCTTCACGCTCAATCAGGACCTGTGGCCCGAGCGTCACATATATAACGAGCATGTTTACCACGCCCCGCCCCCATCACTTCCCGGGTTGGAGCGCCGACCGGACCAGCGGATCTTTCCAGCAGACGTAGAGCCTTACTCTGACCGACTGGAAATGCATCCGATGGGCAATCCGGCGGTAAACGGGCGCCTTGTTGGAAACTTCAACGTCATAAAGCTGCACGGCTCGTTCAATTGGCGGACAACGGACGGGCGCAGAGCCATGGTCGTCGGAACGGAGAAGGCTCCCCAAATTGCAGCGTCGCCTTTGCTCAGGTGGTATTTCGACATCTTCAGGCAGGTGCTGTCGGCTGGCGACGTGCGGTTGATGATCGTCGGGTATGGTTTCGGAGATGGGCATGTGAACGCGGCAATTTCTGATGCTATCAAACGCCATGGCCTGAGGGTGTTCATCTGGGACATCGACCCTGAGCTCCGCGATCACATCCAGGCAGCACAGCATGGCACTGAAATATGGAGCGGGCTGCTAAGCACGGCACAGCGTAAGATGATCGATGTGTTTCCAAGCAATCAGGAGGAGGAGACTCAAGAGTCTGTGCGCATCCGCACTACGCTCTTTGGCTAGCCTTCGGCTCCTCCGGGGAGTGGGGCCTAGGAGCTTGTTGAAAAACGGTGTTCCCGCGCCGCCCAGCCCCTTCCGCAACTTGAATTCAGTCTGAGATTCGCGTGCGCATGCCCCCGCCGGGCTTTCTGATGCACTGCATCCGCGCGGCGGAGA